>Ga0209022_1000498_pt1 | contig 49454 bp, 42 predicted proteins | sample PinacodermPK_FD_187300 | JGI IMG/M metagenome (GOLD analysis project Ga0209022, IMG submission 187300) | Host-associated microbial community of the marine sponge Aplysina aerophoba from Gulf of Piran - sponge pinacoderm, lysed by proteinase... | ecosystem: Host-associated > Porifera > Sponge >... | reverse complement strand
TCATCACGTGGATAAGTCCGGGCACCACCCATGAAGGAGCCGCCGATGCTGCGGACAAGATTGTCCTGTCGTGCGGTATCATCCTTAACCTCCCGACCGTTGGTCGCCGCGGGACACGTTGGGAAATACCAGGAGGTCCCGGCAAAATTGAAGTAGAGGCTGATGCCTCCTATTACATAGGTCAGAAGGCCGATGGTTTTTATACAGCCCGGAAGCAGGGTATAAAAGTGGCTGCAAACTATGTAGCCAGAACACCACCCGACTTGATGGTTGAAGTGGAGGTTACCAATTTTGATGCCAGTAAACCAGCCAAATACAGGGAACTAGGGGTCAACGAGATGTGGCAATTCACCTACGATGAGAAGCAGGACACCTACGAGGCTGCCATCCTTGAACTGCAGGCCAGTGGTCGGCCACAGGAGATAAACCACTCCTTGGTGCTGCCTAGTCTTGGAGCAAGCCGGTTGCCAAATATCTATACCATGGCTGAGACCAGTGGCCTTCAGAACCTTAATGCCCTGCTGAAGAAGGAACTTGTTGTTCCCTTGCCACCAAAGAAAGATCCAGCGAAAGCCTAACCATCAGATCCATCCGGTTTTAAACAACTGTTCTTTGTGCCAAGTGAAGAAATTCCAAGCAAGACAAGGATTGACCTTTTGTCTTCAATCCCGATCATAACTACTATAATAGGTGCCATCAGGAGCGATCGAGGGTTCTCATACGTTTCTACCAACCGACGGCTCACTCCGCAAGAAGCTGCGGGAATCCTTAATGTATCGGCGCAATATCTTGATACATTGCTGGATGAGAAAAAATTCCACATGTCCTGACGAAAGTATTAGTTTTTTGATAATTATGGGTAGTTAACTTAGGATCCAAACCGAAGTTGATTGTGACTTAATATTATATGTCCAAACAGGTTTGAATGTCACCAAAAACCTCAACCATCTCTGAGGTGTCAAAAAAATGATACTTTCATAGTCTCAAAATAATCCGGCAAGTGTATTGAATTCCGCCAGAGCCTATTGTTGCTGGTCTGTTTCAATCAGGCTTTTCCATTTGAGAGTTCCAATTATTCATGCAAAGGTAGCGTCAATTGATTGATTGAAACGAATCATAAGAAAAACAATAGTTCAAATAATAAGATGACATTGAGGAAAATTATTATGAATAATCTGATTTAGAATAAATTGACATCTCCATAACAATAATTAAAACACCACAACATCCAGTTAAGACTATTAACAAAGCTGCGGGTGAGGCCTGACCGAGATTTTCAAGCGAAGCTCTTTCATATACGCTTGTGGCCAATGTATTATAGTCAAATGGACGGAGTAACAATGTTGCTGGTAATTCTTTGATAGAATCGACAAATACTAGCAGACAACCCGTGAGAATCGATCCTTTAATTATGGGCAGTTGAACTTTGACAAAAGCTTGAGTAGGTGAATGGCCAAGGGAGCGGGGTACAAGATGGAGTGAAGGGGAAACTCTACTTGAAGCTGTTGTAATGATATTATGGGAAATCGCATAAAATCTAATGCAATAGGCAAGGATAACGCCGAATGAGGTACCTGTTAGAATTAACCCCGGCTCAAAATTAAATAGGGCTTTAATTAAATCAGCAACGGTATGATCTATTGAAATCAAAAAGATCAAAATTCCTAATCCTATTACGGCACCGGGAATTGCGTACCCTAAAGTTGTTAATGGCATCAGTAATTTAAACAAACTACTTTTTATTGAAGATTGACCATAGACCAATACAATTGCCATCAGTGAGGTAATTATTGCCGTGGTTCCGCCCGTGAACGCACTATTTAGGAATGCTAAATATAAGTCTTTTCTAAGCCACTCGTTAAAATTCCCCAAGGCATGATAGAGAATGATTCCGATCGGTAAAACGAACCCCATAGCGACCAATAAAATGCAAAAGATTGACGCTAGATACCGACTTATTCTCCCTAGAGGACGCCGCAATGACTTGATCGGTTTACGCTGGTGAGAATAGAATCCTGCCTGACCGCTTAGATACTTTTCGCTCAGCACAATTATGAAAATGAAAAAGACCAGGCCTAGTGCAAGTTGTGCCGAACCTTTGAGATCATTGCCATCAAGCCAGACACTGAATATTCCGGCCGTGATTGTTTGGATAGAAAAATAATCAACAACTCCAAAATCAGCAATTGTTTCCATGACCACGATAATGAGCCCAGCAAAAATGCCAGGTCTGATCAAAGGTAACAAAACACCGTAAAAGCGAAAAATTGGACCTTTACCTAGGGTACTTGCTATTTCCTCATAAGTTGAGGACTGCTCTCGCAAAGCAGCTCGAGTAAAGAGGTAGATATAAGGAAACAACACAAGTGAGAGGGTAATCGCTGCTCCGCCGAGGCTTCTTATCTCTGGAAAATAATATTCCGATGCGAGACTATATCCAAAAATATGACGTATGGTTGTTTGAACAGGACCAGCAAATTCTAAAAAATCTACAAGAGCATAAGCGGCAACATAAGCAGGGATAGCAAGTGGAAAAAATAAACTGTATTCCACTAAACTTCTTAAGGGAAAGCTGAACATCGTAACAAGCCATGCCGATAAGACTCCTAGCACCGTGGAAATTACGGCTACGACTAATACTAACACAAAGGTATTATAACCGTAACGTGTAAAAGTTGATGATGTCACTAAATCAATCATTGCACTTGAATCAGTACCAACTCCTATTTTTATCCAACCAATTGCAATGAATAAGATAGAAATTATAGGTATAAATATGACGGCTAAAATACCAACCATCAGAACAACAAATGATATTTTTTGGTATCGAATCATTGTGGTTTAATAAAAAGTTTCAAGCGGGTAAGGGTTATCCGTAATATCTTACAATTACGGGGTAGCTGATACTACTTTTCAGAAATTTTATGCGTGTCACGAATAGACTGAACGGCAAACTTGATCCACTCCAAACATCTCTGGTCAGAAAATCGGTGGTCAGCACCAGGTATAAGTTTTAGAGAAATATCAGGGCATTCAACATGACCCAATATTCGCTTGGATAAATTTGGATCAACATCAACGTCATCCAACCCATGCAGGAGCCTAACTGGACATTCTAGCTTGAAGGGCGTATTAAAAACTCTGAAATCTTTACCTGAATGAAGTAAAGCTCGTGTAAACACATAAGGCTCTCCATACTCCGAAGGTGATTCAAAATAGCCTTGAGTTTCTAATTGTTCCCGTTGATTATCTGTTAGTTCATCAATCAATTTTTCAGTAAATTCAGTGGCACTGGCTATGCCTACAAAACCCTTGACAAGATGTGGGTACCGATGAGCAAACACTAAGCCTAACCAGCCCCCTAACGACGAACCAACAATGATTGAAGGCCCGATTTTCAATCCTTCAATAATTCCTACAATACTTTCAAACCAATCAAAAATAGTCGTTTCGATAAATGGTATCGATGATTGACCATGACCAAGATAGTCAAATCTTAACATTGCGAGTTGGTTTTCTTGACAGTATTCCTCCATTGCCAATGCTTTGGTTCCTAGCATATCGGATTTTAAACCCGGGAGGAATACAACACCAGGGCTTGAACCCGTACTCAAGCAGTAAGCAAGTTCAGCATTGTTTCGACCGGGCAAAGTGAAATACTGAGGCATTGATCAATCTCTATTTTAAATTTGATTTATGTCGATTATGTAATCGCGGTTGTATAGAAAATGTAAATTTAAATGTTTTTTACACTAACTCATTGAATTGGCACATAATATTCATTATTAAGTCATTAAATTATAACCTGATAGCCTTTTCCCACAACCGGGTGCATGGTAGGTACCAAAACGATGAGGATGTTTAATGAACAAAAGTATTTCCGTCTCATTTCCTGATGGCTCTGTAAGAGAATACCCTCAAGGAATTACCCCAGCTCAAATCGCCGATTCCCTTTCTAAGTCACTTGCCAAAAAAGCAGTTTCAGCTTGTGTCAATGAAATCCATTGGGACCTTCAGTGGCCCCTTCAAGACGATTGTTGTATTCAAATCAACCTGAACGATGATAATCCCTATTCCCTTGAATTAATCCGCCATGACTTTGCCCATGTGATGGCTCGAGCAGTACAAGAGATTTGGCCAGATACCAAGGTAACTATCGGCCCGGTGATCAAGAATGGGTGGTATTACGATTTTGACCGGGATGAAACCTTCGTGCCTACTGATTTAGAACGCATCGAAAAGAAAATGAAAGAAATCATCAATCGACGAGATCCAATACGAACTGAAATTTGGAGCCGTGAAGATGCCTTGAGTTATTATGGGGAAAAAGGGGAGAAATATAAAATTGAGCTCATTGAAGCTATTCCTGCTGATCAGGATATTCGCATGTATTGGCATGGCGAATGGCAGGACCTTTGTCGGGGTCCACACTTAAAGCACACTGGTCAATTACCGGCTGATGCATTCAAGCTGACGAGTATAGCTGGAGCCTACTGGCGTGGTGACCCAAAACGGTCAATGCTCCAACGCATCTATGGAGTTGCCTTTCGTCGTCGTGATGACCTAAAAACGTATCTGAATTTCATTGCCGAAGCACAAAAACGTGATCACCGTAAACTCGGACGCGAAATGAATTTATTTCACTTTCAGGAAGAAGCTCCGGGAATGGTCTTTTGGCATCCGAATGGTTGGAGGATGTACAAAGAGCTCCGTTCATACATGGACCGCAAGCAAAAGGAAAATGGCTATCAAGAGGTCAACACGCCCCAAGTCGTTGACCGTAGCCTTTGGGAAAAGTCTGGTCATTGGGAAAAGTTTCACGAAAATATGTTTCTTGTTAATGTTGATGAAAAAATTGACCCCAATGAGCGAGTGAGTGCCCTCAAACCTATGAATTGTCCATGTCATGTCCAGATTTTCAACAATAGCCAAAAAAGTTATCGCGAACTTCCTCTTCGCATCGCCGAATTTGGTTCGTGTATCCGGTATGAACCATCGGGCGCATTACATGGCTTGATGCGGGTAAGAGGATTTGTCCAGGATGATGCCCATATCTTTTGCGAAGAAGAGCAAATCGAAAGTGAAACTAAAAAATTCATTTCTATGCTCTCGGAGGTTTATCAGGATTTAGGCTTTTCTAAGTTTGCAATTAAATTCTCAGACCGGCCCGACATACGAGCTGGCTCTGACAAAACATGGGATCGTGCTGAAGCGGCTTTACAAAAAGCAACTACCGCGGCTGGTTATGAATTTGAACTCAACCCAGGAGAGGGTGCCTTTTATGGACCCAAACTTGAGTTTGTTCTGACTGATGCCATCGGCCGAGAATGGCAATGTGGAACTCTACAAGTTGATTTTGTCTTACCCGATAGGCTTGATGCTGTTTATATTGGCCGCGATGGAAATAAGCATCGTCCAGTAATCCTACACCGAGCTATTCTTGGAAGCTTTGAACGTTTCTTGGGAATGGTGATTGAAAATTATGCCGGACGCTTGCCCCTTTGGCTTGCCCCTACCCAAGTCATTGTTGCGACAATTGTTTCGGAAGTGGATGACTATGCACGCCAGATTGTTGACTATCTCACTTCACATAATGTCAGGGCTCTTGCGGATACCCGCAATGAAAAAATTGGATATAAAATTCGTGAGCATTCGATTGCCAAAGTTCCCTTCATTTTTGCCGTTGGTTTAAAGGAACAGCAAGAAAAGACCGTTTCTATAAGAAGTCTTGGAGAAACACGCATTCAAACGCTTGAACTTGAAGAAGCCATTACCCAATTTAAACAACGCATTTTACCACCCGACCAAAAATAATTGATTGCCTATTACTTCATCTCATTTCACGATTTTTCATTATCCTAGCTGGTGAAAATATATTGAAATCCGCAGTCTTTGATGCTATGATATAACCAACTATTAATATTAGGAGTTGACCAATTACGAAGAAACCTTTCAACAAATTTCCAGAGAAAACAAACATACCTCGTTCTAACGAGGAAATAACTCATGCCGAAGTCAGAGTTATAGGCCATGATGGCTCAAATCTCGGCGTCATGTCTCCAGACACAGCTATGGAAATAGCGTATGGAGAACAACTTGATTTGGTCGAAGTGTCGCCAAATACAGAACCACCTGTCTGCAAGATAATGGACTTCGGCAAGTATAAATACTCCAAACAGAAAAAAGATTCACTTGCCAAAAAGAAGCAAAAAACTATTGATACTAAGGAAGTCAAGTTCCGACCTGGAACAGGGATTCATGACTACCAAGTCAAGCTACGCAATGTGTGTCGCTTTTTAGAAGACGGTGATCAGGTAAAAATAACCTTACGATTCCGAGGGCGTGAAATGGCCCATCAGGAATTGGGGCGAGACGTTCTTGAGCGAGTAAAAGATGATGTGGGCGATTCAGGACGTTTAATTTCGACACCAAAATTAGAAGGACGCCAAATGACTATGGTCATTGGTCCGACCAAATAACTACCCAAGCAATTCAATTATTTCCAACGGCGGTGAATCCAGAACCACTGGTCAATATGGTTATTGATGTGAACCCCTAAGCGTTCATTAAACTCTATTGCCATAGTGACTGGATCGGTGTGTTGTATTGAACGTTCCATGACAACTTCAAAATCAAGGCCATCAGTTTGCCTTATGCCAAATGAAGGAATCACAAGAGCACCATACTTTAAGGCAATTTTCGCGAAAATTGGGCTTGTTTTGGCTGGGGCTCCGAGAAAAGGCATCTCTAGGCCGTCTTGTGTATACTGGTCATTCAAGAGGGCAAGAATATTACCAGCCTGAACAAATTTAACAATTTCCTTGGTCCCCTCCAAAGTAGTTGGAAAGACCGGCTTGCCATAGTTTTTCATTGTTCGGGTATATAATTTATTAAAATACGGATTGGCCATAGGTCGGTAGATGCCACCAAGTTGAAAGCCCTGTAATTGTAAGTGGGAGCGCACAGCTTCATAATTACCAAAATGCCCACTGACTATAATGATGGGTTTATTTTGGCTCGCCGCGTGCCTGAACTCCTCTAAACCCTCACCACTTAACTTAAAATGTGCTGAACGTCGAAGGAATTCCTTACTACTAAAAAATTCAAAATAAAAACGACCAAAGTTATTTATGACTTTTCCAGTTACTTCATCTCTTTGATGTTCTGGCATGTCTGGATAAATGAATTTTAAATTTTCTTGAACACGTTCTTTCATTCCTGTTCGGGGAGCAATCATCCTCTGCATGATTTGCCCACCCAAGTGAATTCGGTAATTATATGGAACAAGCCGGAGCGAAAACTCAAGAATTTTTAGGGCTTGGTAAGTTCTGAATTTTGTATCCTGAGCCATTGAGGTGCTACGTGATCGTCAAATTAATTTAAGGAAAGTTCTACCCGTTGTCTTTGAATCCACCAAACGAATAAACCTGAGACCATAATTACCAAAGCACCAAAATACGTAAACAGGTCAGGGAATTCATTAAAAAACACCATTCCAAAGAAGGTTGCCACAATTATAGAAAAATATGAAATTGGGGCTAAAGTTGTAGTTGGAGCCCAAAACAAAGCGATAATTATAAACAATTGTCCAAGCGTCCCCATGACAATAATCAATAGGAGAAATGGCAAGTCACCGATAGCGATCGGACTCCAAAAAAATGGAACGATAAACGATGACAAAATAGCTCCTATCACGGTTGTGTATAACAAACTGTTCCAAACTGATTCAGAGCGACTCAAATAGCGGGTGACAATGGCATAGCCGGCAAAACCCATTGCGGCGGCAATTGGAAACAAAGTCCAAAACGTAAAAACATCACTGCCGGGTCGAATGATTATGAGAGTGCCCAACAAACCAAGACTGACGCCAACGATTTTCTCCCAACCGAGTTGCTCACCAAGTAAGAAGTAACCGCCCAAGGCGATAAAAATTGGATTGACTTGCAAGATCGCCGTTGCTGCACCCAGCTCAATTGTGGTTACACCCACAAAAAAACAAACTGTCCCAATGAACAAAAAAAATGAACGGAGCATTTGCATTCCGAATGAAGTCGTTTTTAATGACTTCTTATAGAACGCAAATACAATGAACAGAACAAGAATCGATTGCCCCAAGAATCGGATCCATATCAGCTGAAATACTTCATAACTGTCCCCTAAGTATTTAACGGTAGCATCCATTGAAGAAAGGCAGGTTAAGGCCAACATTAAGGCAAGAATACCCCTTGTCGTCACGGGGATGCTTTGCAGGTATTTACTCATACTTTTAGGACGTTTGATTATGCATTAACTTGATCTAACCAAGATTGAGAGCTGACTGACATTCGGTGCTTATTGATTTGTTAATTTTCAAAATACTCATTCTAGTCTAATAAACTTTTATGCTGGACAATTGGATATAAATTTTAGGCATGTTCTTCACACCTTAAGATGCTCAATCATTCATAAATTAGGTTCATTCAATCCGTAATAATGTGCTTCAAAGCGACGATCCTTTGCTAATGAACTCATGGTCTGTCTTGCCACCATCGCACACGGTTGAAAGTGATTAATTCAAGCGTGTTAATTCTTGGTCTAATCCAATATAGGGAAAAAGCCTATGAACGGGTACTAAGTGTTCGGATTATTGCTTTTTAAGGTCTTGACAAGGTATATAGTAGGCTTTTTGGATCGTTGAAGGATAACCATTATTGATTGCCTGAAATAACAAAGCGAGGCTTTGATGCTGCTGACATATAGGCTTTTCTTCAAGTTGAAGGCTAATCGTCGAATCTTCATTTTCTGTCACCTCAAATGGTAAAAACTCACTCAAATCATTAACCACATAAGAATTTTCGAGTGTTTGACCGCGATTTTCACCAGCCATTACTTCTGTTGTGACTATTTCAGGGTTATATAGTACATATAGGATCTTAAGGTCTTTGAGGTAATTACTGTGAATACCTTGGATCCTCAGTGAATTGTTTTCATAATTGAAAGAAATCTGAGGCATGTTGATTGAATCAAGTAATGAACGCGAACTCATGATTGCTCGACGAATTTTTACTTCATCACTTCCAACAAGAAAATATGACCCGTTAACAACCACTTGTGGGGTATAAATTTTTCGGGACCCAATCCCTCTCGCATAATTGACTTGGCGGAGAGTAAATAACTCATGACTAAAAACATCAGTCCAGCCAAGATGGTTCCAATAATCAACATGAAACGCTAACGGCAGAAGAGATTTATCTTCAGACAGCTGAAACAATATAGAGTCCGCAGGGGGGCAAGTGTTGCAACCTTGGGATGTAAACAATTCAATTGGAATTGCCGACCTCCATTCGGCATTGGCACCTAACGAAGAAATCATAAGAGTTAGGCAAACGAATAGGCACTTGTATGGTTTAATGCACATTATATTAAATGGTCTCAAAGTCTGTTGGCGTTATAAGTTTATACTAAGCGTCATACGGTCGTTTGCAAATCAAGTTTCTGGGAAGACCAACAAATCAGCTTACTGATTGGCTAGTTTACGTAGAACATAATGTAACACCCCATTATGATTAATATAATCAACCTCGACCTCAGTATCGATACGACTTTTGAGTTGGATTGTTTTTGTCGTTCCGTCAGGATATTGAATTTGACAATCATTGACCATCCCCGGAACAATATTGTGATCAAGACCTGTAATGGTAAAAGTTTCACTCCCCTTAAGCTGAAGCGATTTGCGGCTGTCCCCTTCTGTAAACTCAAACGGAATGACCCCCATTCCAACAAGGTTTGACCGGTGTATTCTTTCAAAGCTTTCGGCAATCACCGCTTTAATTCCTAACAAGGCAGTTCCTTTGGCGGCCCAGTCCCTTGATGAACCTGTACCATATTGTTTGCCGGCCACAACAACCAGTTGAATATTCTGTTCTTTAAACCCCATTGCGGCATCAAAAATAGATGTCTGATTCCCATCAGGTCCAAGAGTATACCCTCCCTCAACATCATCAAGTATTTCGTTCTTAATGCGAATATTGGCGAAAGTTCCTCGCATCATCACTTCGTGGTTGCCTCGACGCGACCCATAGGAATTGAAATTTTGGCGAGTAACTTGTCGCTCTTGAAGGTACTTACCGGCAGGTGAAGTCTCCTTGAAACTCCCCGCTGGTGAAATATGGTCGGTTGTAATCGTATCGCCTAAAAGTACGAGGCATCGCGCATTGTTGATATTATCAATACCCGGTGGTTCAATTGTTATGTTTTCAAAATAGGGAGGATTTTGAACATAAGTTGATGTCGCTGGCCAACCGTAGGTCTGACTCTCATTCGTCGGAACCGATTGCCACTTTTCATCACCCGTAAACACATCAGCATATTTTGATAAAAAGGCATCTTGTGTGACCGTTTCATTGACGAGTTCAGCAATTTCGGCGTTAGATGACCACACATCTTTGAGGTAAACCGGACTACCTTGCTCGTTATGACCAAGCGGTTGGCGTGTAATATCTATACTTAAATCACCCGCAATTGCATATGCGACAACAAGAGGAGGTGAAGCGAGGAAGTTAGCCCGAACATCAGGACTAATTCGCCCCTCAAAATTACGATTGCCCGACAACACGCTTGTGGCAATGATATCATTATTGGCAATGGCTTGAGAAATTTCGGGCTGGAGCGGACCAGAATTACCAATACATGTCGTACAGCCATAGCCAACAAGGTTAAATCCCAAGGCATCCAGATCTTCTTGCAACCCTGCCCTTTCAAGATATTCCGAAACGACTTTGGAACCCGGAGCGAGTGAAGTTTTAACCCACGGTTTGGGTTTGAGACCGAGTTGCTTTGCTTTTCGTGCGACTAATCCTGCACCAATCATAACATATGGGTTAGAGGTGTTGGTGCATGAGGTAATTGATGCAATGACGACCGAGCCATCTTTAATATCATAGTGTTCACCCGCAACTGTGCTAGTTTTGGCCGAGACAGAGGTACCGTTACCACTCCGGTAATCGTTAATGACTTTTTGAAATGCCGGTGCAGCTTGATCAAGTGGAATGTGGTCCTGTGGACGCTTAGGGCCGGAAATCGCAGGGACAATCTCTCCCATGTCCAATTCCAAGGTATCAGTATAGATGGGTGAGTAGTTTTCGTCACGCCATAATCGATTTTCTTTAGCATAAGCCTCGACAAGTTCAATAAGGTCTTGGTCGCGACCCGTCTGCTTGAGATAGCGCAGTGTTTCATTATCAATCGGGAAATAACCACATGTTGCACCATATTCGGGAGCCATATTAGCAATAGTTGCTCGGTCAGCAAGCGGTAAAACATCAAGCCCATCACCATAAAATTCAACAAATTTTCCAACCACTCCTTTTTCTCGAAGCAATTGAACGACTTTAAGTACTAAATCTGTCGCGGTTGTTCCTTCAACCATTTCACCGGTAAGTTTAAAACCCACTACCTCAGGTAAAAGCATTGATAGGGGTTGACCAAGCATCGCGGCTTCGGCCTCTATCCCACCAACGCCCCAACCAAGAACGGCCAAACCATTCACCATAGTGGTGTGGCTGTCTGTTCCGACCAACGTATCGGGGTAAGCGATGCATTGATCATTCTCATCAAGTGCGGACCAGATTGTTTTGCTTAAATACTCTAAATTGACTTGATGGCAGATCCCAGTTCCAGGTGGCACAACTCTAAAATTATCAAATGCTGATTGACCCCACTTAAGAAATTCATACCGCTCAAGATTTCGTTCATATTCTCGGTCAACATTGAGTTGGAAGGCTCTTGGATTACCAAAACTATCAATCATGACCGAATGGTCAATGACAAGGTCAACGGAGGATAAGGGATTGATTTTTTTGGGGTCACCACCGAGTGCCACCAGCCCATCTCTCATTGCTGCCAAGTCAACTATCGCTGGAACACCGGTAAAATCTTGCATCAATACCCGAGCGGGGCGAAGCATGATCTCTGATGGATTTGATCCGCTATTTTGTAACCATTGGCTTATCGACTCAATATCTGAAGCATTAACGGTCGTTTCGTCATGGTTCCTGAGTAAATTTTCGAGAACGACTGCCAGAGAAGCTGGAATACGGTCAAAACTACCGAGGCCCTTTTCTTCAGCTGCACCAATGGAAAAATAGGCATATTCATTTGGTCCAACCTTGAGTTGACGGCGTGTTAGCTTTGAATGCAAGCCAGTTTGGACTTTCATAATCTCTCCCTTGTTGTATTGTTATTCTAATGACCTTTAGGATATGTAAGCACTTCCGACATAGAAGTAGTGTTATCCCTTATAAAATCTATATCAATTCAATAGTTTTAGTTAATCTTTTGGGATTAATTTGGTTAATTTAAGTGTTTTACTAAATTCAAAAACTTACTAATTTTACTTGGCAATTTCAATGACACCCCCAGTCACAACGGATTCCCCTACCCTCATCGTCGATAGTCTAACCTGTATAAAAGGGTCTTTTGAAGTGTTCAGCAAACTCTCATTCACTCTCTCCCAAGGTGACATGCTCTACGTTATTGGTAAAAACGGGTCCGGAAAAACCACTCTTCTTCAAGCTTTAGCTGGGATTCAAAAACCTTCCAAAGGATCAATATCAATCGATCTTTGCCAAATCTCTTACTTTGGGCATTTAAAAGCCCTTAAGTCCGAATTGACAAGCTATGAGAACCTCTGTTTTTGGTCAGAATTAACCGACAATACAGTAAACTTAGAATTACTTGAACGATTCGGCCTCAATCAATTAATCGATACCCTTGTAAGACATCTATCTGAGGGTCAAAAAAAGAAACTGGCTCTTTGTTGCTCGCTTATCCCAAAACGAAAATATTGGTTATTAGATGAACCCTACAGTTCTCTCGATTCTGAAAGCAAATTGGAATTAGCAAACATTATTTTCCAACATACCCACAATAATGGAATTGCTATTTTGACTTCACATGCATCTGAACTCAATGAAGCCACTTCAGTACTTAACATGGAGGACTATACTTCCCACTACCAGCATATGCCATCATGAAAACAATTCTCAAAAGAGATCTGAGAATTCTATTCAAAACAGGTGCGGGGTTTTGGCTCCCAATTATATTTTTTGTTTTTGTCGTTTTCTTGATCCCACTTGGGATTGGACCTGACCGTATTGTTCACAACCAAGTCGCTCCTTCTGCTTTGTGGATTGGTTGCGTATTTTCTCTACTTTTGAACTTGGATCGACTTTTCTTACCAGATTACACGGATGGAACAATTGAAAAATTAATCGCAATGCAAATACCCATTGAAGAGTATGTCATTGCCAAGATGATACTTTTAGTATTGATTTCAGGGATACCGATTGCTATGGTTTCACCGCTACTCGGTGTGTTGTTGAACTTGCCTCTGACTCATGGCTTATATGCATCACTGACCCTCATAATTGGTTCTCTGGCACTTGCCGCAATCGGCACCTTTGGGAGTGCCCTCGTATTAAATTCAAACCGAGGACACTTATTGCAAACAACAACAGTTTTGCCTTTTTGTATTCCCGTTATTATCTTTGGAACTTCAGCAATTAAAAACTATGTATCATTACAAATCATTGCGGCCGAATTATTCATCTTGATGGGCATTTCGCTTTTATCTGTGGCAATCTTCCCGTTCATCACGGCGTATGTCCTCAAAATTAATGTGCAGCAATAGACCTATATATTTGACCTCTTGGACACCTATAAATGACATCAAAAATTTGGTATTTTGGTAATCCATACCGATTTAGTTTTCTTGTGAAATGGACAACACCTGTCTTAGCTGTCTTGACCTTTATTTCAATTACGATTGGTCTCATTTGGGGATTTTTCTTCACTTCTGATGAGAATGTTCAAGGCAGTACTGTGAAAATCATTTTTTTGCATGTTCCCAGTGCCTTGATGGCAATCAACTGTTGGCTTTTGATGTTGGTTTCTTCTTTAATCTGGCTGTTCCGACGACATCATGTTTCAATTTTGCTTGCGAAATCAGCGGCAGCAGTGGGACTGGCAATGACAATAATGACGATTGTGACCGGGGCATTATGGGGACAACCGATCTGGGGAACATTTTGGGCATGGGATCCAAGACTAACATCCTTTTTTATTCTGTTCCTCCATTATATAACCTACATAATGGTGTGGATGTTTCTAACAAACAAGGAATTAGCGGCCGATATAACCTCAATCTTGTGTTTGGTGGGCACTGTATTCGCTCTTTTATCCCGCTATGCTGTGTTTATTTGGGCAGAAGGAATTCATCAAGGAGCAACTTTGTCCCTTGACCAAGAAACCAATATTCATAATGAATATTATTTTCCTTTACTTATTTGTATGTTCGGCTTCCTGACACTTTTTATTTTTTTAATACTGATTCGGACCCAAACTGAAATTATGAAAAACAAAATTCAGCTTCTTATGATGCGGAGGTAGGGAATGCCTGAACTCGGACAATACGCTGTTTATATCATTTCAGCATATGCGTGCTGCTTTTTAATTCTACTTGTTCTCATAGTCCACTCCCTTCATCGTTATTTTTCTACCAAGCAAAAATTAGCTTCCATCAATCAACCTGACGATGAACCGTAACTATTTACTCCTCCTCATACCGTTTTTATTTGTCATCGGGTTGGGCTTAATTTTTTTGGCCGGGATTATTGGAAAAAAAGAAGGTTTACCCTCACAATTAATTGGCAAACAAGCCCCTTCAATTGAACTTGAGTCTCTTGCCGGAATGGAACTGCCTCTGCGGGATGATCTGCTAAAACCAGAGGTCAAAATGGTTAATTTCTGGGCTAGTTGGTGTGTTCCATGTCGAGCTGAACATCCCAATTTAGAGGTTCTTAACAGTATGGGTATTCCAATCTATGGAATAAATTATAAGGATAATGAGGCAAATGCACTTGCCTTCATTGAAGAATTGGGAAACCCATTTAAGAAAATTGGTCGTGATCCCAAGGGAAGGTTGGGAATTGACTGGGGAGTCTATGGTATACCTGAGACATTTATTATTGACAAAAACGGTGCTGTTGTATATCGGCTTGCCGGACCGATTACCCAAAGAACAATGACAAATGAAATTATTCCAGCAATTAATAGTCTAAGCATTGACAACTGATACAATCACAATTCGCCAGCCCGATGATTGGCATTTGCATTTGCGTGATGGGCAGCTGACAAAGCTTGTCCTTTCATATTCCGCGGAAAAATTCGGACGGGCATTAATTATGCCTAATCTGACTCCTCCAGTGGAAACTCCAAACCAGGCAATTGCCTATAAAAAAAGGATCTTAAGTCATCTCCCAACTGGGAGTCGATTCCAACCCTTAATGACCCTTTTTCTTACTGAAAAAACACGACCAGAGGATGTCAGAGAGGGGATCTTAAACCAAGCCATTACTGCTGTTAAACTATACCCATCAGGAGCAACTACGAATTCATTGGAGGGCGTCAAAGACTGTCATAGTATCGACAAAGTTCTTGAAGTCCTTTGTGAATTCGGCATCCCGCTATGTGTGCATGGTGAAGTCAGCGACCCACAAGTCGATATTTTTGACCGCGAAGCGGTTTTTATTGACAAGGTCCTCATTCCAATACGGCAAAGATTTCCTCAGTTAAAAATAGTCATTGAACACATCACAACTCAACAAGCAGTTGAATATATCCAATCTGAAGGACCTTGTACCGCGGCCACAATTACCGTTCATCATTTATTCATAAATCGTAATCATATGTTTAAAGGAGGAATAAGACCTCATTACTATTGTTTGCCTGTTGCCAAACGGGAGGAACATCAACTGAGTTTGTTAAAGGCAATACAATCACTGAATCCGAAGTTTTTCTTGGGAACAGATAGTGCTCCACACACCAAAGAAACCAAAGAGTCTGCCTGTGGGTGTGCGGGTATGTTTACAGCACCGATTGCTCTTGAAGCCATTACCCAAATTTTTGATAACTTACAAATTCTTGACCAATTAGAAAACTTCACCTCAGTCAATGGTTCACAGTTTTACGGTTTACCTCTGAATGAAGGGAAAGTAACATTATCGAAATCAAAAACACCTGTAAAATTCTTGAATTCGGTTGTTCTTGATCACTTGGAAGTGATGATATTTAATCCAGAAGTTCCCATTAATTGGAAAGTTGAGTCAATTCAAAATGAATGAGCATTCTCCCCACCCCGAATTTGCTGTACAAGCAGCCGAAATACTTCTTGAAATTAAAGCTATTAATTTCAATTTGCAAAATCCTTTCACTTTAACCTCCGGTCTACTATCCCCAGTTTATGTCGATTGTCGCAGGATTATTTCCTTTCCCCGAGCACGCAAGGCAATCATCCGAATGATGGTAGACCTGATCAATTCCCGGCAGGGATTTGAAGCTTTTCATAATATTGCAGGGGGGGAGTCCGCAGGAATTCCTTTTGGGGCACTTGTGGCCCATGAAATGAGTCTTCCAATGACTTACATTCGGAAAAAACCCAAAGGACATGGCCGCAAATCGCGAATTGAAGGAATTATCAACAAAGGTGACCGTGTGCTTCTTGTAGAAGACTTGGCGACTGACGGTGGTTCAAAAATTAACTTTGTTAATGCTATTCGTGAAGCCGGTGGAATTTGTGAAGACACCATCGTTGTTTTTTACTATGGAATAACTACTAACTCCGTCAATGCCCTGGAGGCCAACTCCATCAAACTCCACTACTTAACGAATTGGGAGGCCGTGATTCAATCACCCCGGATTAATTCATTGCTGACCTCAGAAGAACTCTCCTCAGTGCGAGAGTTTCTCATCAACCCTAAAGATTGGCAAAAAAATTTATCAAATTCCGCGTGAATAATTTTCGTATTCCACAACTGAATCATAAATTGAATCAGCGCGAAAATTAAAGCCAATTGCCTTGCGATAATCATGCACTCATTCGCTATATTTGTAGGCGTTACTGTAAGTTAAACGCTGAATTCCAATGCCATTCCGCTCAAATTTTTACAATCTAATGGTTATGAATTTTTGGAACAATTCTTAGAAAAAAATAGGCAAAAATTAGAAATAATGGCATTCCTGAATGCGTACCAGTTCAAAAAACTAAAATGTCTAGATTGTTGAATATCAATCGCTAAAATTTATCAAGATAATTTTTCTTGAAATCTGCATTATCAATATATGCCAGTATTATTCTAATCCACACCTAAATGTTGTATGGTTAATTAACATTTATTCCCCAATCTTTACACTCTAATAATTATTTTTTCCAGTGTTATCTTAAATCCCAACTTAATTTACAGTAAAGGCATTCTCATGAACCAAGTCGAAATGACAAAACAAGATACCACAGTCAATTCCCAATCAATTCCAACTCATACGCCACCCAACAATCCTCAATTGGAACTTTCTCTACTCACGGCCTTATTGTACGACAACAATAGCTATACTGAAGTTTCAAAAATTCTCAATGGTGAGCATTTCTACGTTCCAGTCAATCGCTTAGTCTTTGAGAAAATCGAGTCCATCATCAAGCAACAGCGTTTTGCGTCACCCAATACTCTCCTACCCTACATTGAAAATGAACCTTTGTTTAAAGAGCAAGGAGGAACCGACTACATTCAAGGGCTGATTCATAACCCTCTAACACCTATTTTAACGACTAGGGCAGTTGAGTTTGCTAAAGAAATTCGTGACTTGTCAATTCGACGACAATTGATTGGGGTAGGTACTGAGCTCTCGCAAAAAGCCATGAATTGGGATACTGACGAGCAGCCAAAGAAAATCATTGATGCCACTGAAGCCAAGCTTTACAATTTACGTAAATACGGCACCGATAATGCCGAGTTTCAAACCTTTGTCAAAACAATTACCCAATCAATCCGACGAGCTAAAATTGCTTCAGAAACAGACAATGCGATTTCAGGTTACTCCACGGGTTTGATTGACCTTGATAATACACTTGGTGGGTTGCACCCAAGCGATCTTGTTATCATTGCCGGACGCCCAGGTATGGGTAAAACAGCTCTCGCTACAAATATTGCTCATTCGGTAGCCAAAAACTACACTAACCCAAGTACAAGGTTACCTTCCGACCCTCTCGGTGGTAAAGTTGCAATTTTCTCACTTGAGATGTCCGCTGAGCAAATTGGTACCCGTCTATTGGCTGAAACAGCAGAAATTCCAGCGAATAAGATTCGTCTTAATCAAATAGACCAAGAGCAATTTGCAAAGTATTCCGAAGCCGCAATTAAGATGGCTAGATTGCCCATTTACATTGATGACACTCCCGGTTTGAATATTGCCGATATTACCTTGCGAGCGGGTCGATTGCACCGAAACGTTGAACTCAACTTAATTGTAGTTGACTATATTCAGTTGGTTCGTGGACTAGGTACTAATAAAAATAGAACTTATGAAATCGCCGAAATCACAGGCGGGCTCAAAAATTTAGCGAAAGAACTTGATGTCCCCGTTATTGGTGTCTCACAATTATCCCGTTCAATTGAATCCCGCGAAGACCAACGCCCTCAACTCAGTGATTTACGGGATTCAGGATCTATAGAACAGGATGCCGATTTAGTCATATTTGTGTATCGCCAAGAATACTACCTCAATCGTCAACAACCCGCCGATCCGAATGATGACAAAGCCATGGAATCTTGGAAGGACAAGATGGAAGCGGCTCGAGGTAAAGCCAACTTGATTATTGATAAAAATCGTCATGGTCCACTCAAATCTTTAAATGTCTCCTTCATGGGTAAGTTCACAAAATTTGGAAATCTTGCTGATTCCACATTGGCTGGTGATAACGAAGTTCAAATATAGAGGCCCTTGATAATCAGGAAATCATATTATCATTAAGTCAACTTAACTGGGTTTAAAAGCAAAATTTTACCTTTATGGTGAACATAGAATAAATTAATCAGCTGAATTCTATCAAGGAAACAGTATGGCTTCTCCCATTCTAGAAATAAACCTTAGTGCGATTGCACGTAATTGGTCAACCTTAAATCAGCTTTCCAAAACAGAAGTAGAAACATCGGCAGTGGTTAAAGCCGATGGGTACGGTCTCGGTGCTACACATGTGGTTAATACTTTACTCAAAGTAGGGATTACAAAATTTTTTGTTGCAACAGCGGAGGAAGGAGCTGTACTCAGACAATCGGTACAGGGGAATTATGATATATTCATTCTCTCGGGCTATATGCAAGGTGACAAGGACTTAGTTCGAAATTACAATCTTTTCCCAATCATCCTATCCAAAGATCAATTTGAAAGAATGGTTAATGATTTTGATAAATTGCCATTTGCTCTTCAAATCAACACTGGAATGAACCGTTTAGGCATGGAGAAAAAGCATTTTCTAGAACTCCATGAGAAAATATTTGAGCGAAAACCGCTCATTGTAATGAGTCATTTGAGTAGTGCTGAAAACCCGCATAGTTCAGCCAATTCCGAACAACTTACTCTTTTCAGAGAACTCACAAGTGGGATTAATTGTCAGTTATCTCTTGCCGCGAGTGGTGGAATTCTATTGGGTTCAGATTACCATTTTGATTTGTGTCGTCCAGGAATTGGACTTTACGGAGGGATTAATTATAGTGGCATAAAATCTGTCATAAACGTGAAAGTTCCCGTTATTCAGGTTCAGGATGTATCTTCGGGACACGGGGTCGGTTATGACTTGACCTGGGTGGCCGACAAACCCACAAGGGTGGCAACGATAGCGGCCGGTTATGCAGACGGATTAATTCGTTCGCTCTCCAACAATTCTTTTGTCTTTGCTAATACTACTCCGTGCCCAGTTATTGGACGTATCTCAATGGATTTGATCACTGTTGATGTATCAAAACTGGCCGACATACCTGACTATTTCGACATTCTTAGTCATGAGCAATCCGTATTTGATTTAGCTCACCAAGCTGGGACGATTTCCCATGAGATTTTAGTGGCTTTAGGATCCCGTTATAAGCGAACTTATCTCAACTAACTCATACAACTCCAATTTGAATTGGAGAGGTTTAACGAATATAATTCGGCAATCTGTGGAGCTTTCGTTGAATTAAATGAAAAATTGATTAATGCTATACTTTCTACGGATTAAGTTAAAGGGTGAATGGCAAGGAGGTTCGTCTAATGCGGGAATGTAAGGTTGATGAGAAAACTCTTGGACGTTGGGTCGAGCGGGCGAAAAGTGAAATTTGGTTCATATCTCCTGCGATTACAGAACCACTTGCTCGGAACATTATTGAAGCTGATAAACGAACAGGTGAAAACAGTCGTGTCCTAATAACATTAGATGATGCGATGGACCGCCATGGATACGGCGAAACCAAGGGAGCCCGTTTGCTGATGAATGAAGGTAAAAATATCAAACACGCTGAAGGAATACTAATTTCGGCATTGGTAATAAAACATGACATCTGTGTCGTTTGGACCCCTATTGCCGAACGAGTTGACTCTATTGACCGCGTAACCTTTAATGGATTCCTTTTTGAGCAAGACGAGGAAATGGAGGAGTTTCAATATAGGATTCAACAAATAATGCAAATGAGTCCATCACAGTCCGATGAAAACCACTCATATAATAGCGAAATATCTAAGGAACATTATTATCCACAGTTTGATTCCTCCTATGATCACCCTATGGAAAACAACAAAAAATTAAAGGTTGTTGATGTGACTGAAGAAGCAATTGAAGAAGTTGAAAAGAACTTGGTTGAACATCCCCCGCGAAATTACAAGGAAGAAAAAGAATTAGAGGTGTATAGTTCTTATCTTGGATTCATTGAAATTCAACTGACTGGCTCAAGCTTGGCTAAGTCAACAACTCTTTCAATACCGAAAGAGCTAACTGAAATCGGTTTGAATAAAGATTTAAGAAGACTGTTATCCGAGAGAATGCAAATAGATCTCAGTGACAGCGTTGATTTAGGTGTTAAAAAAGTCAACAAGCTTGTAGAAGCATTCAGAGAAATCTTTACAAAGCAAATGAAGAAACCTTTAGGTCGAATTTATCTGAAAAAAGATTGGGAAATCATGAAAAGAAAAAGTAATGAAATCAATAAACTCATTGAAGAGGTTAATAAAGATATTCTCAATAAAATAGAGGATGCTGTAAATCAACAAATAGAGGATGCTGCTGAAAAATGGTTTGAATCAAGGTATTCAACAACAAGTAATAAATCAACTTACTTGACGAAAGATCAGATTATAGAACTTTTGAAAAACCAATGGGTAAATCATATTCGTCCTAAAAAAGTGAAGCTTGATTTATTCCCAAAAGACCTAACTTGGGAAACATTAAATGACGAAGAGGTTAAAAAAACAATTGAGGAGGAATTTCCAGACATCCGTGATACAGGACTGTATAAGACAAGGATAGCACATTCTTGACCTCACACTTAGAATCCTGAATTTAATTTTCGCAATCTTAAGTTATACCATTCGGTTGAATTAACCTATTCACTAAACCAATTTAATATTCACCATTTTGGAACGATTAAGTAGGAACTATAATTTGCTAGAACAGTCTATTTTAAAATGATTTTGCTTGTAGGAATATTGTTTAACCAATGGCGGCATGATCATTCACCAATTAATCAATAGTCTCTTCATTCCATTGAATGTAAAAACCACTAAATTTATTTTCAGTTATCATTAAGGGATGTTTTTTCCTTCAAATCCAGTTCCTAGTCCTTTTGTCTAATAGTCCAACAAATCACAAGGAAATACATCATTGTTAATCAGACAATAATATTCAAACCACTCAACGTGATTGGGCGTGGTTTAATTGATTTTTGTCAAAATATTGGGAAATTCTTCCTTTTCGCCCTCGGTTCGATTATTACCATATTTCGGCCTCCCTTCCACTTTCGTGAGTTTATTCAAGCACTCATTACAATTGGACTTCTTAGTCTTCCAGTAATCGGTTTAACGGCATTATTTACTGGTGCGGCACTTGCCCTTCAAATTTTTTCTGGAGGCTCAAGGTTTAATTCGGAATCAGCAGTACCAGCAATAGTCGCTATTGGCATGGTTCGTGAACTCGGACCTGTCTTGTGTGGACTTATGATTGCCGGGAGAGTCGGCTCTGCTATTGCCTCAGAAATTGCTACCATGAAAGTCACTGACCAAATTGATGCTTTGATTACTTTATCAACTGACCCACGGCAATTGCTTGTCGCCCCAAAAATCTTAGCGACCATAATTGCCCTACCATTTTTGACAGCAGTAGGAGATATCTTAGGAATTTTCGGCGGGTATTTAGTTGGTATTACACGACTTGGTTTTAGCTCGCAACTCTATTTAACTCAGTCAATTGAGTTTCTCAATTCCGTCGATGTGATATCAGGCTTGGTCAAAGGTTCTGTTTTCGGCTTTATTGTTGCAATAGTAGGATGTTATATGGGTTTTCAATCAGACCGAGGGGCTAAAGGAGTCGGACGAGCAACAACTCAATCTGTCGCATTATCCTCAATCTTGATCATTGCCGTAAACTTTATTCTGACTAAAATGTTTTTTTAAGAATATGTGCAGTTATCAGGTTGTTCGAATGTATCAAGTATAATCTATGACTGAACAACACACCAAAATTGAGCTTAAGGAAGTTTTTAAGTCATTCAGCAATAATGATGTCCTCAAAGGAGTTAATGTTTCATTCAAAGAAGGAGAAGCCGCGGCAATAATCGGTGAGTCTGGCTCTGGCAAATCAGTCATGTTGAGAATCATTTTGGGGTTGCTCAAACAGGATAAGGGAACAGTATTATTTGACGGCGAAAGCATCTCAATTGTTCGACATAAATTCCTTGATAAGGTTGGAATGCTATTCCAAGGAGGAGCATTATTTGATTCTCTTCCTGTTTGGAAAAATGTGGCATTTAAACTACTAAGAGGTCCACACAAACTTTCTTCAAAAGAAGCTCTAATAGTTGCCGAAAATAAACTTGAACGCGTTGGGCTAGGAATTGAAACGGCCAAACTTTTTCCTGCTGAATTATCCGGAGGGATGATGAAAAGAGTGGGATTGGCAAGGGCAATAGCCCACGAACCCAGCTATCTCCTTTTTGATGAACCCACGACAGGATTAGATCCAATTAAAGCAGCCAATATCAGTCAACTCATCAAAGAGATTGTTGACGAACAAATGGCGACGGCTCTGGTGATTACCCATGATTTATCGTGTGTCAAAACAATTGCCGATACAATCCATTTTTTACATGAGGGAACCATCACTTGGTCTGGCACTCACGATGAGATGAAAAAGGTTGATAACGGTATGCTGTTTCAGTTTGTAAACGGTCTACCATCAAAAATTAATGACCCCACATAGTATTTGGCAAATCATAAATCGTGGGATATTATAGAGGCGTCTCTAAAATATGAAGGAACCAAAACAGTTACTCAGCCATAAATTGATTTTGAAATAATAAAGTCAAAGCAACTCATGTCTAATTTAAATTATTTTGATATCGCCGTTATTGTCATAATTCTTATGTCAAGCGGGCTTGCTTACTTTCGTGGTGTAGTCCGCGAAGCCATGGCCATTTTGGGATGGGTGATTGCAGGTATTGGAGCTTATTTTTCTGCTCCAGGGGTTTACCCAATCCTTGATAATATTCCGCTTCTGAGTAATATAGTACAAAGCAGCTGTGAACTCGGAGTTCTCATCTCCTTTGTTATTTCCCTAGTGATCCTCCTGTTAATCATGTCATTCGTTACCGCAGTGCTATCTCGAATCGCAAAATTACCAGTCATCAATAACTTTGACCAAGTTATTGGCCTTTTGTTTGGAGCCGCTCGCGGGGGAATTATTGTAACCATTGTCGTGATTGCCATTGAGACTTTATTTCCGAATGGACCCATCCTTGACGAGGTTACCAGTTCTTCTTCGTCACAACTTTTTGCAGGAGTAAAGGATATGATAGTCGGATTGACGCCTCAATCCACTCCCCGGTGGCTGTTGGAAAGCTATCAGAACTTGATGGTTACGTGCCAAGCTGAAATTTAATCATTCCCAAAATAGAAATCCTGAACTGCGGACAATCAGGTACTCAGTCCGCCTAATTGATACATGACCGAATCCAAAATCATATTTATAACGGGAGCTTCTCGAGGTCTTGGCCGAGCATGTGCTGAGTTATTGGTCAACGCGGGACACCATGTTATTGCCCTCGGCAGGACTGTAGGGGCTTTAGAGGAATTAAGTGATGGCCTCAAGGCACAAAAAGGTTCAGTTTCCTTGGCAATCGTTGATATCACTCATGATGAATCTATCAAAGCGACTTGCCACAATGTTCACCAGCGTTTTGGGTTGGTCGACTTATGGATTCATACCGCAATCCATGCTGCACCACTGACCCCGACACACCAAATTGATGCCGACCAATTAAAACAAGCAATAGCTGTTAATCTGCTCGCAACAAAGTCCCTCATCACCAATATCAACCCCTTGCTTCAAAGGGAAAGTCAAGCTGTCTTTTTTAGCGATGCTCGCATGGGAAATAAATTTAATGGAGTCTATGGCGCATCAAAGCAAGCACAGATTTCACTGGTTCAAAGTTGGGCACATGAAACGGCCCGTATTGGACCGCGAGTCGTAATTCATCAACCCCAGCGCATGGCGACCAAAACAACCCGAACGTTCACCCCTGGAATTAAGGAATCTGACCTTTCAAGCCCGCGCACTGAAGCTCAATCCCTACTCCAAAAATTGGGAATGTATTCTAATCGGGAGTGAATTTGATTGCTGTGTGGAATTAATTTATTCTTCGTCCCCATCCAGTTACTTTGATCGAACAATCAAACGAATCGGTGTTCCCTGAAACCCATAATGGTTTCTTAATTCATTCACCATATAACGGCGATAACTCGCCGGCAAGGATTCGGGGTGATTACATTTGACCAAGAAACTCGGCGGCCGCGTGTTAATCTGTGAAATGTACCGCAATTTAATCCGCCTTCCTCTTATCGCAGGGGGAAGGTGTTGAGCAATGACCATTTCAAGCCAACGATTCAACTCAGAGGTTTCAATACGCTTATTCCAAACCTGATAAAGGTCACTGATGGCTTTATGTAGGGTTTTTATTCCGCGCTGTTCAAGGACTGATATTGTCACAATAGGAAGACCCTTGAGTTGCGGGAGTGATTTATCAAAAAGGCGTTTCATTTCCTTTAAGGTTAAGGCTTTATCTTCAATTAAATCCCATTTATTGGCTACCAACAGGACTCCCCTACCCTCTCGTTCGGCAAGGTCAGCAATACGCAAATCTTGTGATTCCAAGGGAGCTGTTGCATCAAACAGAACGATCACAATTTCAGAGAAGCGTATTGCTCGCAACCCTTCAGCTACTGCCCCTTTCTCCAATTTATCAATTACTTTTGATTTCTTGCGCATTCCTGCTGTATCGTAGAGGAGTAAATTTGTCCCAAACCAAGTACAGGAAATTGTAATGGCATCGCGCGTAATTCCCGGAGTTGCTCCGGTAAGCACCCGCTCATGACCAAAGATTAAATTGATCAGGGAAGATTTCCCGGCATTGGGCCGCCCCACAACAGCAATTTTCAAAGCCTTTTTCGGCTCTTTCTCATCAACGAGAGATGCCGTGCGGTCACGTTCTAATATTCCTTCCTTAAACGGGCCTTGAGGCGATGCTTCGCTGAGCCTTGAGTAGAGTTTATGGATGTTGCTTTGAAGTTCATCTAAACCCAGACCGTGCTCAGCTGAAATATAATGAGGCTCCCCCCAACCAAAACGCTCAATCTCTCCGGGTAGGTCTTTATGGATTTTGCTTTCGCTCTTATTGGCAATAATAATAACGGGTTTGTTTTGTTTTCTGACATGTTGTGCGATCTCAAATTCGGTTGGGATGACGCCCTCTTTGGCATCAATGACAAACAAAAAGGCGTCTGATTGTTTCAGTGCACTCTCAACCATTTTCTGGATGTCCTGATTCAGTTCGCCGCTTGGCTGTGTATCAATCCCAGCGGTATCAACAACCACGAAATTTGAATTGGGTTCTCGCGGTGAACCGACTTGATAGTCTCGTGTTACACCGGGCTGGTTATTGACAATCGCTTGCTTCCGACCAACGAGACGATTGAATAAGGTGGACTTCCCGACATTAGGACGGCCAACAATCGAAAAGCGAATGGGCATATTACCAAGAGGAAATGACCTGATTAACCGAAGGCAAATAATGTTCCGTCAGTGCTTATTATGTATAAAACATTATTGACGATTATTGGAGGAGTTGCTGCACCATTCGGAATTGGAATCCTTTTCACGAGTTCTGCTGTAACAGGGTCGAAAAAGCGAATTAGCCCATCACCTGAGGCAACAATGATTTGCCCATTAGCCATAAGCGGTCCAAAATTTGAGTATACTGCTTTGCGTCTTCGTGGCCTATCATCTTTGTAGTTAGGTAGTCCAACCGACCAGATTTGATTGCCGCTATCAGCATCTATTCGGATCAGTTCTGAAGTATCGGAAATCAAAAATACAGAGTTATCAATTTTTAAGACTGAACCAAAAGATCCCTCCGGTACGGACCAAATTTTACTTCCCGTGGCTAAATCAAAAGCAACGGTCGAACCACTCTGGTTGGATATATAAACACGGTTATCAACAACAACGGGTGAAGCCGTAATGCCAGTCAGAACTGAAATGGGGCCTCTCCCACGACTTCCCCCGACAAAATCTCGCCAAATAACCGTTCCAGTATTTAATTCAGCACTGATTATTTCACCTGAAGGATACCCCAAAATAACTGAATCAGATGTAATTGCTGGACCACCATTGCCAGATACAGTTGCTAATCCTTCAATACTCAAGACACTCCAGTCAAGCTTTCCAGTTTCAATATTGACCGCCCAAGATTTATTGTCTTTGGTAACGAGATACACCCTTCCATTAGCTATAGTCGGAGCTGATGTTGCCGGTGCACTAAATTCTTGAACCCAAATATCACGGCCAGTACTTGGGTCAATGGCATAGAGTTCTCCAAAACTCGTTGAAGCAATTAGCAGCCCTTCGCCAAATGCCAGTCCTCCACCAGAAACTTCATTCGGGTCGTTGCCGGGATAGGTTAAATTCCGTTCCCAAAGGAACGAACCACTCAGGGAAAAGGCCCGTACAAGATGAGCGGCATCCATAGTGAAAATACGTCCTCCAGCACTAATAGGTTCCGTGGAAATTCTTGCTGTAGCCGAATTACCCGTACCGATAGATGCTTGCCAAAGTAATTGCAAGTTTGTTTGTAATCTTAAATTTCCAGGATTGTGTTGACGATTTCCAGTAACATGCAACCAATTGCCTTGAGTACGAGGAATTGGAATATTGATGGGAACATTACGGCTAATATTGAGAGTGTTTTCGTAATTACCGACTGTATTACCCTCTAAGTCCGAAACAACTCCGATACTATTTTTTAGAGGGATATCGATATCGATTCTTTCACCTGGGAGAGTACTTTCGTTAGTACAACCGACCAGTAAACCACATAAAATCAGTACGCCAATACCATCCTTCATTCAGAAACTCCAATTCACATGAAAATGCTTTGCCATTAACCAAATCAATTTTGTATTAGAAGCTTTCACTTTCACCAATCGAAAGCAAAAATTGTTGGATACGAAATTTCTGATTTTCAGATGTTTCAGCATAATTATACAATTCTTTAAGACTATCAATCGCTTCCTGTTGGCGGTCATATTGTGCTTGGGTTTCCCCAAGACTGTAATCAAAATAACTTTTAGTTTCCCTGATTATCGGTGTAAATGGCGAACCGGCCACGATCAGACCATTCAAGTCACTAACAATTTTCTCAGAGGGTTCTATGTTTCCTTCTAAAACGAGGGTTTTGAACAGTGCGAGATCCTTATAATGTTGATCAGCCCCATTAATCAAGCTGACTTCTTTGAGAGTCGTGATCGCTTGTTCAGGATTGTTATCACGAGAATATTGAGCCGCAATTTGCAGTTTTACTAACGCTTTGACGTTGGGGTTATCAATGGTGATGGAATCCAGAGCGGCAATCGCTTCAGTAGGCTCTTCACTTTCTAGGGCTTGCGTTATTTGATCACCAATTGCCTTGGCCTTGGTTACTTTAACATAGGATGAATATTCTCGGTAAGCGGAATAGCCCAGCATAATTAAACCAAGAACGACAACAACCCACGCCCATTTCTTAAATTGTTTGAACAATCGGTCACTTCGAACCTCACTCGATACTTCTGCAATGAACGATTCCGAATTAGTCAAGTCAAACTCCTTTTTTCACTAGTTATTTGATTTATAAATAGAAAGCGATTTATTAATTTAAACTGCCAAAAACGAATCGACTTTCACCAATTTAAGTCAATCAATTATCAGCAAAGAGGAAATTGAAATAATTAATCTTGAAAACACTATTGACAGTGATATTTCAAGTCAGTTGGATATAATTTCAATTAAGTTCAATGATTTTTGAATACTAAACCCGCCTAACTTTGTAGAATATCCACCGTACTAGACTATTTGGATTGGTTGTTTCCACTTCTTTTAATAAGTCAAAGCAGCACGTTATTGTTTGCAGGTGATGATTTTGTCAAAAAAAATTCTCTCGCGGCTTGGCCCCTTGGTTATTGCCCTAGCATTCGCGGGCTTTCTCTATTTATTTGTCGTTGATCGCGATACTCTTAAAGTGTTGGTCAATAATGCAACTCCGACGGCGCAACAACCCAACAACCAAACTGCTGAAGTAGCTGTAGATCAACCTCCAGAGAGACCAAGCCAACCTCCTTCACAAACAGACACCCCAACTAATGTTGTTGTCATCCCAGTTAAGGAAGGTGAAGTCGAAATCTCAACAACCTTTGCTGGAACTTCACGCGCGGCACGGTCAGTTGATGTTCGTTCACAGACTTCCGGTTTGGTTATTTCAGAACCTACTCGGAAAGGAGCACAAGTTGCCGCAGGTGAAATTCTGTGTCAACTTGATCCAGGCACTCGGGAAGTGACCCTTCAAGATGCTCTGATTAGACTTGAATCGGCTGAACTCAATGCCGAAAATGCGGAACAATTGGCAGCCAATGGATATGGCACCGAAACAGAACGAATTGCGACCCAATCAATTCTTCAATCCGCACTCGCAGCCGTTGAAGCGGCCCAAAAAGAAATTGAGCGTTTGACCATAACCGCTCCCTTTGATGGTCTCATGGAATCAGATGCCGCAGAATATGGCTCACTCCTCCAGCCGGGTTCCTTATGTGCAACAATTATCCAAATTAATCCCGTCAAGGTTGTTGGCTATGTCTCGCAAATGGAAGTTGGAAACTTGCAAGTTGGTGATACTGCCAAGGTTAATTTTATTTCAGGATTGCAAAGGACAGGTGACTTGACGTTTATTTCACGCCAAGCCGACAATCAAACGAAGACTTTTGAAGTTGAAATCACAGTTCTCAATGACGATTATCTCATTAGCGATGGGTTTTCAGCTGAGGTTACTGTTATTGCCGGGACTAATCGTGCCCATTTTATCCCGCAATCGTCATTCACACTGAATGATGCGGGAGAACTTGGTGTACGAGTTGTTGAAGAAAACATCGTAAATTTTTATCCGATTGAATTGATTAAAGATACCTTGAGTGGGGCATGGGTGAGTGGATTGCCTCAGACCGTTGATCTCATTATCGTTGGTCAAGAATTCGTTATTGAGGGCAATGAAGTACAAAAAACCTATCAAGAGGAAGTGTTATGAAGGGAATCGTTGATTGGTCAGCTCGTCATCCGAGCATGATTATCACCATGGTTATCCTTGTGTTTTCCATGGGGGTTTTATCCTACATTAATCTTCCCAAGGAAGGTGCCCCTGATATCGTCATACCGAATTATTTCATTTCGGTAAGTTTTCCAGGCATTTCTGCTGAAGACAGCGAAAATCTTCTTGTTAAGCCACTTGAGGACGAATTACAAGATGTTGACGGTCTCAAAAGCATCACGGCAACGGCAGCTGAAAGTTATGCCGGGGTCAATCTTGAGTTTGATTTTGGTCTTGATAGCGCACAGGTTATGGCGGACATAAGGGAAAGAGTTGACCGTGCCAAAGCTAAATTCCCGCCGGGGTATAACGAACCGACTGTCAACACAATCAGTTTTTCAAGATTCCCAGTTCTGATTATAACCCTCTCGGGACAGATTCCTGAGCGCACCCTTCAAACAATTGCACAGGATTTAAAAGAATTATTAGAGAGTTTGCCCCCCATTTCCGAAATCGGAATTTCGGGAAATCGAAGTGCTATGGTGGAAGTCATTATTGACCCATTCATGCTTGAAGTCTTCAATATCACTGCCAACGACCTCAATTCCGTTCTTTCACGCAATAACCTTCTTGTTGCTGCCGGTTCTGTTACCACTGAAACGAGTTCCTTTTCTGTTAAAATCCCTTCGTCCTTCCAAGACCTCAATGATATTGAACAACTTGTAATTAAATCGTCTGGTGACCGCAATGTTTTTCTAAGTGATATTGCCGATGTCCGATTGACATTTGAAGATCGAGAAGGCTTTGCGAGACACAATGGCGAGCCGACACTCGCACTCCAAGTCATCAAAAAAAATGATACAAACCAAATTGAAACAGTTGAGCTCGTTCGCCAACGGGCTACGGAGTTTATACAGGGATTATCGCCTGAACTGCAGAATACTGTTTCATTGGACTTTATTCAAGATGAAGGAGTCAGCGTCAAAGCGATGATTAACCGGTTAGAAAGTGCTGTTCTAACAGCAGTCTGCGTGGTTATGATTATTATCTTGGGAACTTTAGGTTTCAAGTCAGCAATTCTTGTTGGATTTGCGATCCCAACTTCGTTTTTAATTTGTAGCATTTTTCTCTCTATACTCGGTATTTCAATCTCCAACATTGTTGCCTTTGGATTGATTCTATCGGTTGGAATGCTTGTTGATAGTGCAATTGTTGTGGTTGAACTCGCTGACAAGAAAATAAAAGAGGGTATACGCCCCCTTAACGCCTATACGAGCGCCGCCAAACGCATGTTTTGGCCAATAATTTCATCTACGGCAACGACACTATGTGCCTTCCTACCCATGTTGTTTTGGCCTGGTATGGCCGGGCAGTTTATGGGGACATTACCGGTTACAATAATTTTTGTTCTTTCAGCTTCATTGTTTGTCGCTTTGGTGTTTTTGCCTGTGGTTGGTGGCATGATCGGTGAATTGGCAGAACGAATTGGTTACATATCAGTCCTTTTAAGTCGGTCGAAACTCTATTTTCGCCTGATTCTGTTGCTTGTGTCCACAGTTTTACTATACTTTGCCCTTTTCAACTTACTCACAATGCTTGTGGCTCCAATGGGCGGAGGAATATTTGCATTGGTGCCATTGTTAGTCGTATTTGGTCTTACAGCCCTAGGTTTTTCAATAGTTGTTAACTCATTCAAAAAAGATACCAATACACTACCCAACAAAGATGTCAATGAGGTAGAATGGAACTTGGTTGGACGAATTACCCATTTCCTAGTTGGTAATCCCATCATGCCGCTCGTTGTTATAATTGGTACTCTTGCCTTCGTGGGTTATGTCTTTGTGGGATATGGGAAAAACAATATGGGTGTTCGCTTCTTTGTTGACGCTGAACCCGAAAGAGTTGCTATTGACGTCAAAGCTCGTGGAAATACGAGTCTGAATGAAAAAGACCTCTTAGTCAAATACATAGAAGCCAAAATCGGGAGCATCAATGGAGTAAATTCAGTGTTTTCAACCACTGGGTCATCAGGACGTAGGGGTGACCAACAAGGCCCCATTGACGGAGTTGGTAATATACAATTGGAATTTAGTCAATGGGAAACCCGTCAACAAATGGATGATTCTGTCAAGGACAGTCGCCAAATCATCAAAGACATTGAAAACAAAATTCAAAACCCCGCTGGAGTTAAATTAAGCTTTGCCGAAGATCAGAATGGTCCTTCTCAAGGCAAACCCATTAACTTAAGAATTAAAGCGAATGATTGGGAGTTGTTACTTCAGACAACCGAAGAAATCAAAGATTTATTTGAGGAAACCGAAGGCCTTATCTTTGTTGAAGATACCCTCCCTCTTCCTGGAATTGACTGGCTCGTTGATATTAATCTTGAACAAGCCGCTAGTTTTGGTGCCGACGTATTAACCGTTGGAAACGTGATCCGAATGGCTACTGATGGTGTGGTTATTGGTACAGTCAGGTTGGACTCTTCGGATGATGAATTGGATGTCAGAGTACGTTTCCCTGAAGAAAACAGAACCTTAACATCCCTTGAAAATTTGCGGATTAATACGAACCAAGGTTTGATTCCAGCATCTAATTTCCTTGACATTACTCCCGTAAGGCAGATTGAACAGATCAATCGCCACAATCGAACACGCTATTTTGAAGTCTCCGCTGATATCCAACGAGGCCTAATGAACGCCGATGGTATTCCGATTAATCCGAATGAGCGCATTGCTTTGCTTGAAGAAAAATTAATTGAGCGATATGGTTCCGATGGGCAAATCTCTTGGACTTGGACGGGGGATCAAGAAGAGCAGGATGAGTCGCAACAGTTCTTAATGTTTGCTTTCATCGGTGCTTTAGGTCTCATGTTTGCTGTCCTTCTTGCTCAATTCAATAGTTTTTACAGCTCTATTCTTGTTTTATTTGCAATTATTTTATCCCTTGGTGGAGTTTTAATCGGGTTGCAAGTTATGGGGCAACCGTTTTCGATCATTATGACGGGAACTGGAGTTGTTGCTCTAGCAGGTATAGTAGTTAATCACAACATCGTATTAGTTGATACTTACAATGAATATTCTGCATACATGCCAAGAATCAAGGCGATTGTTAAAACCGTTGAATCACGAATTCGCCCCATCTTTCTTACGACAGTAACGACAATTGCCGGACTATCTCCGATGATGTTTGCGGTGTCCTTAAACTTTGGTAGTGGTGGATATTCAGTTGGCTCTCCATCATCCACATGGTGGGTGCCCTTATCGACTGCTGTCGTTTTTGGCTTAGGCGTTTCTTTTATTCTAACCTTGGCTTTTACTCCGGCAATGTTGGCCATGAGAGTTTGGGTTTCTAAAGGAGCGTATAGTTCTTCAAGTGCAGTGGCTTCGTTAGTTTTGGGTAAGAATAGCCGGTTCGCACTAGATCGTAAACTGCGGCTTGCGACTTCAAAACTTTCAACCGTCAGTATTGATTGGGATCAATTCCAGCAAATCTTAATGCCTCTGCCGCAAAATGCACCAGCAATTGAACAGGAGAAAATTACGGTGGATGGTTTCGAAACTAGTTCGCAATTTGACTACCCTACTCCACACATTCAATCCCATACCCAGCAAAGTAATGATCTGGATAAGGATGATTCTACTTCGAATTATCCTCCCGACACTGGCTCGGATAAGTGATCAAGCAATCAATGGTTATGCAATCTATCGGGTGCTTTAAACCGATCTGATTTTTGTGATGTGTAAACAGCACTTTTCGAAATCACTGTTCTTCACTGGGGACGACAAAAATTTGGTCGGGGAAGATCAGGTCGGGATCATCAATCTAGATGCGGTCTATTGAAGTATGGACTACTTAGATGACCACCGGATTGCAGCCTATTGCGACCGCTCCATGACCCTGGCTAAGACATCACTACCCGGCCCCATCACAGCCCTCTTTTATGATACCACGACCTTGTCATTCGCCAGCGACACAGAGGTTTTTTTTGAGGGGTGGGCAGACCCCTATTTTACGGGAGTTTCAGCGGTTACATGTCTGAGGTCAAGAAATAATTAGGTAAGAGTGCAACTCAAATTGAATAAATTAATATATATTTGCTATTAGCAATAAAGATAATCTCGAATTTAGAAATTAACTTAAATTATGAGCGAGGAAAAGCGAAGCCTTATCAAAGTCATTAATTATGCCCTTGAAGAATTTGGATTGTTTACGAAAGCAAAATGTAATACCAAAGTCAAGGAGCGGTTTAATGAAAATAACTCAGGTGAAGAAATATTGAATTATGCGGTTACTAGTGGAATACCACCAGGAACTGCCGAATGCAGCAGATGTAAAAAAGAGTTTCCAACTTCTGAATTTAAATACTATCAATCTCGTATTGATGGACAAGGTTATCTTATGAGATCTAATGCTCTTTGTGGTGAGTGCAACAAAAAGGAACAAAATGAGCGTAAAGAAGTATTTGACAGAGATGAGCATAAGATCCCACCGAAACCAGAAAAAGGTTCAATTTGTCCAAGTTGTGGAAGAAGTTGGGAAAATAATTGGCACAAGCATCACACCGAAGAAGATGGTTTTTTAGAATGGCAATGTAGTAATTGCAATATGGCTTGGCAAAATAATAGAAACCCAAAAAAATTTAAGGATACAGAGTGAAAAATCGAGTTATTTGCGGTGATGCTTTAAAGGTATTACAATCCATTGAAGATGATACCTTCAATCTAACTGTTTTCTCCCCTCCTTATGATGCTCTTCGTGACTATAATGGGTTCTCTCTTGATCTAGTTGACCTAGGAAAACAGCTTTTTCGGGTAACAAAATCAGGTGGTGTTGTCGCTATGGTTATTCAGGACCAAACCCTTAATGGTCATAAATCCCTTACTACCTTCAAAACAATAGTTGACTGGTGTGATAATGCCGGTTTCGGTTTATTTGAATGTTTGATTTACAAAAAGAATGGCAAAGATGGAGCTTGGTGGCGACGCCGATTTAGAGTTGACCATGAATATATTCCAGTATTTGTAAAAGGGAAAAAGCCAACTGTTTTCAATAAAGACCCGGTGAAAATACCATGTATCCACGCGGGTAAGAGCATGACCGGTGGAGCAAATAGAAATAAAGATGGCTTAACTGTTTCATCTAGGAAAATGAGAATCAATCCAACAAAGTGTCCAGGAACAATTTGGGATTATGCAAATGGTGGTGACAAGATATGGTTAAAGCGAAATCATCCAGCGACATATCCTGATAAGATTCCTTATGACTTTATTCGGGTGTTCACTAATGAAGGAGATTTTGTTTTGGACCCAATGTGTGGTTCAGGGTCAACCTTGGTTGCAGCTGAAGTATTGGGAAGAAACTTCGTCGGAATAGATATATCAGAGGAGTATTGCGATTTAAGTCAGCAAAGATTGGATTATCATCAGACTAATCTAGTAGAGGGGTTTAAGAATATTAAAGAAGAAAATAAGGACCAAGTAGAATTACTAGAACAGAAGATGTCTAAAATAGTTGTTGAGAAATTTGATTTAACACAGAAATCAGAGTTCACCAAGAGTGTTACCAATCCATCAAATCCTTCTAAAGCAGGCGTTTATCCCCTTACCGCGAGCTAAGTAACTTATTGGGTTCTTTCTTGACTTCCGACATGTAATCGCTTAAACCCCAGTAAAATAAGGGTCTGGATAAGGATGATTCTACTTTGAATTATCCTCCCGACACTGGCTTGGATAAGAGGTCAAGCAATCAATGGTTATGCAATGTATCGGGTGTTTTAAACCGATCTGATTTTCGCAACGTGTAAACAGAACTTTTCGAAATCACTGTTCTTCACTGGGGACGACAAAAATTTGGCCTGGGAAGATCAGGTCGGGATCATTAATCTGGTCTTGGTTCGCTTCATATATGCGTACATACAGCCGACCCAAGCCATAATTTTTTCTTGATATTCCCCAAAGCGTGAATCCTTTTTGGACTGTGACTAAAGTCGCTATCGAATTACTCGTGACATTTAGTACTCTCTGAGGTGTTTCAATTAGCAATGGAGTACTGACTCTTTGCTCAAGAGTACCTAACTCATTAATCTCATCAATTGATAAGCGATACCGGCCTGGCTCAACACCCGATAACGTAACAGTCCATTGACTGGAATCCTCTATTGTTGATGAGGCAATTGGTCTTCCATCAAGCCTTATGACGGCTTGATTGTCTGGGGTACCGCTTCCTTGAAGAGAGACAAATCCGTCCTCATCGTAGGTCAAAATTTCCAAGAGAACGGGATCACCATCATGGACGACTTCGATATCATCTTCACCTTTTGCCAAACTAATTCTCTGAGCTGTTACAGTATCAGCACTTTCATTATCATCGGGTGATAAAGCGATAAAAATACTTCTTTTTGATACCACCTCTTGACCATTATTATCAATTGCTGAAAGGGATAACTCTTGGGGAATTTCCGATAACTCGGCAAAGAAAATCGCTGTGAATTCTCCACTAGTAGAAGTTCGCTCATTGGCCTGAACTACATTGTCTAATTTAACCTTAACATCAACTTTTGATTCTGCTCGTCCGGCAACAACAATAATGCCGCTTGGGTCAACTGAAACAGCATCAAAACTTGGAAAGATCGGTAATTGTAAATCGGTTTGGGAAGCAGGACTATTCGGTTGAACTAGCTTGGGTAAATTAGCTTGTAACTCTTCATTTGAATCATCGGGCAAACTTGTTAAACCGTCTTGTGCTGGGTCCTCTTGTGAATCGCTAGTTTCTAATTCTGTTCTGGACTCATCCACTTGTGACAAATCATCATCTGGCACCCTTGCTGTTCCGTCTTCGTCATCATCCGATGAGGATTCTGTAGCGTCCATTTGATCAGACCTATCACCGTCTTGATCCGATGAATCTTCTTCATCAAATTCAGAGGCTGGTCTCGATTCATCCTCCTGTGACAAATCATCATCTGACACCCTTTCTGTTTCGTCTTCGTCATCATCCGATGAGGATTCTGTAGCGTCCATTTGGTCAGACCTATCACCGTCTTGGTCCGATGAATCTTCTTCATCAAATTCAGAGGCTGGTCTCGACTCATCCACTTGTGACAAATCATCATCTGGCACCCTTGCTGTTCCGTCTTCGTCATCATCCGATGCAGATTCTGTAGCGTCCATTTGGTCAGACCTATCACCGTCTTGATCCGATGAAACTTCTTCATCAAAATCAGAGGCTGGTCTCGATTCATCCTCCTGTGACAAATCATCAACTGGCACCCTTGCTATTCCGTCTTCGTCATCATCCGATGCAGATTCTGTAGCGTCCATTTGGTCAGACCTATCACCGTCTTGACCCGATGAAACTTCTTCATCAAATTCAGGGGCTGGTCTCGATTCATCCCCCTGTGACAAATCATCATCTGGCACTCTTGCTGTTCCGTCTTCAACGTCATCAGTAATGGATTCTGTAGCGTCCATTTGGTCAGACCTATCACCGTCTTGGTCCGATGAATCTTCTTCATCAAATTCAGGGGCTGGTCTCGATTCATCCTCCTGTGACAAATCATCATCTGGTACTCTTGTTGTTCCGTCTTCGTCATCATCCGATGCAGATTCTGTAGCGTCCATTTGGTCAGACCTATCACCGTCTTGATCCGATGAATCTTCTTCATCAGATTCAGGTTCTGATATCGGCCCATCCTCTTGTGAGGAATCTTCATCCGAAATCCCCGTTGACCCGTCTTCTGCGTCATCAGTTATGGATTCTGTATCGTCTACTTGTTCAATCTCATCTGACAAATCCCCTGTCGCTTCATCCGTTTGGTCAGCTTCAGTCTGTTCCGTAATGGGAGTAGAGGAGTCTTCATCATTCGCACGTTGGGAGAAAATCAAGTAGCCAATGATGAGTAATAAAAGCGCTACAATAAGTAAAATGATACCTATTCTAGTTTTTCGTTGGGAATTTTTTGATGCTGTCATCTTAATATAAATTTTTTGTTTAACTTTATTTTAATCATTTTGAATCTCAAGTAGCGATTTAAATGGAATTTCAAAGGAATTTGGCAATGCTCAACCAAAATATATCAAATCCAAAATATACAATCTGTGTTTTTTGTGGTTCAAATTTGGGAAATAAAGAGAGCTACGCAGCGGCCGCAAAGGAATTAGGTGGTAAAATCGCTGATGAAGGATGGGGATTAATATTCGGTGCCGGAAAATCCGGATTAATGGGAACTTTAGCCCGTTCAGCTCGGAATAACGGTGGGCATGTAATTGGCGTTGTACCAAGTAAGTTCCCTGATGTAATTGAGACCAACCTTACTTATACAATTAAAACTCTCAACATTCATGAACGAAAAAGTGTGATGTTCAATTGTTCTGATGCCGTGGTTGTCATGCCCGGCGGAATTGGAACACTGGAAGAGTTTTTTGAAGTCCTAACATGGAAACAATTAGGTTGGCATAATCGGCCAATTATTGTTTTGAATGTGTCCAATTATTGGGATTCCATTGATCAACTTTTGAAAACTGTAACTCAAAACCAGTTTGCTGGCGAGATAATTAATAATCTATATCACTCAGTGAGCTCAGTGGATGAAGTAATGACTGACTTGCGAGATGATTTTTCCAACCGTATTTGCTCAAAAGAGTAAAGTAATAAAGCACTCCAAATTAATAGGAACGTTATAATCATACCGAGTGATACGGCTTCTTTGATTACGATTGTTGCAACCAAAAACTGAAGAGATGGATTAATATACGAAATCAAGCCAACTTCCGTGTAAGGGATTCTTTTCGTGGCATATGACAGCAAGATAAGTGGTCCGGCGGTGATTAATCCTGAAACAATAAACAATACCGAATAAAAGGGGTCGATTCCAAACAGTCCTGGCGGATTAGTTGATGCTTCGTTGGATATACCCAAGTGGAGATAACACAAAAAACTTATGGCCAAAGGAGTGACAATCATGACATCAGTTGTCACTGAAACTATGGGGTCAACCTTTAAGTTGCGTTTGACTATTCCATAAACACAAAACGATAATGCTATACAAAGTGGTATCCAAGGTAACGCACCGGTATCAATAGTTAAGATGCCGACAGCAATTAGGGTTATCGAAATTGAAAGCCATTGAACTAGCGTGAAGCGTTCATTTAAAAAAGCATAACCGACAAAAGCAGCAACTAATGGAAAAATGAAATACCCCAAACTCGCTTCTGTCGCCATTCCATTTTGAACGGCAAAAATAAACAAAACCCAGTTGATTGAGATCATTAAACAGCCCAATAGGGTGATAATAGCCGTTTTAATGTCTGTGACAATAAGGGTGAACAGCCGGGTGATTTTCTGGCGAAAAATTAATACAAGGGAAAAAATTATAAAGGACCAAAAGATCCTGTGCGACAAGACTTCTAAAAATGAAGCCTGATCAAGAAGTTTGAAGTAGTAACCTGAAAATCCCCAAACAACACTGGCCACAACCATGGCCAGTGTTCCCTTTCTGCGCTCCAGCATAGTTTAATAATGCTGGCGCGTGATTACAAAATTGAGGCGAATGCCAACCTACAGGCGGCTGGCAACGTTTTCCCAATTGACTAGATTATCCAAAAAGTTTTCTAGATAAACCGGACGCTTATTGCGAAAATCAATATAATAGGAATGCTCCCATACATCACATCCCAATAAAGCGATTTGATTATGACATAAGGGGTTAACACCATTCTCGGTCTTTGTAACTTTAAGACTGTTGTCTGTGTCTTTGACAAGCCAGACCCAACCCGACCCAAATTGACCAACTCCAGCGGCGATAAAAGCTGCTTTGAATTCAGCAAACGAACCAAAGCTGCTGTTAACGGCATTGTCAAGCTCTGAAGGTAATCCAACTTTTTTTGGTCCCATCATTTCCCAAAATTGATTGTGATTCCAATGCTGAGAAGCGTTATTGAAAATTCCATTTTGGGCAACAGAACCTGATTGGTAAGTCCCAATAATGATGTCTTCAAGGGATTGATTTTCCCACTCTGTTCCAGCAATCAGCTTGTTTCCATTATCAACGTAGGCCTTATGATGAAGATCATGGTGATACTCTAATGTCTCTTTGGACATCCCGTGAGCGGCCAAAGCGTCGTGGTTGTAGGGTAAATCAGGAAGGGAAAAGGTCATGTTAATCTCCTAGTCAAATTTGAGTTGCCAATCAAGGCGTTGCGAATGTCGTAACCCAAGAATTGAATTAAAATCCTAGGTCATTATTATCCGATACTAACTATAATTTAACTTAACTCTAGATTGGCTAATTGCAATCTTTTGCATTCAGGTGTGACAAATCCTTACTCAACTAAGCCATATTGTGGAGCAGAACAAAATATTCCTCATGCAGTTGGATATAAGAAATTACAGGAGTCACATACGAGTTGCTCCCATGAACAATCAAAATTTTGAACGGCAAAACGATAACCGGCACCATTCACCAAATGGGAAGCCCACGGAGCGCTGAAAAAGCGATCACTAAATAAGCAACCATTCGATATTGCTTTTCTTTATTTGGATTGAATATCATTGTCCCTACCCATAAAGCTATGAGGTACGGAACGGCAACAATTAAACCAATTCCAATAGCACCGGCATCTAAAAAGCCACGGCTACCAAAAATAACCAGTAGTAAAACATCCGCCATAATGAGGTAGACAAACAGATTAGCGCGAATAACAAGGGGTGGAAGCGAGCTGGCGAGATAGAGCATAATAACTGGTGGCCCAGGTAATCCCGCAATGCCGCTTAGAAACCCTCCTAATCCCCCAGTTCCCACTATCGCGACGTTACTCAGTTTCCCCTTATAGCGAAGATTACCAATCAGAAGAACTAACAGAATTAAAGTCAATATTGATACAAGATAGCGAAAAAATTCAGGCTCAAGAAGGACAAGAAGCCAAACGCCAAAAGGACAAGCAATCAAAGCCCCCACACCGAGCATTGCTAAATCAGGTTTATAGGTATCTTTCAAGGTTTTTGGAAGCAGAGTCATCGGTCCAATCAAATCCATAATGACCATGGAAGTGAGAGCCCAAATGGGGGATATTTGTGAAGCTGCAAACGGAAGATAAATCATGGCTGTGCCGAATCCCGAGAACCCTCTGATAATTCCCGCAAAAACGGCACCGGCAATCAACCACATAAGCGAAACATGGTCAACCGGGGTAATTAACTCACGCAACCACCCTAAAAATTCGGTAGACATTTAAGTTTTTGTGTTAAAACGAGTCGCATCAACGTCTTCTGTCTTGGTCCAGTCCCTTTTTACGCCAAGGCGTAAGAGGATAAAACTTGCAACAAAAACAGAAGAATACGTTCCCACAATAACACCCCATGTCATTGCAAAGACAAAACCACGAATAACATCCCCACCAAAAATAATCAGAGTAATCAAAGCAATCAGTGTGGTGACCGATGTCATAACCGTTCGGGATAAAGTTCCGTTGATTGAAAGATTAATCACTTCAATCAATTCAGGCTTTCTATACTTTTTAAGATTTTCCCTCACGCGATCAAATACAACAACTGTGTCATTGAGTGAATAACCGACTATTGTTAAAAGGGCGGCAATGATTGCAAGATCAAATTTGATTTGGAATAAACTGAAAATACCTAAAGTCAAGACAATATCGTGAACAAGTGCTGCAACTGCCCCAAGAGAGAACTGCCATTCGAATCTAAACCAAATATAAACAAGCACAATCGTAATTGCTGTGATCACAGCAATTATTGCTTTTTGAATGAGCTCTCCTGATACTTTTGGCCCCACACTTTCAACTAGGGGGAATTTCATATCAGGATCAATTTCACTCAAAGCATTTTTGATAAGCTGAAGAGTTTCATTACTGACCGCTTCATCGCCATCCTGGACTTTGATTCTAACCAATGTTACATTCTGGTCGGCAGCAAAAGCGGGATCAAACACTTCTGTAATCTTGATTTCGCCCAGACCTAATGGCGCGACAGCATCTCGATATTCACCGATATTCACCGGTTGAGTACTCTCGGTTCGTATAACCGACCCTCCCTGAAAGTCAATTCCGAAGTTCAATCCATTCGCAACTAATAGAACCAACGAAATTACCATGGCACAAATTGAACCATAAAAGGTTATTCGGCTGTGCTGAAAAAAATTCCAGTTGGTATTTTCGGGTACAAGCTTGAGCCGCATGGTTTTACCTAAATCACAAGTTTCTTAGGTCGCACTCGTTCTAACCATAAAATAATGAGTAGCCGTGTGATAAAGATAGCTGTAAACACTGAAGTAACGATTCCAATGCCAAGTGTAATGGAGAATCCCCGAACCGGGCCAGAACCGAGGGCAAATAATATCACCGCGGCTATGAGAGTGGTTAGATTGGCGTCAAGAATAGCTGAAAGAGCTTTTTCATAGCCTTGCTCAATTGACCTTGATGGGCCTCGACCGGCTAACAACTCTTCCCTAATACGTTCAAAAATTAATACGTTGGCATCAACTGCCATTCCAATTGTCAATACGATTCCAGCAATACCTGGAAGTGTTAAGGTTGCTCCGAGTACTGATAAAACGCCAAATATCAAACCCAAGTTGATGAGGAGTGCAATGTTGGCAAACAGTCCAAAAAGGCCGTAGCTTAAGATCATAAATGCAATGACTGCAGCAAGAGCAATGATGCATGCAATTTTACCTGCATCAATCGAATCTTGGCCTAAATCGGGGCCAACTGTTCGTTCCTCCAAAAATGTCATCTTTGCCGGCAAGGCACCTGCCCTTAATAACACAGCAAGCTGTGTCGACTCGGCAAGAGTAAAGGTACCCGTGATTATGCCGGATCCACCGGGAATATGGCTTTGTATAACGGGCGCCGAAATCACTTCTTCATCTAAAACGATTGCAAATGGATTGCCGATATTTACAGCCGTATAATCACCGAATTTGCGGGCCCCAGTGGGATTGAAACGAAATGAAACTGCGGGGCGACCATTTTCATCAAAGGCCGGCTGAGCATCTGTTAAATCGTCACCGGAAACCTCTGGAACTCTTTCTAAGACATAGAACAGGTTGGGATTATCCATATCCGGATAAACAAGATTCTGCCCAGCTCGAAAAGAAGAACGGTCCGAAGCTGTTCGCTGAACGTGATGAAACGTTAATTTTGCCGTCGTTCCTATGATCGTTTTTAATTCTTCGGCTGAGCCAATCCCGGGAACTTGGATAATGATACGATTTGTTCCCTGCCGTTGAATAATAGGTTCACGCGTACCAACTTCATCAACACGGCGCCGAATAATCTCAAGCGACTGTTCCATTGTACGTAAATTCGTGGCTTCTTTTTCTTCATCGGTGAGTTCAACAATAATGAGATTTTCCTGGCGCGAGACATTTAAGTCTTTTCCTCTAATTCCGGCCAAATTAATTACAGGAGTGGCTAACTGGTCAATTAATGCTATTCCTTGATCAATGTTTGCCGTGTTCTCTATTGCAATCCATAACTGGCTCGGTGGTGAATCTTGCCGACGAATTCCGCCTACCAATTCCCTATTTTGTCTTAACGTATCCCTAATTTCCGGCCACCAAGCATCCATACGGTCAGCATAAACATCTTCCACTTGTACTTCGGCTAGTAAATGTGCACCTCCCCTTAAGTCCAATCCTAAATTGACGAGACTTGATGGCAACCAAGAAGGCCACGCTTTAATGTCAGACTGAAGTTCGGTTGCAGTTGCTTCTCCCCTTTCAACAAGAGTCAGAGCATCATTGTGTTTTTCAACAGTGGTATAAAAAAAATTGGGGAATGCAAAATAAATCCCTGTCAAACACAGCAGAACGATAAATACTCTGAGCCAAGTTGAAAGGGTAAGCATTGTTGAAACTAGTCAGAGGCTTTGTCTGTTTTATTGACAACTTGTGAAATCGTGTTTTTAACAACTTTTATCGTTGTGTCTGGGGCAATTTCTACGTCAAGTTGATTTTCTTCATCCTTGACTTTGACGATACGACCGATAATACCTCCTTGAGTGACCACTGTGTCACCTCTTTTAAGTTCCTCAACCATTTGCCTATGTTGCTTAACTTTTTTCTGTTGAGGTCGAATAAGAAGAAAATACATGATGACAAAAATCAAAATAAGGGGGAGTAGATTTTGGAGGCCTAATCCTGCACCACTAGTTGCCTGAGCGAGAGCTGGGCTTATTAACATTGCTTTTCCTTGGTATAAAATAATTTGCTCAATTGGGACATTCAAATATCTTTTTGCCCCAAAACTTCAAGGCACAAAAAATAGGGACTTTGCAGTTGGCTTAAATGATGCCTACAAAATATATTAATAACATTCGATGCTTGATTTGGTTTATTTACAAACCTTCAAAACAAAAACTCAGCACATAGTATTAAACAATCCAGTTTGTCTTGCCTCTTTTATTCTTGACAATTGACTATAACTTGAACCCATTAAATTTACTCATGTTTGGAATAATTTAGTTGTGCACGACATTAGATTTATAAGAGATCACCCTAACCTTTTTGACCAAGGCCTTGCTCGCCGTGGTCTCGCTGCAATGTCAAAGGAAATCATTGACATTGACCGTCAAAGGCGTTCTTGGATTTATCGTTCTGAAGAAATTAAGGCTGCCTCTAATCAACTTTCTAAACAGGCGGGTAAGGCAAAATCGCAAGGTGACGAAGAACTCTTTGCAACTATTCGCCAGCAAGTGACTGAGAAAAAAGAACTTGAACAAAAATTTTCTGCTCAAGCAAGTGAATGTAATTCCCAGTTAAAAAACTTATTGCTTACCATTCCCAATCTTCCCCAGGATGATGTCCCCATTGGAAAAGATGAACAGGATAATGTTGAACAAAAACGCTGGGGGCAGCCAAAGGAATTCTCTTTTCAACCACGTGAGCATTTTGCAATCCCCGGGGTTGCAAATCTCATGGATTTCGCAACAGCGGGTAAATTATCGGGCTCGCGTTTTGTCATGCTCTCCGGAAGCATTGCCCGCCTTCATCGTGCCCTTGCTCAATTCATGATTGACCGGCATGTGTATGACCACAATTTGTTAGAAGTTTGGACACCAATTCTTGTTAACCCGCTGGCGATGGAAGGGACCGGCCAATTGCCTAAATTTGCCGGTGATTCATACCGCACAGAGAACGGAAAGTGGCTGATTCCAACGGCCGAAGTTACTCTGACTAATATTGTCAATGGGCTCATAATTAATGAGGATGCTTTACCGCTACGGTATTGTGCACATACCCAATGTTTTCGATCAGAGGCTGGTTCAGCGGGGAAAGACACCACGGGCATGTTACGCCAACACCAATTTGAAAAAGTCGAAATGGTTTCAATCACAACACCCGAAGCGAGTAAAAACGAACAATACAGAATGCTCAAATGTGCTGAAACCATACTTGAAATGCTTGAGTTACCTTATCGGACTATGCTTCTGTGCAGTGGCGATATGGGCTTTGGTGCGCAAAAAACCTATGATATTGAAGTCTGGCTTCCCGGCCAAGGTGTATACAGGGAAATTAGTTCAGTTTCTAATTGTGGAAATTTTCAAGCCCAGCGAATGGATGCTCGTTTACGCCGTAATAAAAGTAAGGATCTCGAATTTGTGCATACATTAAATGGCTCTGGATTAGCTGTTGGACGCACTCTCATTGCAGTTCTTGAAAACGGTCAGTGCGAAAATGGAAGTGTCCGCCTTCCTCCGGTTCTTGCCAAATATTTAGGTAACCACTCCGAAATCCTCCCTAATGGTCAATTCAATTGATATTATTACTCAGTTCAAAGTGGATTTATGCGAATATTATTAACTAATGATGACGGCTATGATGCCCCAGGAATAATTCTACTCAAATCAATTGCAAAAAAATTGGCGGGTCCAGAAGGAGAAGTATGGACCATAGCACCGATGGTAGAAATGTCTGGAACAAGTCATTGCGTCAGTTTCATACATCCATTTCGGATTCAAAAAATCACCCCCTTTGATTTTAAAGTGGAAGGGAACCCTGCTGACTGTGTTTTGGCAGGAGTTTGCCATGTCATGACCGCGCCACCAGATCTTATTTTATCGGGAATCAATAGGGGAAATAATTCAGGGGAGAACACTCTCTATTCTGGGACGATTGGGGCTGTAATGGAAGGCGCTTTACAGGGCTTCAAATCAATTGCGGTATCTCAGTACCTCGGGCCGGTCATCACGAATGAAAATAATTTTTTTGACGCTTCAAAGCAACATTCATTGAATCTATTGCAACAAATTTATAAAACATTTCCATGGGATAGCGATTCATACCGAACGTTTTTAAATATAAATTTTCCACCCTGTATGGGGAATGAAGTCAAAGGTGTCAAATTTGTACGCCAAGGATTTAGGTCAAAATCTAAATTCTCAGTTACATCCTACACAGCGCCAAACAAAAGAGAATTTTTATGTATTGCGGGTGGTAATCAGCAAAGTCAGGCTGAACATGATTCTGATATCAGTGCCAACTTGGAAAATTACATATCGATCACGCCAATGCGTGCTGACCTTACGGATTATTCGGTATTGGCTCAATGCGAAAAAAGGTGTTCTCAGTTGGAGATTTAAGTAAGTGAAATCCTTGATTGAAGTCATGAAAGACCGTGGTATTAACGACCAAGCGGTTTTGGAAGCTATTGAAAAAGTAGATCGAATTAACTTCGTGCCCGAAGCTTTTAAGCATTGTGCCTATTCGGATATGCCGGTTCCCATTGGTAGTGGTCAAACAATCAGTCAACCAAGTGTGGTCGGTCTAATGACGAAAGAGCTTGAGGTTGAAAATACTCACCGCGTTTTAGAGATTGGTACGGGTAGTGGTTATCTTACAGCTGTTTTATCTCACCTCGCCAAGCATGTCTATTCAGTCGAAAGGATAAAGCGACTTCACCTTCAGGCAAAGAATCTTATACTCAATCAGTTAAAGCGGAGGAATATTAGCTTTGTCCTTTCTGATGGGATGTTGGGACTTCCCGATGCGGCACCATTTGATCGAATTATTATTTCAGCAGCATCTAAAGAAGTTCCTCGAAAGCTACTCAATCAACTTAAAGTTAATGGGATAATGGTATTACCGGTTGTAGAAAATGAATGGCAGCAGAAGCTAGTAATAATCAAGAAGACGGAACCAGAGATTGAATTTATTGAAATTGGTCCCGTTCGCTTTGTTCCTTTGCTTGAAGGTGTTGTACTTAATTGATAAACTTCAGGGTGAAAGAAAATGACCACACGTTCAAAATTATTGTCAAGAATTTTTATCCTTTTTGTGACCGTTTTATTGGCGTCTTGCTCTACAGATTTTAGAAAAGATGTTACGACAGGTGAAGCTCGACCGAGTGCAACTGAGCAAAACTCTACATGGCCTGCCCCGAATGAACAAGGATTAGTCCAAGTAGATAATCGCCTCTATTATAGCACCCAAGAGAATGATACTCTGTTTATTATTGCTAATCGCATTGATGAAGATCCAGTGGTTCTGTCAAGATTGAACAATATTCAACCAGGAGTTCTCCTTCCAGCTGGTCAAATAATTTCTTTACCCCAAAGGGAAATCATGGTTGAAGAAGAAGTCGTTCTCACTGAAATGCAGCCAAACAATCAAGAGTCCCGTTCAGAATTTAAGAGTAATTTCTTTAGGCATGAGGTGAACAAAGGTCAAACAATTTATGACATTTCGAATTTATACGATGTCTCTGTTCGAACCATTGCCGACTGGAATAAGTTGGGTTCAGACTTTGCGATTGAGGAAAATGATATCCTGCTTATCCCAGTTCCAGAACTTATTGCTGATGCCGAAGAACCTAATCAACCTGAAACAGTTGTGTTCACACCTGACGTGCAAAAAGAAACCATAAGTCAACAAGAAATTGATACACCAAATCAACCAGAAGAAGTACCACCCTCTACCCCTCCAGTAGAAGCAACAACCGTGGAAGAAACACCTATTAATACGGACAATTCTAATGCCACATCCGTCGTGACGATAGCTGAATCAACTCCTCTTCAGGAACCCGCTGAGGACAAACCAACAGAATTGAACTGTAGCAACTTTCAGCCTTTGGAACTTAACTTTAGATCACCATTAGAAGGTACCTTGCTTAAAGCTTATGGTATTGGAGGAAATAAAGGAATAGACATTGGGGCTGAAGGGGGCACGCCGGTTTATGCGGTTGCGAGTGGTGAAGTCCAACTGGTCAAAGAGATAGCTAATGATACAACAGTGCTGTTGTTGCTCCATCAATGCAATGTTCATTCTGTTTACCAGAACATAGCTGATGTTGATTTAACCCGCGGTGAAAAAGTCACACATGGACAGATAATCGGGAATGTTGATAGCAATTTCGATTATTTACATTATGAGGTAAGGATTGGTGCGGAGCCACAAAACCCTGAGGATTTTCTACCATTCATCCCGAATTAGCAAACTTCTAACTGGATTGGGAGTGCATGGTGATTTTTGCCAAGGTCATGCGAACAATTCATAAGAATAGTCATTGTATTATCTTGCGTGCTATTCAAGTTACATTTGCTGAACATTTGGTAGAGGAAAATATTTGAATAGTTGGTTTCACGATTGCAACAAAATTGTGTTCATCTATCCAATAATTGGATTGTAGAACGGTATCACAGAAAAATAAAAGACCCCAATCTGTACCTTGATTTTGATTTAGAATACTCCATCGGGATTTAAATCTTTTAATCCTGACTTTGAGACCAAAAAACCCATAATTTTTACCTTAAACCCACTTGTAGTCGTGCTTTTGGCACGTTGAAATTCTCTTTTCAAACAAATATTCTAGGCAGTAGATTTATTTTTTTGTAATTCATTAAACATTTACTATATAATGATTTTATCTCAATTCTTCATAGGCAGTTTGTACTTCAAAACAACTCATAGACATTTAAGACCAGCTCGTTCCCAGTACGCACGATTTATCACCGGCGGGAAGGTCAGCCGCACTCCCAAGGAGCCATACACAAACAGAGCAAGCAGAGAACCAAGGAGGGACTTCCGGTCAACCGTTGTGATAATGCCGTTATCGGCATTATCACAATTAACGACCCTTTTGCCTGGCCAGAACAAGAGGATGCAAATGGCTTATGTGAGGAAGATGATGCCCACTAGAGGGACTTAATTGGGGATTGGGACCTCAACGTGTCAGGAGGTTCTGGAAAGAAGGAAATAATACTGATGCAAAATCAACATATTCTTCATGAGTTTGAAAGGGGTAAAGAGGGATATGAATAACATCGCTGTTCCTCGCCGAGAAGTATGAGTTAGCCTTGAATGGAGGCGGTCTCGGGTCCAGAACAGATATCAGTAACGATGAGCCTTGGGTTACGTGCAACCGGTCATCCGAGGCACACTACAGATACCAAAAATCCAAACACATCATGGACCCGTTTACACGGCGGGTGGATGTTGTGGTGGCGATAACAGATAATTGCGGTCATTAGGGCAAGGCAAAGGCAACAAAGAAGAACAAAGTGAGGCACCTAACCAAGGACTTTTGGGTCAGGGTTTGTTAAAAACAGAAGGATTGAGATTAAATCAAGATAGAACACCATTCACCGAAATGTGAACGACCATGAATCTTGAATAAATGAAACACTCAAATGCGTCCTAATGGATTCATAATCCAGACCGAATCGGGATTTGAAAAAATCTCTTGCAATACAAAATAAAAACTATTATCGGTTTGTATG
>Ga0209022_1000492_pt1 | contig 49714 bp, 33 predicted proteins | sample PinacodermPK_FD_187300 | JGI IMG/M metagenome (GOLD analysis project Ga0209022, IMG submission 187300) | Host-associated microbial community of the marine sponge Aplysina aerophoba from Gulf of Piran - sponge pinacoderm, lysed by proteinase... | ecosystem: Host-associated > Porifera > Sponge >... | reverse complement strand
AGATTTGGTCAGTAGACCATCGAAACAACAAAGCAGAAAATGAATACATCATTGTAGATGAATCTACTCTAAGAAATATGGTTAAGTCTGATCAAAATGTAGAGAATGTAGTTACTACATTCGTTACGGACATGAGTCGAATGTTTTACAATGCAACTGAGTTCAATCAAGACATCAGTTCTTGGGATGTCAGTAATGTTAGAAATATGGGTGGAATGTTTGCCAATAGTTCAGTGTACGACCAGAGTGTTGGTATATTGAGGAACTCATCTTCTTTTAATCAAGACATCGGCTCTTGGGATGTTAGTAATGTCACCAATATGGGATCTATGTTCTTAGGAGCAATTTCTTTCAATAAAGACATTAGTTCTTGGAATGTGTCCAATGTGACCAATATGGAATCAATGTTTTTGAATGCTATATCTTTTGATCAAGATATCAGTGATTGGGATGTAAGTAACAAGCGTACAAACCTCATGTTGGAGGGAACAAAAGTTGAAAATTTTTTTACTGAAAAACTTTTTGACCTCAATAATGGTAAACCTATATTGGAAGATCCGATATACTCCAACATTGATAGGGATGATTTTGAATCCTATTTAAACGCATTTATTACAGATGCCAAAAGACATGGTCTTGATCTCTCGTATATCAATACAAAAAATTATGAGTTTGAACTTAGAAATTTAATTGGAGCAGCAGGGCGTGCCAATAATATTTGTGATGATAAAGTAGGAGTTACGATTGATGATTCTTGGTGGGAAAGAGGGCAATCAGACGATAATTTTAAGCGTTTGTTGAAAACTATGTGGCATGAATTTGGACATACCATTCTGGGCCTACAACATCTATGTCAACATGGACAAATCATGTCAGGAAGACATAACAACAATTGCCAACTACCTCCAGGTGAAACGAATAAGGATAAAAACTATGGAGACTTTTTCAGTACCTATCATTGGCATAGGGCAGTAAGAGATATGATGACAGGCAACAAGCAAGTAAGATATTCCTGTAGGAATAAACGAGGAAATAAAACCTTCACTTGCTTCATTCAATAGAAATATACAGAGGAATATATCATGATTTAGGGTTGAAGCTTCAAACAAAAACAGAGACTTGAGTAAAATAGATTAGCTTGTACATCTGAATCCAGACATTGTATTTCTTAAACCCGACTTTCACTTCTTTTCCCATTAATAACCTATATATCTTCATACCATATATATAGATGATTTATTTTAAATATTTTGTGGAATGTACTCATGTGTATACCTTTTAGTATCCTTTTATTTGTACTAATTGTAGCATCTCTATGCGATTTATTAGTTGTCATTTTTTACCACACCAATGTCATACCCAATAGAAAATATAGGCCACCTTCTCCCCTCCGTAATGATTGGAAAGGTGTTAAGAAAGTCAAGAAAAAACTATAGATAATTAAACCCACTATCCTTTCTCAATTGATGGAAATTTGATCTTGTCGGTATCCAATACAAAAAGAAGTTGTCAGTAAAGTAATAGTTTAAAACAGCACTATTATCAAGCTAGGTATGGGTTTGGACGTATTTTAGGCCGAAAGCCAGGCTTAAAAAGTACCTATTTGTAGTGTGCCGTTTAATTTTTAACAAAGTCCTAATCAATTATTTGAGATTACCAACCAACGAAGTCAGGATCTATGCTGGCGTATTATATTGAGTGGCATTTGAAGCATGAACTGACACCTTTATTGCTTGTTGATGAGCACAAGGATAAAGCCAAAGAAAAGCGAAATACCCCTATTGTGAAGGCAAAAGTATCAGATAGTGCAATAAAGAAACAGAACACCGGAACTACAGAAGATGTTCATCCCGCAAATAGATTTGCAACCATGATGAAAGATCCTAGAACCTTTACGTTGAATGAGGTAAGTCCGACTGAAAATCCCGTCCGAGTGATTAATCTAATGTCTCCGGCAACGGAGGTTCTACAGACGGCATTAGAACTTATTGGTGTTGATGAAAAAAGATGTTTCTATTAAACCTGACTTTCGGGTCGAAATAAGGACAAAACCCTGACCCGGCATGAAAAAAGTGTCATTTCCAGCTGTTATTTTACTAGAAACATCTTTTTTTATCAATGCCGATACTGGCAGTAGCGGTTTACTCAGAAAGCAAACAGGCAGCAGCTAGTTTGGAAAGGAGAAAAAGAATGTGCATGATGATAGAACCCAGAACGATTGGTCTCATTCGGGTAGATTGTACAGACCATTCCCAAAATACAGGCTATATGTCCATGAGGTAAATATCTTTTGATCGGAAAAGCATTGGAAATATCCTAATAGACTACTCCTCATTTCATATATGCTTTAATATCCGTACAATAGACTTTAAATCGACTCGATTTTGACAGATTTAGAAAAGTCATCCCGGTTATCATAAGGTCTATTAATTTCCAGACTTGATTTCCCTATATTCACATTCCCACAACCTGGTATTTTCGCAAACTCTAAAACACAAACCAATAAGACCACTTCCAGACTTCTTCCAGTCCTATATCAATTCCTTTGAATCCCATTTAGCTCGTCAGGAATTCATCAAAAACCCCAAAGGTCTTGAAATCCCCATTGCCTATATATGCAAAAACGGTGGTAAGAGAATCCGTCCAATTTTAGTCCTTTTGATAGCCGAAATGACCAAGGGAAAACCCGCTAAATCCCTTGATGCAGCTTTATCGGTAGAGCTATTCCACAATTTCACCTTGATTCATGATGATCTTATGGACCAATCCCTTCTCAGAAGAGGACAACCTACAGTACATGAAAAATGGGATGACAATACCGCTATTTTGGCCGGAGATGCTCTTCTGATTATGGCCTATCAGCAATTAAAAAATTATCCCACACAGCTGAAAGTGACCATGCATGAACTATTGAGCTGGGTAGCCCGAATTGTCTGTGAAGGTCAAAGAGAAGACATCGAATTTGAATCCAAAGAGCTAATCAGCACCCATCAATATTTGGAAATGATCACAAAAAAAACAGCTTATCTCTTTGCATGTGCTCTAAAATTAGGTGCTTTGGTAGGAGGAACCACAAAAAAAGAAGCAAATTTATTTTTTGATATGGGTCTTTTGTTAGGAAAACTTTTCCAGATCCAAGATGACTATCTAGATGCTTTTGGAAACACAAAGATTTTTGGGAAAAATACTGGCGGAGATATAAGACAAGGTAAAAAGACAATCCTCTTTACCAAAACAATGGAATTAGGTAGTGAATCTCAAAAAAACCGACTGCAAACTTTATTTAGTAGAAAAAATACCTCCCCATCAGATAGATTGGTAGAAGAAGTTTTGGATCTATTTACCTCAACTAAAGCGGATATTCATACCAGAAACCTTATCAGTTCCTATTTGGAAAATATGGAATCTCAAATTGATAAACTTAACATTTCACCAGACCAAAAACAAAAATTTAGTCAACTAATGAGCTGGATTTCAAATCGTAGAAATTAAATGGAATCAGCGGAATAAAGCTCTAAAAAACAGCCATTTCATTTTGTTGGAAAAAGAAGATAAAATTTTCAATTCTTGGAAAAAGGTGGTCTCCTGAGACAAAAATTTCAAAACTATAATTGGACTGTTATTTCGAAACAAATCATCAAAAATGACTCTTCCTAATCGATTGTTTTTTTCTAATACTTTCAATAACATTCGATCATAAAAAAGGAATCGGCTCTTTACCATTTTATTGGAGGGGAGGCTGTTTGATTTTAGGCACAATAATATCTCATCAATGAATTTTATAGACCGGTAAAATGTAAACCCTGAGCTTGGTTTTGCCCATCCTCCTGCCATACCGATATGTATAATTCTTTTTCGGTTATTCTTATAAAATGGATAGGTAGTCATAGGGATGGCATTTTTCTCTGTCTCTATAATTTTATACGAACCAGAATTAAGATTCTTCAAATAACTGTCAATGGCTTTAGTGTATTCCTTTTGGGGTAACCAACTTTTAGAAAATAGAGTGTACTCCACCAATGCTTTTGATTCGCTTAGTGGTAAGACATACATAAACCGAGTATTCTCCCCTTGATCCACTGAAAAATCCATCAATACCATTGATTTCGAGTCAAAACATTTGTTGGTCGTTTCTACATACCAGCCCAAAAAATGCTGTAGTAGATACGGATGATTTTGCGCTCTATGTAAAACTTCGGGGGTAACTATACTTGAAAACACAACCTGAGACCAAAAGGTACCTGACTGAGTAACTACCTCTGCCCTATCGGTGTCCTGGTTTATGCTCTCTACCTTAGATTTCAGCCATTGGACATTGGGATTTGAAATTATTTCAGCCTTATACGAAGCATAAAAATCGATTGAACGAATCATCTTATAACTATAGCTATTGGAACTGAAATCGATTGATTTTTTAAAATTCTTTGAAATATAGAATCCTTTTTGCCATGTTTTATGTACCAAATCCCAATCTTCGAAACCTTTATTTTCCCAGAAACACCAAGTCCTATCGTTAGTATTTTTGTCTTCTCTTTCAACAATTAGTATCGTTTTATTAATTAAAGATTTATCCCTAATAATTCCTCTTGCCAACATGAGACCGGACAGACCTCCGCCGCAGATAATGAAATCGTATCTGGTTATCATTAAGAATTAATTTTCATTCTCTTTTGGGGACAAAAAAACATGGTTCAAATTTCAAACCTATTGGCATGGAATCTATTAAGTCGATTTATGTCCATAAAATCTAAGGCAATACGAAGTCCTAATTTCTTTCCGGTAGGTAGAACACGTTTATCGTTTCGTTATTTCTAGCCACCAACACGGCCAAATTATTTTGAATTTTTACCAATTGTATATCTCTAATCTCTCCACTGTTATAAAGTCCGCTCTCTGAATATGGCACGGTATGGAAATTTCCTTGACCATCACCCTGTAATAGTTCCCCTTTAGAGGTAGCAAAACGCCCCAGCTTGACTCTTGTTCCAAAAAGATTTCCTGCGGTAATCAAATCGATATTTCCATCTTGATTGTAATCCAGGGGCAAAATGGCAAAAACAGGAGAAAATTGTACCTGAGATGGAAGCTCAAGGAATTCATAATTGCCTTTGCCTACTGATTTTAGCCAACCTGAGGATAGATTGTTAATCTCTATTTTTTGGGCTCCAGCTAATTGTTTCGCAGTAAATATCTCATCTATAGTTTGGTCAGCATAAGAAGCATAGGACACATATTTGGATTTTAAATCTGGTATCTGACTCTGAATATCATCCTTAGAAACAAAAGGAACTAGTGCTTCATTTTCTTCGACGCAGAGAATTGGATCAATTGACCCATTTTCATCAAAGTCTTTATAGATTAGGGTAATAGGGGCATTCAATTGACTATTTTGTCCAAGGTTTCCCAAAACAAAATCCATCTGACCATCATTATTAAAATCCCCTTTTTCAATTGAATTCCAAAGACCTATTTGATTTTCTAAAAAGGGAGCATCCATAAAAGAAAATTGACCATCCTTATTGAGTAAAAATTTGGGAGCCATCCAATGTCCCACCACGATTAGATCTTCAAATCCATTATCATCAATATCATAGAATAGTGCATCATTGATCTTTCCTAAATCATTTTCATTTTCAACCCTACTATTTTCCAATGTAAACATCCCTTTACCATCGTTTATCAATAAAAGACTCTGAGTGGATAGTGGATATTGACCAGGGACACCCGAGGAACCTACAAATAAATCGATATCTCCATCATTATCGATATCGGAGGCCACCACACAAGAGCCGGAAACCGATTCATCTGGAAGCTGATTAGGCGATTCTATGAATTTCCCTCCTTGATTGATATACAAATAATCTTGCAATAATTCACCTTGATTCTCATTCCCTCCGCTTACTGTGTAGAGATCTTCATCACCGTCGCCATCGGCATCGAAAAATACTGCTGCGGTTTGTTCGCTTTCTATCGCCTGAACAAAAGAAGGTTGAGTATCAGCTTGGAATTCACCTATATGATCTTGTGTCCATAGTTGTCCTTGATACCCTTTTGCTCCAACCATATAAACATCAGATCTTCCATCTTGATTGGAATCACCTATAGCAATTCTAGGACCTTTGGTAGAAAGGAAAAAAGGCAATAATCGCTCTCTTTTAAAATCGACAAAATGATTTTCTTGATGCCTAATACTATCAAGCCTAGTGTTCTTTAATCTTCTGAAAATCGTCGGGCTTCTTTCCGGGGTAGTATTTGGTTTAAGATTTTGTCCTTTATCAATTACTATTTCTGACACAGCATTTTGAACCACCTGGATCTGTTTTAGTCCATCGGGCCATCTAACTTCAATAGAATCGATTATTTTTTCTTGACCTAAACCAAAATGCAATTTCCTAGTTACCGAAGATTGAAATCCCCTCACAGGTTGATTTAATCGATGTAATGTTTTATTTCGGATATATACAACCACGTGAGCACCAATAGCTTGAGGATTTAAAGAGTTTTCATCAAATAATTCAACTGTCAAAGAATTATTTGATGATAATTTTTCAGCATTATTTCGGTAAATAGAAGCATTCTGTTCAATATTGTTGACCACCAGATCTAAATCTCCATCATTATCCAAATCTGAATATGCTGCTCCATTGGAAAGGGTATTGTGGTCGAACCCCCACAATTTATTCATCTTTTTAAACTTCAGGGGTTCTATTTGTCTAAACATATAGTTTTCCTGAACTGATGAGGGGATTTCGTTGATGAGTTTCATCACTTCTAATTCGCTGTTATTTTGCTGCTGATCAAGACGTTGCTGCACTGCATAGCTGACAAAATCCATATTGGTATAGTCTCTTTTATATCCATTGGTAACAAATAAATCATTCCAGCCATCATTATCATAATCTGCAGCTAAAGCAGCCCAAGACCAGTCGGTATTGGAAATTCCTGAAAATTGTCCCACTTCGGAGAAAAACTTTCCATCTTGATTCACTTGAAGCATATTGCGCATATACTGATGATGAAATCCCGAATTAGTCAATTGGCTATGTTTTTCATAATTATCAGGGCCGAGAACCATCTTTTGTCGTGTTTGAGATTCTGGCAACATATCTAGGGATACGATATCCATTGAGCCATCATTATTCATATCGGCAAAATCAGAACCCATAGAAAATAAAGGAGTATAATCAATAAACTCCCTAAGGCTTTCAGTAAATGTACCGTCTTGGTTATTGATGTACAGATAGTCTTCTTCATTGTAATCGTTAGAGACATACAAATCAGGCCATCCATCTTCATTGAAGTCTGCCGCTGCAACTCCGAGTCCGAAGCCCAAAACATTTGTTTTGATTCCTGAAGTTTTGGTTACATCAACAAAAAATCCACCAACGTTTTGGTATAATCGGTCTCCATAATTGAAGTCTTGTTTGTTCTTTAGTTCACCGGTTAATCGGTCAAATCCAGCGTACTCTTGAACAGAATGGTTCAGTAGGTATAAATCTAAATCATTGTCTCTATCGTAATCAAAAAACAGAGCATTTGTAGTGTATCCGGTATCAAATAGTCCCATACCTTCACCCATCTCGGTAAAGGTTCCGTCTTTGTTGTTTATAAAAAATAGATTTCTACGATAAGGAGCTGTTTTAGCTGCTGAGCGGCAGACAAAAATATCAAGCCAACCATCAGCATTGATATCCACCATTACGGTCCCCGTATTCCATAGACCCTCAGCTTTAAGACCTGCCTCTGAAGTCACATCCAAAAATTTCAGATTTCCTTGATTCAAGTAGAGTTTTGATGCCACCATATTTCCTGTAAAATAGATATCTTCAAGTCCATCGTTGTTCACATCTCCAATAGCTACGCCTCCTCCGTTATATAAATAACCGTAGTTTAGAACATTGAATTCTTGGGTTTCTTTCAGTAGATTTTGAAATTTTATTCCCGTTTTATTGGAGCTAAGCAAAGTGAATAGAGTCTGATCTTTAGTTGAGCAGCCAACAGAAAAAAGAAAAATGGATAAAAGCAAATACTTAGACATCAAAATTGATATTTCATTGATTTCTTCTATTTTTTTTTACTCCGGTATGATCGAACCCCTGAGCACGTTCTAATGCAACCATTGATTTAGGACGGTAGTTCAAGATGTAAGCTCGTCGTGAATTGGAGGTTGTATTTCCTCTGCTGTAATGAATTGTCCTTCCTTGGTGCATCACACAATCTCCGGGATTCAGAGGAACTGGCAGAGCTTCTTCTTCTGATCCTCTACATTGAAGTGGACCATTGGTTTTTTTTTGGAAATGTTTTCTGATTTTTTTTAGGTGAGACTTTGGGATGTACCACATGCATCCATTTTCAATTTGGGCATTGTCAATTGCTACCCAAATACTAAGTGCTCTTTTGTCATTTAAATCTATCCAGTATGCTTCATCTTGGTGCCAGGGAGTTGGGGACTGAGTATTTGGGGGTTTATTAATCAACATATCAAAATCCAATATCATATCTTCCCCATAAAGAGCTTTGGATATTTCCAATCCTTTTTGGTACACAACAGATTGCGATAATTCAGGCAGTAATTTTGAAGGAAGCATTATCTGGGTAATTTTTTCAACACTCTGGACATTGGATCTTTCTCCTGAGAGATCAGATCTTAAAGCATAATTCTTTTTGGTCATTTCCAAAATCTGGTTGTATTGATCAGAATACCATGCGACTTGAGAACTATTTAATAGGTTTGGGAAAGCTAAAAATCCTTCCGACTGAAAAATATCAATTTGTTGTTTTGTTAGCACACTTAAAATCCAAGTCTTAAACCATGATATATAACCCTTAATTCTATTGACAGATGAAACGAGGGATTCACAATTTATGCTAAATTATAATACTAACTCTTAAAATATCTACAAAATCATTGTTTTAGGTATTGCCTAGAAAATTTCATTTCTTTTCTTGAGACTATACTTATGAAATTTTGGGGTAACTGTTTTGTCTCATTTTGTTTGAGTTTGTCAAAATCAATATTCCGTTTTAATAATCACCACAAAAACAAAGCTTTTTTACTTGAACCGATTTAGTCGGTTCTTAAAGGCAATTATTTGCCTATTAGTCTACATATTTTGGTTATTATGCTAAGATTTTATGCTTAAGTATTATTTTGTTTTCACATTGTTATCAACCACACTGTATCAAAGATGGGTTTTCAGTGCATAGAATCAACCCATTAATGCAACTTTAGGATAGAATCTTCAATTATAAATCAAGGATAAATAAATTGGATGATAGTGGTGGTGGTGTTTTTTAGGTCTTTGATGTCTCTCTATGTAAGAATGAATGGCTTAGAATGTCATGCATCAAAAAACAATCAATTAGAAAATAACCATAAGATGAACTTGTTTATCCGCATATTGGTTTGAAAGTAGTGATCAATCTATTTTACTTATCTGTTGTGGGTAAACTTATTGCAGGGAAAATACTATAAATTGTACAAAACTTTTTCGAGATCTTTAGTCAATCTTTTTCTGGAATACTCCGAGATATTATTAAATTGATTACTTAAAGACCTTTTAGCTATCCATGAATCAATTAGCCTTTGTATGAAATCATGGATTTTGTTGTAATCATTATCCATACATATAAGGGAAACAGTTGACTGAACAACAATTCTTCCGGCTGGACTGTCTGGATTATCAATAACAATCATGGGTGTTCCACTAGCTAAATACTCAAGTAATTTTCCTGAAATCATCTCATTGCGATGCCGTCTAAATGAAAAAGCCAATAGTAGATGGGCACTCTTGATCAATTCAATAGATTTACTATGGGATATATACCCCAAATCTCGTACCGTAATGTGTTTTAATCGTTTCGAAATAATGCTTATTATGGAAGGGCGGATATTCCCCGCGAGGGACAAAACAAACTGATTTGGATATCTTGATTGCAGTATTTCCAGCACTTCAATAATGCACATAAAACTGTGGTTGTTGGTCAATACTCCAGTATAGGCAATATGAAATTTCAGGCTTTTATTTGGACAGATTTGTTCGATTAATTCATGGTCAAATCCATTGGGCACCGAAAAGAAACGCTGATTCTTGCTTATCCTATTGCTTAAATTTTTGTGTAGATTTCCTTCGATAGTGGTCAAAATGCCATCAGCTTTATTGAGCACTTTTCTTTCTAATTGAGCATCCCTCTTTTTTACCCAAGGTAATCTGTAGAGTTGTTGGTTATAAAATAAATCTGTCCAAGGATCCCTAAAATCAGCCAGCCATTTGAGTTTATATCTATCAACCAATTTTATTCCTACCAAATGAGTAGAATGAGGAGGTCCTGTAGTTACCAAATATTGAATAGACTTTTTTTTTAATATCTGATGAGCCTTTTTCAATGCATAGGAATTCCAACCTCTTCTTGCGTCAGGAATAAAAAAATTCCCCCTAATAAAGGCAAGAACTTTATTAAACAAACCTTTAGTGTTTATTTCACCTTGAGGAAGTCGTCGTTTTTTTCTAAAATGCAATAATCTATATAGAGTTAGAGCCTCAAAAGATTTGGTTTTGTGGGATTCAACAGAAGAAATATACTTGCATAGACTCAAATCAATAACCGGATACGAAGCATATTTGGGATCAACTGTTACCACCGAAACATCCCATCCAAATTGTTGTAAATATTTGCAGAAATACACCCATCGTTGCACTCCAGAACCCCCTGAAGGTGGCCAATAATAGGTCAAAACGAGAATAGAGGGAGGAGTCTTTTGGGGATTTTTCACTGTCTCAATTGGAAGCTATATTTACCCTCCCATTAATATGATTGGTTTGCACAATTCCATAAAATTATGTGCTAAATGAATGCGATACTTGGAAAGAAAGAATATTGAGTTGATGATGATTACTACTTCCTAAAGTTTATAAACTAAACTCTTTTTTTCCATAGCGGTACATTGGAACAAGCTTCTCCAAAAAAAACGCTTCTGGCCACTTTTTGGATTCTTTGCACTAATTGAACTAGTGCATCTTGTGGAATTTCTTTTGAGCCGCATCCATTAATCATTATAGGTTTATCTCGGAAAGGTTCCATATCTATCTCATTGACAATTTGAGTATAAATTTTATTTAGAAATTCCTCTTCAGTACCCTGAACCACAAATTTTGCAATACCATGGAGATAGGTGGAGACCAATAGGTGGGTCCAACCTGGCAAAACAGCCTCCGTAGAACAAAAAAGACGGATGTAGTGGTTTTTATACTGGTTCCAGTCATGACTAATCAAGGCTGATCGAAACGGTTTTTCTCGTACCAAATAACCGTTTTCCAGCCATTGAGATATATCAATTGAGGTCTGGGGTTCTTTTGGCCAGTAGACTTCTAAATCTATATTCACAATAGGGCTTTTGCTTACCCTATTGACTATATCTTTGGACATAGATTGTAAATTTAAAGTAGACCTAATTCTAGTTTGGCTTCATCACTTATCATGTCATTATTCCAGGGAGGGTCAAAAGTGATTTCAACAATTGAAGATTTCACCAAGTCGATTGATTTGACCTTTTCTTCTACTTCCATAGGAAGAGTTTCTGCAACAGGACAGTTTGGTGTGGTCAGGGTCATGAGAATTTTTACATCTCTCTCCGGATTAATCATCACATCATATATCAGCCCCAACTCATAGATATCAACAGGTATTTCGGGATCATAAATGGTTTTCAGTACACGAACTATTTGCTCGCCCAATTCTTTTTCGTCAAGTTTTTTGTCTGTCATGATGGTCGAATTTGTGTTTGAAAGGCTATTGCATAAAATTTTATTTGTTTGATCATCGATCCTAATCCATTGGCCCTAGTTGGAGACAAGTGTTCCTTTATGCCAATTTTATCAATAAATGATCCATCTGATCTTAAAATTTCATTAGGCTTTTGACCAGAATAAACTTGTATCAAGATAGCAATTATTCCTTTGGTGATAATAGCATCTGAATCAGCAGTAAAAAAAAGTCTATCATCTTCAAGATGGGCATGCATCCAGACTCTTGATTGGCATCCTTTGATGATGAAGTCATCTGTTTTGTACTTGGAATCTATTAATGGTAATGATTTACCCAAGTCAATCATATATTCATATCGTTGCTCCCAGTTCTCCAAAAAAGAAAAAGAATCCATTACCTCTTTTTGTTTTTCTTCAATTGCACATATAGTATTTTGCTCCACTATTTTTTCTTCAAATTTACATCAAATACTCAGTCTCTTACCATACATTTGACAACCGAAGGTGGCAGTAAGCCAACGTTTAATTATTGTTCCTATGGAATTTAGGGAATGTCTAGCTCGCAAGCTTGGTTAAAACCGTCATTCCATTTGATCTCAGAAAGGTATCCCCTGCAATCCAAGTCCGTTATGAAGAGATCAGAAAACTTTAAGAGTTTTTCTTCTTGAAAATATCCATTTTAATCTTACATTTATTGACATTTGATATTATATAATTATCTAATAACCTTGGATATAAACATCTTAAATATGTTTGTACAATCAACTCTCAAATGCAACTATTCGAATAGTTTTTAAATTATGATATACCCATCCATTAATCGTCATACCATACTGATACTCTTTGTATCGGTGTTTGGTCTTTCTCAAACAGCCACGATCAAAGAAGAATATGTCACTCTAAATACATATGACTTTTCTGAACCTAATCCAATTCCTGATATCAATCGAATCTATCCCTATTTTAAGTTTCAAGGCTATACATCCAAAGGATATGATAAAAATTGGAAGATGGTGGTTCTTGAAAATGATTACATCAAAGTATATGTATGCCCAGACATAGGAGGAAAAGTTTGGGGTGCTATTGAGAAATCCACAGGGAAAGAATTTGTGTATTTTAACAACTCAGCCAAATTTCGAAGTATTTCAATAAGAGGTCCCTGGACTTCTGGTGGAATTGAATTTAATTTTGGAACCATTGGGCATACGCCTAATTGTGCAACGCCAGTAGACTACACAACACAAGTTAATGATGATGGAAGTGTTAGTTGTACCGTTGGATCCTATGATTTAACTTCAAGGACAAGATGGAACGTAGAAATTAGTTTAGAACCAGATAAAGCATACTTTAAAACAAAAACTTCTTGGTACAATAGTTCTAATCTCCCAACCTCCTATTATCATTGGATGAATGCAGCTGCCAAAGCCAGTGGTAATCTACAATTTATTTATCCAGGCACCAATTATATCGGACATGATGGAGAAGTAGGGAAATTTCCTTTAGAGAACAGTCGGGATATTTCTTTTTATGAAAAAAATGATTTTGGAAGTTACAAATCTTATCACGTCTTAAATAGCCATACGAATTTCTTTGGAGGATATTGGCACGATGAAAAATTTGGTTTCGGTCGTTATTCTCTATATGATGAAAAACCCGGCAAAAAGATATGGATCTGGGGACTTTCCGACCAGGGCATGATTTGGGAGGATTTACTAACTGATAGTGATGGTCAGTATATTGAGTGGCAATCTGGTAAATTATTTAATCAGGCTGCAGAGTTGAGTACCAAAACGCCGTTTAAACATCAAGAGTTCTTGCCCGGAGAAAATGATCTGATGGAGGAATATTGGTTTCCCTTTAAAGATATTGAAAATGTAGTAGCGAGTTCCCCTTTGGGTCTTTTAAACCTAGTTGAAAGAGAACAGGGTTATGAAATTCGTATTAGTCCACTGCAAAAAATTGATGAAGAAATTAGGCTTACAATAGATGGGGAGAATGTGTATTCTAATCACATAAACTTAGAACCATTAGAAACGGATTCCATCTTTATTGAATCAAAAAAGGGAGAAGACATTAATCTAAACATAGGAAAGGATAAGTTGGTCTATAGCTCAGAAACTAGAGATTTGAATAGGCCCTTAGAAGCCCAAGAAGCCTTTAACTGGAATTCAGCCTTTGGCAATTATATAAAAGGAAAAGAATTTGAAGCACAAAGAAATCACTCAGATGCAGAAAAATTTTACAAGAAAAGTATTGCTATCGAAAAGACATTTTTACCTGCTTTGAGTCGATTAGCTTTGTTAAACTACCGAAAGATGAATTACAAAGTGGCTTTGTCGTATGCACAAAAAGCTCTTGCAATAAATACCTATGACCCAGAAGGGAATTATGTATATGGGCTAGTTCATGTAAAATTAAAAAACAAATATGATGCCCTAAGTGGTTTCTCTATTGCGGTCGCTTCGCCACAATATCGGTCGGCATCTTATTATGAAATGGCGAAAATTCACTTTAAGGCAAAAGAGTATAACAAGGCTCTAAACTACTTGGATAAAAGTTTATCGAGTAATTCAAAGCATTATAACTCTTATAAAATTAAGGCGATTATTCACCGAATATTAGGAAATTACGAGGTGGCTAGGGCTACATTATCTAAAATAGAAGATTATGATGCCACCCATAATTTCTCAGAAATTGAAAAGTTTTTGCAATATCCTAGTCCTGATAGTCTAAAAATAATAAGGAGTAAAACAACGGGGGAATTTCCAGCTCAAAACTATTTAGAATTAGGTATATTCTATTATGAATTAGAATTATTTGAGGATGCCATAAAGGTTTTGGAAATCGCTTCTCAGGATGTTCTTGTAGATTATTGGCTGGCTTTTTTGTACAAAACCCTAGGCAACAATTCTTTGGCAAATTTATCCCTTAACAGAGCTCTTGAAGCAAGTCCTGAATTTGTATTTCCTTTTAGGCAGGAATCCGTACAAGTTTTGGAGAATAGTTTAACAGACAAGAGCCACTGGAAGACCCGATACTATTTGGGGCTTATACATTGGCATTTAAACAATCTGAAAAAGGCAAAAAACTATTTTGAAAAATGTAAAATGGAACCTGATTATTCTGCATTTTATATTGCACGATCTATTCTTTTTTCAGAACAAGCAAATAAAATCGAAACAGATTTAGAAAAAGCATTTCAATTAGATCCAGACGACTGGCGAGTAAATAAACACCTCAGTGAATACTTCATAAAAAATGAGGATCTAAGCAAAGGGCTACATCATGCAAAAAAGGCGTATAGATCAAATAGAAGCAATTCTGAAGTTATTGTTCATTTGGCAAAGACTCTATTGGCACAAAAAGATTATTCAGCTTGTTTAAAAATATTGGAAAAACACACCTTAATTCCTTACGAAGGTTTTTCTGAGGGAAGGACCATATATTATCAGGCGGCCACCAAACAGTCCTTCAAATTTTTAAAGTCAGGAAAATTGAAGCAGGCAATGATCTTTGCAGAAAAATCCAGATCTTGGCCTAAAAACATAGGTGTAGGTAAACCCTATCATGTTGATGACCGAATTGCTGATTTTATTACTGCTGTGGCTAAAGAGGTGGAAAATGAATTGAATGAAGCTAATTACTATTACGAAAAAGTAATGAATTACAGTTCTGAAAAGATAGATAAGGAAGACACAACTCTATTAGCCCAATTAGTTGCGGCTCAAAAGTTAGAATCATCTTCAAAAATGAATAGTATTCGGGAAGTATTAAATACACATCATGATTCAAAGAGCCTTATGTGGGTGAAGAATGAATTTGAAAATTACAGTGAGACAGATAAATCGGTTAATCAGAAGATTTCAATAGTCGAACGAATATTATTTGATTCCCCTCAGATTTAAACTTAAATTCAAGGAGACTATTAAATACTGGGTACTCTAAAATAATTGGGATACTCCCTCTTAAATCATTTTTCAAATAACGTTTATGTAGCGCGGTACCTCCTTTAAAAGTAAATTCGACCAGCCACGATTTATTTTACACCCTTTTGTTTCAACACTTATTTAATCCGATTCGTTCTGATTCTCAACTATTGAAAGTAATGAAAATCATTATAATTGCACCGTAATTTAATTTTTTATAAATTTTAACTATGTACTTTTAATAATACTTAGAATGATTTTACATACAAACCGGTTATGCGAATGATTTTATATACAATTATCCAACTTAAAATGGTAACCCTACAAGAGCCGAAAATACTTACAATTACCCGTCTAAAAGCCGAAATGGACAAAATTATCCCCCTTATAAAGCGACAATATCAGTTCAAATAAGAAGGCTTTGTTGTAGTGGATAGATCTATAAGTGGTTGATTATCAATACAACAATGTCAATTTTGACAAACTTGTGATAAAACTGCCCAACATGTACCGAATCCCTACTACCCTCCGTAGCTATGACATTGCCACTGTCTATGTGATGCAGGACAAGATTCAGAACGATAATCTCTATCGGGACAAAGTGAGGAAGACCATATTGAACAATCTTTCCTATCAGTTTTTTGGTAAGGTCAATGACCCCGATACTGGCAAATACTATGAACGTTTCTTTGAAATTGTGAAGAACTTGACCCAAAGTGTGAGCAATGAAACATTTCTTTCTTGGGAAGATCGAATTACCAAAGGAGAAAAGTAAATACTCAAGAGAAGGTTAGAGATTTTCTTTCGGTTAAGGACAGGAGAGTTTATTGCTTTTGCGTATTGGGTAGATTTTAAAGTCAAATTCTTAAGAAGAACCATGATGCAAGAAGTTCAAAAAGAGTCAATATTGGCTGAAAATACAATCCTAAAAACTAATTTTTAAAAGTGTGTTTTCTGAGTTCTGAGGTAAAGAAGATTTGAATTAGTTATCATTTGTCTTCATACCCAATTGCTTTGTGTTGATGAGTACCAGAATACCTACCTTAAAATCCAAAAAAAACACCTCTAAAATATATTTAGTTGTTATTTCTTTGGCATATGCGATATACCGTTTACCGAGTCCTCACTAAAAGAGTAACTCTTATGACAGCTTGTTTAGGAATGTCATTTTTTTTGAAATCCTGTTTGGATGGAAATTCAAAATCTCCTACTTCATCAACTCTTATCCAAGTCAAGGAGGAAGAAAATTTTAGGTGGTTGATGTTAAACGTAGATGAGGTCCTACCCCCTGGTAAATTAATAACCTGGGTTCCTACCCAGGATTTCGAAACGTCCTCCCTAATTAAAGTACCCCGTTACCCGAGAAAGTTTAAAGAAGATGAGCTAGTGAAAAATCCATCATTGAACAGCTTTACCATTCATCCCCTTGATATACAAGATACGCTACGTATTTTTGGAATAAGGAATGAGCAAATTTCGGCTCAGTTGGTTTTGGCTGCAAGGGATTCTATGTTGGATGTGAAAGTTTCAGTTGGTGATTTAATTTCAAACGAACAAGAGATTTTTGAAAGTACACAATCTCGTGTTAGAATGGTAAAGTACTTGCCGGTATCAAGAGCTAGAAGCGAATATGTCTGGTCGCCTATGATGGAAGAAATAATTGGAGAGGAAACATCAGGTGATATGAATCCCAATGTTGTGGCGGATGCTCTTATCGATTTTAAGGTGGCTAAACTGGAACCGTATACAGCACAACCATTCTGGTTTACATTCAAAGTACCGTCAAATATAAGGGCAGGGGTTTACAATGGTCATATTTCTTTCTCTGCTTCCGGGGCCGAAGTAATACACGAATGGCAGATCCCGCTACAAATAGAAATTGACGAGCCTACACTTCCCGACCCCGATTCCTATGGGTTTCATCTTGATTTATGGTTCAATCCGAGTTCCATTTCTGAATATTACCGGGTAGATCATTGGTCGGAAGAACATTGGCAATTAATAAAGGTTTACCTTGAAGATTATCTCTCACGTGGAGGCAAGAACATTACAACTGTTTTTACCCATGAACCATGGCATAAACCTTGGATCAATGGAGGTACACATTCGCAAATTGAGTTTGGTTATAAAAGTATGGTCAATTGGATAAAAACTGAAGAAAACAAATGGCAATTCGATTATACCATTTTTGACAAATATGTTGAATTGGCAATGAATTTGGGCATTAAAGGTTCAATCAATGCATATTCGATGACACCATTCCGAACGGATCAAAAAATTAAATTCTGGGATCAAAATGTAGGTAGTCATAAAGAAATAAACTTGGGGGTCTTCGAAGAGGAATATGCCGAAATATGGGAAGCATTTTTGTTGGATTTCAAACGTCATTTGATAGAAAAAGGATGGTATGAAAACACCTTTTTAGGATTTGATGAAAAACCCGATGACGTCCTGTACCAAATTATGGCCATTATAGAAAAATCTGCACCTGAGTTACTGGACAGAATCATTATCGCAGGGCATCCAGAGGCTACAATCTATGCACAAAATCTTTCTATTTCCTATATGTTTTTTCCTGATCAACCTTTGGAAGAAAAAGCTGCCATTCCAGTTCTTCCTGAGATTGTCAATAGAAACGAGAAGGGCAAGGTAACTACTTTTTATCTCTGTGCAGAACCGTCACATCCCAATACGCTGACCTATTCACCGGCTATAGAGGCACGTTTGATACCTTGGCTTGCACTAAAACATAATACAGATGGTTATCTCCGATGGGCGTATAACAATTGGACCTCGGATCCTTTCAACAAACCCGTTTTTCTTCATTCCCAAGGGGATGATTATTACATATATCCAGGTGAGAATGGTCCTATTTCCAGTATAAGATGGGAGTTGCTGAAAGAGGGAATAGAGGATTTTGAACTTTTCAGCATGATTCGCGATAAAGGTAGTATCAATAAAGAAGATCAGTTAAAGGCCATCAAATACGCAACCCAAAATGAAGATGGACGTTATAAAGACGTAAATGATTTCAAACATGTTAGAAGCATTCTGTTAAAAAAATAACTGATAGAATTAACCCGAATTATTCATCCTAGCCTCAAATTAGAGCTTTTGTTCTGAATATTTTTTTGAACTTTCAAGAAATAGATTTTCTTCGTGCTTGTTAGTATTTTAATTTGTGTAGTTTGTTTTTTGATTTAAATGAAGCCTTGTGAGCATGAAATCATGTAAATTTTACACGATTTGAGCATAGCTATCCCTTTAAGGAAGATCTTCTTTTTTTTCGATAATGTTTAATCAGGAGGGCAGCCACTAGGCTTATATCATTTACACGTTATAATTGCTCAAAATGGTTTTGGTTTATAATAAAATATAGAAATATATATTACTCAATTAATTTATAAACTTGCTTTATGCTAGGTAGCTACCTAAAAGAATTCTCTATACCAAAACAAATAGACATACAAGTAAAAGAGAGTGTGAACGAACTAAAAAATCTCTTAGCTAAGCAAAATATCCTTACCAATAAAGGTAAAGTTAAGATGCTTCTTTTGATAAAATAGGAAAAATCGACTTATACCAAGGACTTAGTCCCCGGGCTTAAACCTGACTTTCGGGTCGAAATACACCCAAAACCCTTACCAAGCCTGAAAAAGGTGCCATTTCCAACTGTTACTTTAATAGACACATTTTGTTCTGATCAATACCAATAAGTTCTAATACCCTCCTTTCGCAAGTTTGTCAAAATCGACATTCTAGTATTGATAATCAACCACTTATAAATCTATCCACTACAACAAAGCCCTCTTGGTTGAACCGTTTTGATCTGTTCATTAGGGAAAATTATTTGGTCAAGAAATCCTGTCTACAAAAGGAAAAGACAGCCTTATTATGTTTTGATTTTGGGAATATTGATTTTTGTTTGTATAAGCATAAAGTAAAACTTTGCGGAGGCTAAGATAATAAAATTCCTAAATCTAAAAACCATATATCCACTACAACTAAGATTTCAAAACAAAATTATATATATGGCATTTAAATCTATTCATGAATATAAATGTGATAATAAAAAGAATTGATAGTTGTAAGTTATTCAATAAAATGACTAAAAAAAATTTTTACGAAATAAAAAAAATGCGCTTTTGACAAACTTGCGCTTTAAATCTCCGTTGCCTGAGACATTACATGAATCACTCGGTCAGAATCTCCAGGCGGACTTGCCTCATTCAACGTCAAGGTTACCAGATCTTTCATCAGAGTTTTGAAGCTGTGTATAGGATGGCCATCTTCTATAGTTCTGGCGTTCTATTTCTTTATGGCACTATCTGATATCTGTGCCTTGCCAACAGGTGTAGTTCGTTTTGCTTTGCCTTTATCCTTGTGCTCATCAATGAACAATAAAGGTGCCAGTTCACGTTTCAAATGCCATTCCATATAATATCCCAGTATACATAGAAACACATGACCTCTTACATGGGGTCTCACTATAAACATAAATAGGACGGATTCGCAAGGAAGTAGTCTTGATGGAACGAAAAGCTTGTTCCACAAAAGATAATGATTTATAAGCTTCTACAGTTTCTGATGTCCCCAGGTCTGAGGATGACACATTGGTTCGAACCACATAAATACCATCCAAAGCTTCTTCGGCCTTAATTTTCTCTGTCCGACGTTTCCACACTATCAAACCATCGGACACCTTGACCTGATAATGCTTGGCCATATTCCTTTTACCGATCATCTACCCTACTTTCCTATTGATTTGCTCGGCCGTTAGAAGTGTTCCATTTTGTACACTCTTTGCTATCTTTTCCAAATAACTATCGGTAATAGTCAGCAATTCCTCTATGGTTTTCCGAAGATCTTCTTTCCATCAAGGATTTACACAGACCATCAAACGATCATCAGGATATAAATCACTACTTATCTCGCCAATCTCATCCTGGTCTTCATCCATCAAGTCCTATCAACAACTCATAAGGCACCCAAATAATAGCTTCTGATAATTTTTATTAGATTGACTGTACCGTTAGGTTTAACATTAGAGTTCCAAACAAATTAATTGCCGGGAGTCGTTTTTGTACTTTAGGTTCGGAAATCTTTTTGAGATCCAATTTACATTGGGTTCTAATTTTGCTAAAGGCGTTTATGACATGAAAGAATATTTGGTGCACATACTTTTTTTTCTTTGCGCTTGGACTGTCGTACAGGCCGTGTTTTGTCAAGATGATTTGAGATTTAACACTCTGGGCACAGAAAATGGTTTGTCCAATGGTAGTGTTACCGCTATTGCCCAAGATAGTATTGGTTTTATCTGGATTGCTACCAAAAATGGACTGAACCGATATGATGGCAAGAACTTTAAAGTTTATACCAGGCAAAATAGCAACATCTCCTCTAATGATGTTTCTGACATATTAATTGACAACAAAGGAAGAATATGGATTGGGACGATTGGAGGAGGGATATCTAGATACGACATTGAATCCGATACATTCGTCATTTATTGCAAATCGGATACAAAAGGGAAATTTGCTTCGAACATTGTCCATTCCCTATATCAGGACAGCTCAGGACATATTTGGGCAGCAACCAATAATGGTCTGGGTCTATTTGATGAGAAAGGGGATGAGTTCCAAAAGTATTATATACAAGGTAATTCAGATTATGATTTGATTGATATTTTATGTATCTATGAAGATTTAAAGGGGCGAATTTGGATCGGGTCCAACGGCAATGGACTGTATCAATTTAAACCAAACTTAAAGGAATTTTCAAAGGTTACTACTTCCAACGAGTATTCTTTAAGAATCCCGGACTATATATTGGATATAACCAGCACAGTATCCGGAAAGTTGCTTCTGGGTACTGGAGGAAATGGACTTGTAGGCTTTGATGCGCAAACCAAAAAGGTATTTGAGCCGTGGAGTTGGATAGGAACTCCTGAACCTTCAATTGTCAGAACTTTCTGGAAAGATGATGCATTAAATATCTGGATGGGAACGGATGGTGATGGATTGTTCAAATTTAATAAAGAAGTCCAGTTTGAAGCTCGATTTACCAAGGTCAATAATTTACCGGGGACTCTGGTGAACAATACCATAAATGACATATTTGAAGATAGACAAGGCAACATATGGATTGGAACTGCTTGGAGGGGATTGAGTGTTTGGAAAAAAGAAACTGAAAATTTGAAACACTACTACAGCGATGGTATCGGATTTGATTCCGACCCAATCCTATCGCTTTATAAGAACAATGGTTCACTTTGGATGGGACTAGATGGTCAGGGACTGAATGTCCTCAATATGGACACTAAGAATATAACCCGTTTCGACAAAGAATCTTCAGTAAATGTTGAAAGTAATTTCGTCCAGTGCATTAGACCGAGTGGAAAAGACCAATATTGGTTGGGTACGTTCACTAATGGACTGATTCTCTTTGATAAAAACAAGGGGGTTGTCAAGAAATACAAAAGAAGTGAAACCGACCAAAATTCCTTACCGTTTGATGATGTCAGGGATGTCATTGTTGAACCATCGGGCAACCTATGGATTGCAACTTGGGGAGGTGGACTAAGCTATTTTAAAGTTGAAGACCAAGCGTTTCAAAACTATAGGTTCTCTGATTTGTATTCCAATTCCTTAAGTAGTAACAATGTGATATCGCTTATGGATGATGGTTCAAATCTGTGGATTGGGACCCATGGAGGTGGCTTGAATATGTATGATAAAGAAAAACAAGAATTTACACACCATAAAAACATAGAAGGTGATACTAAATCTCTAGGCAGTAATTACATTTTCAGTATTCTAAAAGGGGAGAAAGACATTATTTGGTTAGGCACCAAAAATGGATTATCAAAGTATGACAAAACTTCGGGAACTTTTAGCAATTACAACATTGGTGATAATCTCAATTCCAATACTGTTGTAAGCCTGATTCGAGACGCAGCCGGATTGTTATGGTTGGGAACCAAAAGAGGAATTTTTATGTTTGACCCCGATGACGGAATCCCCTTGCCCATACCTGAGACCAAAACAGAATTTCATATCAACTCTGCATTTATGGACAATGACGGGATAGCCTATTTTGGGGGTATAAAGGGGATTACAGCGGCCTACACCAATATGCAACTGAGGAAAGGCAACGATGTGAAAATTGTATTTACTGACTTTAAACTTTTCAATCAATCCCAAAAAGTGGAAAAGGGAACTGTTTTATCCCGGAATATAGCCATAAATAATAAGCTTGAATTAAAACATAATCAAAATGTAATCACTTTTGGACTGGCCGCCCTTAAATTTCCCTTTTCAAGGGACTATGATTTTGAGGTAATGATGGAAGGCTTTGAAGAAAATTGGAGATCCATTGGCGAACAATCTTCCTTAACATACACTAACCTCTCTCCTGGGACGTATCTATTAAAAGCAAGACTTGCTAATGCAGAGATCAATGGCGGGAATGAAAATGTCAAATCAATGCAAATTACAATTGCACCACCCCTTTGGAAAACAAATTGGGCATATTTTTTATATGCGTTGACCTTTTTAGCCATTATATGGGGTATCAGATATTACACTTTTAAATGGGCAGAAATCAAAAATAACCTTCGGACAGAGAAGTTAAAACGTGAAAAAGAAGATGAGGTACACCATTTGAAACAGCGTTTTTTTACCAACATATCACATGAAATCCGTACACCCTTGACCCTAATTATGGGAACTTTGAATAGTCTTAAGGGCAACTTCAACGCAAATGAACAAACTAAGATCAATGCGGTAAGACATAGTGCAAGTAGGTTGATGACATTGGTCAATGAATTGCTAAATATAAGGAAACTTGAAACCGGAAATATCAAATTACAAGTTAGTCAAAACAATTTGGTCACTTTTTTGCACGAGATATTCCTTGCCTTTTCCCAACAAGCGATTTCAAAAGATATTGAATATATATTCACATCAGAGAATAAGACGATTTTGGTATGGTTTGATAAAGTTCAATTGGAAAAGACAATTTATAACTTGTTAACCAATGCCTTTAAGTTTACCCCACAAAAAGGTAGAATCGAGGTTCTCGTGGGAGGCAAAAACAATTTCGCCAAAATCTTGGTAAAGGACACGGGAACCGGAATAGCCGAAGAAAAGCTTCCTCATATTTTCAATCGTTTTTACCAAAATGAAGAAGCCACGGATGGGCAGATTGGTTTCGGCATTGGACTTTCTATTGTAAAGGATATCATTGGACTTCACCATGGTACAATAAAAGCGAGTAGTAAATTGGGTCATGGCAGTACATTCAAGATTCGATTACCTATGGGGAAAGACCATTTTGAGTCTTCACAATTGAATTTTGAATACACGGATGTTGAGCATACAGGTACCCGCTCTTTTTCGGAAGGACTGGAAAAACACTCTCTCGTTTCCAACAAAGAGATTGTTGTGCTAGCCGTTGAGGACAATAAGTACCTGAGAGACTTTTTAAGTGATCTTCTGTCTTCGGAATACAAAGTCATCACCGCTGAAAATGGGAAAAAGGGATTGGATTTGGCATTGGAACACCTTCCAGATCTCATACTTTCAGACATAATGATGCCTGAAATGGATGGAGTGACCTTATGTTATACCCTAAAAACAAACCTACTTACAAGCCATATTCCTGTTATATTGCTTACAGCCAGGGATATGGTCGAAAGCATTATGGAGGGATATGAGACCGGGGCGGATGATTATCTTATCAAACCATTTCATGAAGGTGTATTAAGGACCAGAATAAAAAACCTATTGAAGGGAAGGCAGCGATTACGTGACCGCTATTCAAAGGAGTTGTTATTAAACCCGAAGGAAATAGCTTTAAACTCTCCTGATCAGCAATTTTTAGAAAAACTCCAAAAGGTGTTAGAAGACAAAATGGCCAATCCAGAATTTCACATAAATGAATTGGCCTTTGATATGGCCATGAGTCATTCTGGAATCTATAAGAAAATTAAGGCGTTGACCGGCATGACTTTGGTGGGTTTTATAAAGGATTTTAGATTGAAGCGGGCCGCCCAAATTCTTAAACAGCACGATTTTGCGATTGCCGATGTCAGTTTCATGGTAGGCTATACAGATAGAAAACATTTTAGCCAAGAATTCAAGAAAAAATTCGGTATAAATCCATCAGAATATGGAAAGGATTTGGACTAACGCTTATTTGACTACTTACAACCAAAAGTATTATAGGACTTTTTCTTCAAAATAGCCGGGAAAGATTGAAATTCGGCACATATACGAAAATACCCCCCTAGATTTCCTATTTATATCAACTTATTTCAAGTGATGGCAAAATATCTTGCATCGGTGAAAAATGGTTTAATTATGAAAAGAAAAATCAAAATTTTATTGTGGCTCTTTTGCGTCGGTATAGGGGGTACATTTTTCCTATCCTGTAAGGAAGATGAGATCAATGTACCAATTAAAGAAATTACCGTGAGTTCTTCCAATTTGCAATTAGGAATTGGTGAGATTCACACATTGACCGTTAATACAACCCCCGAAAATGTTACAGCTATTGTGGAATGGACATCAAGTAATGCCGGTGTTGCTGAAATACAATTCAACGAAAGCGGACTAGTAGCTGGTGTTAGGGGGACTGGATTGGGAGATACGGTATTGACCGCCACCCCTCAAGGTGGCGGAGCAGAACAAACAGTTACTGTTCAGGTAATTACCAAGGTAGAGGAGATATCACTTGAAGAAGAAGTGCTTGCAGACCCTGCCCAGACACGATACAATGTAGTGTTCACACCTTCTGATGCCAGCGTCCAGGATATCGAATGGATATCTAGTGATTCTACAGTGGCAACAGTAGTGGATGGATTGATTACTGCTCTGGAAGCTGGAGTTACAATAATAACTGCAACAACGATTGAAGGCGGAAAAACGGCTTCAGTTGAAATTAACGTAAGCGGAAATCCTCCTATCCTCGGATTTCAGTATTGTTCAGTTTCTGGAACAGGAAGTTATAATCCGGACATGGTTCAGACCGTTGGGGGTAGACAGAACATCAACAATTCTGAGGCGCAACCCTCAGAGAACTATAATTACTATGAAGGCGAAAAGCTAGTGGTCTCACCTGGAGGTTCATTTGATCTTTCTCTGGTACAATCCAATAACTGGTCGATTACCGTAGTGTGGATTGATTATAACGGAGATAAAGATTTTGTGGATGATGGGGAGCAGGTCTCCGTATTTGGACTACAGTCCCAATTAAATGATGGCCCTTTCAATGCCACAATCAGTGTGCCAGCTGATGTCTCGCCAGGTTTGGTGAGGATGAGGGTTTTGACCGGTGATGCATGGACCACAGATCCTTTGGCTGCCCCTTGTGGTGAAGTTGCAAACAGTACCACAAAAGATTTTGATGTGGAGATAACCGGCAAGTTGTATGGTGCTGTTTCAGGTGATGGTGGATATAATGCGGATAGTGTGATTACTACTAGAGGAGATACAAACTTAAACTACAGTGGTGCCCAACCAAATGTGAATTATGAGTTTTACACTGATGAAATGATCACCTTCAGCCATGGCAATAGTTTTGATCTTTCCCTAATACAATCAAATAACTGGTCCATGACTGTGATTTGGATAGACTGGAATGCGGATGCGGATTTTGAAGATGAAGGAGAACAGGTAGTGATATTCGGTAAACAGGCACAACTTAATGATGGTCCCTTCAATACTACTGTAGACGTACCAACAGATGCCGTTAAAGGTGCAACTAGAATGCGGGTTCTAAAAGGTGATGCATGGACTACAGATCCGGTAGCCAAACCATGTGAGCAAATACCAAAAAGTACTGCCAAAGACTTTATTGTAGAAATTTTATAACCAAACCAATGAATATGAATAATAGATTAATAATATGCTTTTCATTGCTATTGAGCGCAATTTCAATAGCTTCTGCACAAGAAATTGTAAATGGATCGGTAATCTCAAAGATCGATGCTCAACCATTGCCAGGTGTTTCCATCTTAGTCAAAGGTACAACCAATAGAACAACCACCGATTTTGATGGAAACTTCAGTATTAAAGCTCCTTCAGATGGTGTGTTGATATTCACTTATATCGGTTTTCTTTCGCAAGAAGTAGACATAAACACCGCTAATAATTTGCAAATAACCTTGGTTGAGAATGTCTCTAAATTGGATGAGGTTATAGTAGTCGGATATGGTACCCAAAGGAAGAGGGATGTTACAGGAGCTGTGGCTTCCGTTGAAATTGACGAACTTCAAAGTATTCCCTTGGCAAGGGCCGATGAAGTTTTGCAAGGACAGGTGGCCGGTGTCCAGATCAATAATAATGATGCCTCTCCCAACGGAGATGTTTCCATACGTATTCGTGGGGTAAGCTCGATTAATGGAGGAAGCAATCCTTTGATTATTATAGATGGTCTTCAAGGGGCTAGCATCAGTGATGTACATCCAAATGATATTAAATCCATTGAGGTCTTAAAGGATGCGTCGGCTACAGCAGTATATGGATCTCGTGGGGCAAGTGGCGTGATATTGATTACCACAAAAAAAGGGGCAAAAGAAACCAAACGTTCCTTCACCTACAATATGTATACTACAATTCACGAGGTTAGAGAAACTCTAGATTTGCTTAGTCCTGGGGAATATGCACGCTATATAAATGAAAATAGGGAGGTACGATCATTGCCGGAGGTTTTTTCAGAAGCGGATGTTTCAGCATTTGATATGGGAGCAGGAACTGATTGGCAAGATGCTATTTTTCGTACCGGAACGACTACGAACCATCATATCAATGTAAGTGGTGGAACAGAAAATACGGTATATAGTGTTTCCGGTGATTTTTTGGATGTAAAGGGGATTGTATTGCGATCCCATTTCAAACGCATTTCGGTTAGACCAAATATTTCGATTGATCTTACTGACAATCTCAAACTGAATTTGAACTCTTTCATTAATCTTTCAAAGTATAATCCCACAGTTTTGAATCACAGAGACCGACAAGGAAGCCCAATATTTGCTTCTTTCAGATTTTCACCGACCAAACCTATTTTTAATGAAGATGGTAGCTACTCGCAACCTGGTGGAGGTGCTGGACCCAATACGGAATTCAATCCAGTAGCATTGGCGGTGGAGCCAATTAGGGATAACTACTCTAATAGAATTATTCTAAACCCTAGCGTGCAATATACTATAGTGAAAGGATTGACTGCTAACATCATGGGATCCTATCAATTGATTGATGATGAGAACAACTTCTATTACAACGAATCGGTAGTAAATGGAGGGGAATCCGACAGGGAGGCTTCCATTTCAGACAGTAAGTTCCAAAGTTTTCAAAATACAAACCTTTTGTCGTATGGAACTGATTTGGGCAAGCATAATATTAAGATCACGGGGCTATATGAGCAGCAAAAAATTAAGTTCAATAGTAATTCTGCCAATTCCAGAGGGTTTTTGACCAATGCGGTCACGTATAACAACCTAAGTTTGGGGAAAACCCAAGGAATTCCATTTTCAATACGTACGGAGCAATCTTTGGAATCGTTTATGGGAAGGATCAATTATTCCTATGATGGCAAGTATTTGCTTACGTTGACAGGAAGGTCGGATGCCGCTTCCGTTTTTGCAGAGAACAATAAAAAATCTTTTTTCCCTTCTGTTGCTATTGGATGGAATATTTCGAAGGAAAACTTTTTGGTGGATTCCAATACTGTCAACAATTTGAAGTTAAGGGCTAGTTATGGAGAAGTTGGTAATGCCGCTATTCAGCCCTACCAATCGTTATCACAATTAGCAACCGGTTCCAACTTTTCATTTAATGCAGGACAGTTGACGAATGGGGTGAATTTATCCGCCCAGGCACCAAATCCAGATTTGAAATGGGAAACTACTGAACAAATAAATGTAGGTCTTGACCTTAGCATGTTCAATGGGCAATTGAGTCTTACTACAGACTACTATAAGAAGAACACTACGGACTTGCTCTTGGAGCGCGCATTGCTTCAGGCATCAGGTTTTCAAACACAACTTGTAAATGCTGGGGAAGTACAAAATAAAGGTGTTGAATTGTTACTTTCTTTGAGCCCGGTAAGAAACGAGAATTTTGAATGGAACAATACAATGGTCTTTACCAAAAATGAGAATGAGGTGCTTTCTTTGAACGGGGAAGAAACAAAAATAAGCCTGGGGGGAGCTGGCCTACCCGGTTTTTCCGATGCCATTTGGTTGGAAACCGGTCAACCCATTGGATTAATACGGGGACTACAATATGATGGGGTTTGGAAGAGTGATGAATCCATTCTTGCGGCCGCTTACGGTGTTATTCCCGGGGCACCAAAATTTGTAGACCAAAACAATGATGGCCAGATCAATGATGCAGATATTGTGAACATTGCTAATGCGCTTCCTGATTATACATTTAGCTGGAACAATACCTTCAGATATCAAAATCTCGACCTGAATGTATTGGTCATTGGTGTCCAAGGGAACGATATATACAACATCGCACGATCCTTGCAAGAATCAAGGGATGAGGGAACAAGTACGGCGTTGCTAAATGCATGGACACCGAATAACGAAGATACGGATATTCCAGGCCATAATTCACTGGGTGACTTTAGAAATTCAAGTCGTTGGGTTGAGAACGGCTCATATATCCGAATTAAAAATATCATATTGGGATACAATTTTCCAGAAAGACTTACCAATTTGTTGGGCATTTCCTCAGCAAGAATATATACTTCTGGAACCAACCTGTTCACCTTTACGGATTATACCGGTTTTGATCCAGAATCCAACAATGCACGGGACATTGCCAATGATGCCGGTAATGGATCTTCAGCTGATGCTTTCGCAGGTGTTGATTTGGCTTCGTTTCCGTCCCAGAAAAAATATACACTAGGCTTGGATATAAAATTTTAAAAACAAAAAAGATGAATACGAAAAAAGTAATTGTTTTGACATCCGCTATGTTGATGTTCTTCGGTTGCGCGGATATAGAATTGGAGGAAAACCCTCCGTCATTGTTGAATCCAGAGACCTTCTTTACTTCAGAAAGTGAGTTCGAAGCAGCTTTGGCAGGAACGTTTCGGGCACTATATTCGGGATATTCAGGATTTGATTATGGATATCCATTGATTATGACATCCGGAGCTGAAGATGTACGGTCAGATGCCGAAATTTTTGCCGATATGGATCGTCTGACACCCAATGGGAGAGATCAATCGGTTTTATATGTATGGAGACAGTTGTACCAGTCCATTGCCAATGCCAATGCGATTATTGGTAATCTTGGCAATGCCAAGAATATCCCTCAAGAACGATTGGGAGAGTTGGAAGGACAGTCCAAATTTATTAGGGCATTTAATTTTTTCTTTTTGGTACGATGGTTTGGTGAGGTTCAATTGACCTCCTTTGAAAATCAGGGAGATATCGAAAATCTTCCTCAGTCAAGTGTTAAGGAAATATACACTGCGATTATTGCTGATTTGCAGGATGCTGAGGCAAAGTTGCCCTATACTTTTGAAGATCGCGGAAGGCCTACAAAAGGAGCAGCAAAGGCTTTGCTGGCCAAAGTATATTTGACCATGGCAGGTTGGCCTGTAGGAGAAACTTCATATTATACAGATGCCCGTGACAAGGCAAAAGAGGTTATGGATTCTGGAATTTACGCACTTGAACCAAATTTTGAGGATTTATGGGTAGAAGAGAACAAGCTTACCAATTCAGAATTCATTTTCGCATTTTATGGATCTATAGCTGCTGATGGAATTTCAGGCAGCCATATGCACATTGCGTCAAGACATTGGGGCAATGGTGAAGGTGGATGGGGTGATTTTTTTAGTGAAGACCGTTTTTTTAATGCTTTTCCAGATAGTCCAAGAAAGGATGCCACTTTCACTTCGGTTTTCGAAGATGGCACGAGTTGGGAAGATGCTCGTGTACAACCCCATATGGCCAAATACCGTGATGCCGGTGAAACTGTGGCAGATAATGGTGAAGGATTTAATGTTTTGCTCCGATATGCAGATATTCTATTAACATATGCAGAAGCAGCTAATATGGCAGAAGGCGGTCCATCATCAGAAGCCTTGTTGGCCATTAATCAAGTGAGAAGAAGAGCTAATGGGTTGGATATTAATACACCGGATAGCTCTGTTGATGTCCCTGCGGGAACGACTCTATCTAAGTTTGATGATATCGTCATTGCTGAGCGGAATTGGGAATTGGCATTTGAATTGAACAGATGGTTTGACCTAGTTCGAAAAGAAATGGTCGTAGAGGTAAACCAAGACCTTCACCCCAATGTTTCCGAAAATAATAGGTTATTGCCTAAACCTGCGGCCCAGCTAATACCGGGAATTTTGGAGCAAAATCCAGGATATTGATAAATTAAGTTATTTGAGTTAGTTGGTTGCATCATCATTGAGTTTAAGTGCAAGGAAAAATCATCATGCTCTTATTGATTTAGAGAATTTAATAGCTCCTTATGAAAGTATTTTTTTGCGAATGCCCACCATTCTATTACTAATGATTATACTAGGATGTAAGGAAAATACATCCGAAGAACATTGATTTACCCTGTTCGATGCTGCACAAACGGGATTGAACTTGAACAATAGACTATTGGGGAACGCCTATATGAAAGGGTTCTTTTACCAATACTACGATAATAGAACTGGATTGGCTACTGCGGACTTCAACAATGACTGCTTGATTGATATCTACTTTATCTCAAGCATTTGGTAAAACAGATTGTTCCCGAATCAAGGTGAGTTAATGTTTAAACCTGACTTTTGGGTCAAAATAAAGCCAAAACCCTTACCAGGCCTGAAAAAAATGCCATTTCCAACTGTTACTTTACTGGAAACATCTTTTTATGATCCATACCAATAAGTTTTAATGCCCTCCGTAGTCCTGAAACCTTACATGAATCATTCTGTCATCATCTCTTGGTGGACTTACCTCATTCAACGGCAAAGTTCCCCGAGCGAGGTGTAGCATCCGGTAGATTCTCCGTATTTGATAGCTGCTTTAAAGCCTTCGATAACAGAGAGGTTAAAGTCGTTCAAATTGGCTATGGTTTTTCTTTTGACTTTCTTACCCTCTCCAGGCTTTACGGATGAGAGTAGTTGGTCTGTATTTTCTATTCGGTACGACTTCGATTTAATATGACATGGAATTATAAAATATAGCGCAAATATATTATATTCAATAAAATAAATAACGATAAATAAGCATTTAACATGGAAACATTTTTCACAAAATAAATTCAAAATATATCATCTATATGATTGAAATACATATGTTTAAGTGATATAAATTACTCAATAAAGTGCGAAAGTCGGGTTTAAAGATGTTGAAGCACTAGAAGGCAAAATAAAGCACATAGTCCAACCGCTGAATTCTGAACTCATAAAATCCGATATAGGATATGAATTAAAACCTTTTTGAGTAATTTCAGAGGATCAATTGTATAACTGAAGCCCACTATTTAACCCTGACTTTCGGGTCGAAATACGCCCAAAACCCTTACCAGGCCTGAAAAAGGTGCCATTTCCAACTGTTACTTTAATGGACACATTTTGTTCTGATCAATACCAATAAGTTCTGATGCTCTCTATGGACTTATAAAATATGGTGCAAATATATTACATTCAATTAAATAAACAGCTATAAAAAAGTATGCCACATGGACACATTTTCACAGAATAAATCCAAAATATATCATCTATGTGACTGAAATACAGGCGTTTAAGTATTAATAATCACTCAAAAAAGTTCGAAAGTCAGGTTTAACCTTATTTCATTTGTTTTTCCAGTAATGGATTCTTTTATTGAATCCAATAAGACATTTGAACGAATTTTGGTTGCTTTTGATTGGTTTTTGGGATAAATATTTTGACCAGAAGATTACATTGGAATCTTTCTTGGACGAGAAAGTTTCTTTACAAATAAATCCAAGATTTGTGTCGTTAATTTACGTGTGTTTAGTAAAATATTTTCCTTGAAGTTATCCAGTATTAATTCTGTAATTAACTTATCACCAGACACAGAACGAAAATTTTTTGTGTCGTAATTGCTGACTATATATTTTTTATGGTTGATTTCTAAATTAATTGAATAACCATGAATAAATCGATTTCTTAAAGTATTTATTTGATTTAAGTATTTATCAATAAAATTTCTATGATTCAACCTCCATTTATAAAACTCATCATCTTTTCTGTAATCAAGTTCTACAAGTATGTCCCAATATAGAACAAAATTGTCTAATCGAACACTTGGGGCTTTATTTCCAATATGGATTGCAATTTTTTTTAATAATGTTTCACATAGCTTTACGAGCACTTCATATAATGATGCAACAGAGAGTATAAATGATTGAAATTGTGTATTAATGATTTCCTTATAAAGAATCGGCGTATCAATATCAACCCGATTTTTTAAGATACTGTCACCAAAGTCAAATTTAGTTTCAATTATTTTATTTGTAATCATTCCTTCAACCGACGATGGCACAACATTATTTACAATTATACTTGAGTCATATTCAGAATTAAAATATGTAAAGTATATCATTTCAATTTTCCTAAGTTTATTCTCAATAGAAGTTATTATCAATTCAAGGTCATCAATATTAAACTTGGATGGCTTGAAAATGTCATGCAATTCTGATTTATAAAGATTCTTAGAATTTTTTATTTTTTTAATACCGGTTACAATTGCGTCTTTTTGTCTGCTGAAGTCGACTAGTTTTTCACTTACCATACTTCATAATACCTTTTCCTTTCTGTGTCAATATCATCTTGCACTATTTCTATAACTTTTGAGAAAAACTTTCTAATTGCTAAGTCTTTTTCTTGCAATCGTTTTAAAGCCTTTTCCAACAATTCCTTAAGCTCTAAATCTTCGGAAAATGGTTGACCAGGTGTTACTGCACTTGTATTGCACATCGAAATCAATGAACTAAAGCATTGCTTGGTTAGCCTTTCGAAATCTTGTTCTTTTATGTTTTGATGTGCAGATTTCAAAATCTCTATTACCAAATCTATATAAGCTTCATTTTTCCGTTTAAACTCAGATAAGGAAAGAGCGATATTCATTAGTTTCTCAGAGTTAGTTTTGTATTTAGTGATTAACTTTTCATAAACAACTTTTATATCTCGGTCAATAGTGTCTTGAACTTTAAATAATTCAATCATGTCTATTGCAAAATACTTCTCAGTATCTTTTGTAAAATATTTATCGTGTGATTTATAATCAAATTGAACAAACCAATTGATAACCATCGAAAATATTTTCATCTTTTGCTCTCCAGATAACCCTTTAGTTATACCATAACCATGTTCAGGGATATATTTATAGCCTAATAGGCTTTTGTTTACTAAATAGTATTCTCTCATAAAAAGAAACCGATTTTCTATATAATTGAGTACCTCCTGAAATCCATCTTTTCGAATTATTTCACATAAAAATGATTGTAATCCATGCGACTGAATATTTATACGAATTGTCTTTTTTAAGACTAATTCTTTTATTTCGGGATAATTCTTTTCTTTAATTGGATCAAAACCAAAAAACAGACTATCAAGGTGTTGGTCATTGCAATTTTCTAAAAACTTTTCTATTTGATTTTTGGCTAACGTTTTATCGAAAAGAAATAATGTGGGAAGAGTTGGTGCTATATAATAATAATTTTGGACTGTGGAGTTTTGAAATAATTCTATAATAAGGTTAGCGTCTTTGCTTTTTAGAAATCTCTTACTATTATTCTGACTTATGAATGCATCGTGAATCTTACGCGAATTATACACATGAAACATACAATTTCTAGCCCATTCTGTATTTTCCGCACTTAATTTTTCTATGTATTCCCAGTAGATTTTTTCATAGTTCTCAGAGAATCTTAACTTTCTGAATATATTAGAGCAATATTGGGCTACAAAACTCCTATTCGTATCCCACAAATGGCTGATAAATCTTACTGTTTTACTTAAATCAGAAGTAATAGCATCTAAAAAGCCATAAAATTGAAGTGGCACATACTCAATTTGAGCAACGACTTTAACTAGTGCATTTCCTAAATCCACACCAGAATATTTATTTATTAATGCATTTGCATTAATTTCGTATGGCTTATTTCCCGCTAAATTGTCGTACCCAGGATTAAATAAATCCATCAATTGCTCAGCAAGATCATTTTTAGATAGATTTTCTTTAATCTTATCTATGACTTCATAAAATGAAGAATCAATATCCCATTCTTTGAACCAATACAACTGATCTTTTATATGTTTTTTATGCCTCAATTCAAGAATGTTATCATTAGAAATTGAAAGTAAAAAATTAAAAACAATTTTAATTTCATCATTTCCTTTATAAATCTTCTTTTCTCTTACTGCTAAAATATTCCTTGGTACATCAACAATTATTCCGACAATTTCTTCTTTAAATGCTTTAAAAGATGTTTTGTTGAAAAAATCAATCAATGAATTTATAGTTTCTTTCCTAAGTTTTTTTACATATTTATTTTCAGGAATAATTAAAGTATAGCTTTGAATTTGATAGAAATATGTATTCGACCTAATAAATTTTAGATTTAGCATAAATCTTAATAACCTAATTGCAAAAAGACACCTGTTTTTATCATTTGAATTTAATGCTTTACCGCTTTCAGCAAGTATTTTATTTTGTCTTTCACAATTAAAACCTTCAAACTGATCGCTTTTTCTAAAACCAGATATATCGGAAATAATCCCATCATCTCTGGTTAATTGATAGAGACTCTCCGAGTATTTATATGCATGTAAAAAATAATCTTCAAGCTGGAATAGGTTATATATGATCTGCTTTAGATTATTAATAGAAAAATCAAGAGAGTATTTTTTTTGAGTCAGCGAATCTTGAAATTCTCTATTTAAAGGATGTTGTTCATTTGTATATATTGAAAGTGTTTTTTTTACCGTTTCTTCTGCGATAAGTGGCTTAATATAGGTTATCACATACACCGTTTCAAGAATTTTAGTGAGTTCTTGATTATCACTACAGGTGTCTATTTGATTAATATGCTCTTCTAATAGTTTTTGTAGAATATTATCATCCTGTTTATTCTGATGAGCATATCCAACGTTCCTTATAATATTATTGGCATAGGATCCATTGTATCTTAACTTTTCTTCCAACCATGATTTAGAATTTAGTTTTTCTTCTAAAAACAGATCGCTATATATGTCAGGTTTAATCTCATATTGGTGGTAACCAGAAATTATATTCTGTGATTTCATTGATTGAAGAATAATTTCTACATCTTCATATGATATTTTTTCAGTAGCAGCAATTTGTTGAATGAGACTTTCGTCATCAATACGAATTGGTTCAATAAGAGAAAACAATGAGATGATTTTTTCAATATCCCTTCTTTTTATTTCTTTATCCTTATTTGTTAATTCAATGTTTTTTTTAAAATACTCTTTAACATAATCTTTAAAAAAATCATCTTTCTTTATATCAGATGGAGAACGCCCGTTTTTAATAACCCTTAATAGAGTCATAATCACAACAGGAATTCCGTATGTGATATCTACGAAATAACCAAGATGTTCTCCAATTATATCATTTGTTAATTCACTTTTTAAAAATTGAGCAGTTTCTTCTCTCGTTAATTTATCAAGTTTTATCCGTTTTATTATGTCATTCTTGTCTGCGGGATTAATGTTCCTAAGGACATGTTCAATAAACTTGCAACGAACCGTTAATAGTAACTTAACCTTATTTTCTTTTATTCCTTTGGCAATATTCAATAAATCTGCTAAATCTTTTGCGTCAAAACTATCAGCATCATCAACTAGTACAACATAGTTTTTTTCTCCTGTTAAAGCTTTTTGTAATACTTTAAAGTCAAGTTTATGTAATCTAATTACCAAAGCTTTCCAATCATTATTTGCATCAATATATTGTTTAAAGAATTCAACACAAAGTCGAGTCTTTCCAATTCCGGCTTCTCCACTTATTAGTGCAACTGTTTTAGTATTATCGCTAATGAACTCATTAAGGATATTCAACTTATCTTTTCTATGATAAAACTTATTAGAAAAATCATAAATATTATTTACTGTCTCATTAAGCTCCTTGTGATAACATTCTGAATATTCTTGAATCAAGTGATTTAACTGGCTTGTATACCAAAGATTGACGATTGGATGATGGGCAAGCAATGTGTCTATTTTGGCTCCGTCCCAAATATCAAATTCTATATGAGTTTCCTTTAATGCTTTTTCAGCTATGTTCTTAATTTCCTTTCTTTGTCCTGGATTTAACTCAACGTTAGTAATAAAAATTATTGTGTTTTCGTCTTGTATGTTCTTCTCTATGTCCTTTTTAACCTGATCTTTCAACTGGTAATATCCAGGATATCTTCCAGTATTAGGGTGATGAAATTTTGCTTGAAACCTGCATTTTAGTTTTTTACCGTTGTATTCGCCATCAAAAAAACCATCAATACCTTGATCACCTCCTGGTGCACTAAAAGGTACAAAGTCCTTTCCCAGTTCAAAACTTAACAAACCATTACAGAAAACTTGAAATTTATCGCCGTTAAAATCTGACCAGTTTATGGAATTCATCATTTGTTTTTCTATTTCTTGAAGTTAATCAAATCCACCACATCTATCTTCAAAATATCATCCACTACCTAAAAATAAGTTTTCCATACTTGATTGGCTTCTATTTTATACATAAGAATTGACCATATCATATATTTCCCCCAACTTTTCGATCAGCCACGATTTATTTTACACCCTTTTCTTTCAACCCTAGTGTAATCCAATTCGTTCTGATTCTCAACTATTGAAAGTCATGAAAATCACTATAATTACACCGTAATTTGATTTTTTATAAATTTTAACTATGTACTTGTAATAATACTTAGAATGATTTACATACAATTATCCAACTTAAAATGGTGCACCGTTCAAGAGCCGGAAATACTTACAATTACCCCCTCTAAAAGCCGAAATGGGCGGAATTATTCCCCTTATAAAGCGACAATATCAGTTCAAAGAAGAAGGCTTTGTTGTAGCGGATAGATGTATAATACCATTTATACATTAAAGTTGCTCATAGAAAATTTAGCGCCTAAGTTGTTTAGCAGTAGAGTAAATACATAAACTTATTGAGCAATATAGTGTTCGTTATGGTATAAGTGGTTAGTTATCAGAGCTGGAAATCCGATTTTGACAAACTTGCGTAAAGTTCCTCAAATAGCTTTATCGTATAACTCATATCCTGCAAACGTCCTTTTATTTTAACATTTTTATCGCCTTCTTGAGAGCACCAAACATTCTATCAATTTCTTGTTTGGTATTGTAAAAGGAAAAAGATGCTCGAATAGTTCCTGGAATGTGATAAAAATCCATAATCGGCTGAGCACAATGATGACCAGTTCGAACAGCTATACCCTGCTGATCTAGAATACTTCCAATATCATAAGGATGTAGTTGATCTATGTTGAATGAAATCACCGGTGTTTTGTCAATCAAATCGCCATAGACTGTTATGCCATCAATAGTTCTCAATACATTTGAAGCATATCCCAATAGTTCTTCCTCATAAGGCACGAAATTTTCATAACCAACATTATTCAGATAATCAATGGCAGCACCAAAAGCTATTGCACCAGCAACATTTGGTGTGCCGGCTTCGAATTTATGCGGTAAGTCAGCATAAGAGCTCTTTTCAAAAGTAACTTCTGATATCATTTCACCTCCACCCTGATAGGGTGGCAGTTCCTCTAAAAATTCCTTTTTCCCAAATAGAATTCCTATCCCGGTTGGCCCGCACATTTTGTGGGCCGAAGCAGTATAATAATCAGCATCCAATTTCTGTAAATCAACTTGAATGTGGGGTGCAGCTTGAGCACCATCAACGAGTACTTCTACTCCGTGAGAGTGGGCCTTTTCTATGATATATTCAATGGGTTGGATTGTCCCTATGGCGTTCGAAACATGTCCAATGAACACAACTTTTGTCTTGGGGCTTAAAAGAGTATCAATCTTTTCGACTTCTAAACTGCCCTCTGGATTCATGGGAATTACTTTAAGGATAGCACCAGTCTTTTGGCAAAGCAATTGCCAAGGCACAATATTGGAATGATGTTCCATTGCAGAAACCAAGAGATGGTCACCAGGCTTTACAGTTTTTGCATAACCCGAAGCCACTAAATTGATACTATGAGTAGTACCTGAGGTGAAAATGATTTCTTCAGGTTTCTTAATGTTGAAATGAGCCTGAACCTTTTTGCGTGCATCTTCGTAAGCATCGGTAGCCTGCTGACTTAATGAATGTACACCCCTATGAATATTGGAATTGTATCTATGGTAGTAATCAACAATGGAATCAATGACTTGTTGGGGAGTTTGACTAGTGGCGGCATTGTCGAAATAGACTAACGGATTACCATTGACCAATCGACTGAGAATTGGAAAGTCTTTACGGATTTGATGAACGTCAAACATCACTTAAATACCAAATCCCATTTCAACACCAAACTTGGCGGCAATTTGGTGGCTGATGTGTTTTTTTAATATGGGAATTGATACACTCTCCAAGACATTGTTGGCAAAAGCATAGGTCAAAAGAGCTTCGGCTTCTTTTAGAGGAATACCCCGGGAGCGTGTATAAAACAATGCGTTTTGATCTAATTGTCCCACAGTACAGCCATGAGAACAGCGAACATCATCTGCAAAAATTTCTAATTGCGGTTTGGCATTCACTAATGCCTCATCACTTAAAATGATATTGTTATTTTGCTGGAATGCATTTGTTTTCTGGGCAATTCGATCAACCAAAATCTTTCCGTTAAATATACCTTGGGAGCTCCCTGTAAAAATACCCTTGTAGTCTTGATGTGATTCGCAATTAGGATGTGCGTGATGAACCAAGGTAGAATGATCTACATGCTGATTTCTTTCCAATACGGTTATTCCTTTTAAAATGGAGTTGATGCCCTGACCAGATTGATAAAAAGTAAGGTTGTTCCGAACAATTTTACCCCCGAGAGACGATGTATGGATGCTTACATTGCTGTCTTTGGCTTGATGGATAAATGTGTTGTCAATCAACGATGCACTATCCAAATCGTCTTGAATTTTATAGTACTCAATATTAGCATTTTGACCTGCGTAGATTTCCGTTACTGAATTCGTCACAACCGGGTGTTCTACTAGTGATTGATGGCGTTCAATAATCTGGACCTCAGCTCCCTGTTCTGCAATAATCAAGTTTCTGGGCTGCAACCACAATGCAGCACAATCACCGGAAGAAAAATGAAGAATTTCAATTGGTGAGAGGGGGTCCTGATTTTTAGGAATATAAATATACGCACCTTCATGAGCATAAGCAGTATTGAGTGCTACCAAAGATTCTTTTGAAGAAGCAATTCTGTCATAATACCGACCAATCGTTTTTTGGTACTTTTTTTGGTTCAAGGCTACAGACAGAAGATTTACATCAAAACCATCATGATGAGTGTTCGATAAAAATGGACTATATACACCATCAATAAAAACGATCTTATAGGTGTCCATTTCGTAGAGAAAGTATTTTTTAACATCGTTGGGATGTATCCCAACTTGACCTCTAGGGAAAATCACATAGTCCTCAGACAATAATGGAGATATGGAAGTATATTTCCAAGCTTCTTGTTTTTTATTGGGAAATCCTTTCTCTTCGAAGGTCTTAAAGGCTTGATGCCGTCGCTCTTCAATAAGTGGATTATCATCAATTGAAACAGCTTCCTGAAGGGCAAAAAAAGAGGAAAGTAATTTTTCTTTGAATTCCAAGCTTTGTATCAATTATTTTTTATCCAATCATAACCCTGATCTTCGAGTTTTCGAGCCAAGGTTATGTCCCCACTTTTGACAATTTTTCCATCCAGTATCACATGAACAAAATCTGGAACTACATACTCCAACAATCGTTCGTAATGGGTAATCAATACTGTTGCACGACTTGAACTTCTCAACTCATTGACTCCTTTAGCAACTACTTTGAGTGCATCTATGTCTAATCCTGAATCAGTCTCATCAAGAATAGCTAGTGTAGGCTCAAGCATCATCATCTGAAAAATTTCGTTTCGTTTTTTTTCTCCTCCTGAAAAGCCATCATTTAAAGATCTAGACAAAAATTTTGAGTCAATTTGAAGTTTTTCAGCAGTTTTTCGAATTTTTTGAAGCAATTCTCTCGCTGGCATATCACCTAGTCCCCTTGCTTTTCTCAACGCATTTACGGAAGTTTTCATGAAATTAGTAACCGTAACCCCGGGAATTTCAACAGGATACTGAAAAGAAAGAAAAAGACCCTGTACAGCACGCTCATCAGGATCCAGGTCATCTATAGGTTCACCCTTGAAATGTATCGAACCCTCTTGGACTTGATAGTCTTCGTTTCCAGCAACAACCCATGCAAGGGTTGATTTCCCAGATCCATTTGGTCCCATGATAGCATGGACCTCTCCCGGATTTACATGGAGATCAATTCCATTTAATATTTTTTTGCCTTCAACACTGACATGTAGGTTATCTATTCGAAGCATTAGTTATAATTTTGATATTATCCAACTGATCCTTCAAGTGAAATCTCAAGCAATTTACGGGCTTCTACTGCAAATTCCATAGGTAGCTTATTTAATACTTCACTGCTAAAACCGTTGACGATAAGTGCAATGGCTTTTTCCGTATCAATACCTCTTTGATTGCAATAGAAAATTTGCTCTTCACCAATTTTACTTGTTGTGGCCTCATGTTCAATCTGGGCAGAACTATTTTTTGATTCGATGTATGGAAAAGTATGAGCACCACAATTATTACCCATCAACAATGAATCACACTGGGAAAAATTACGAGTATTTTTTGCGCGTGGAGAAATCTGGACCAGACCACGGTAGCTATTTTGAGATTTGCCAGCAGATACTCCTTTTGATATAATGGTACTACGAGTATTATTACCCAAATGAATCATTTTGGTACCCGTGTCAGCTTGTTGTTTATTATTGGTTACTGCAATAGAATAAAACTCTCCAATACTATTGTCACCTTTCAAGATGCAAGAAGGATATTTCCAAGTTATAGCTGATCCGGTTTCCACTTGTGTCCAAGAAATCTTAGCTCCTTGGTGACAAAGACCTCTTTTTGTTACAAAATTGAACACTCCACCATTTCCATCCTTATCTCCCGGGAACCAGTTTTGAACTGTTGAGTATTTAATCTCGGCATCCTGAAGTGCTATCAGTTCCACAACAGCTGCGTGGAGCTGGTTTTCATCACGAGCTGGTGCAGTGCATCCCTCAAGATAACTGACATAGCTTCCTTTCTCTGCGATAACAAGGGTTCTCTCAAATTGACCTGTGCCAGCTTGGTTAATTCTAAAATAAGTGCTCAATTCCATCGGACATTTTACCCCAGGGGGTATATAGCAAAACGACCCATCAGTAAACACAGCACTATTTAAAGCCGCATAAAAATTATCTCTCTGGGGAACTACTGTACCAATATATTTTTTAACCAATTCTGGATGGTTTTGAATGGCTTCAGAAATGGAGCAAAAAATAATTCCTTTTTCTTCGAGGGTCTTTTTAAAAGTGGTCGCCACAGAAACAGAATCCATAACAATATCTACAGCAACACCGGTTAGACGTTTCTGTTCTTGTATTGATATACCCAGTTTTTTAAAGGTTTCAAGAAGTTCAGGGTCTACTTCATCAAGAGAATTATACTTAGATTTCTTTTTTGGTGCTGAATAATATGATATATTCTGAAAATCGGGTTTTTTATATCTGATATTCGCCCAATTGGGTTCTTTCATTTTGCACCAATGCTTATAGGCCTGCAAGCGCCAATCCACCATCCATTGAGGTTCTTCTTTTCTGGCAGAGATCTTTCGAATAACCTCTTCAGAAAGTCCTTTGTCGAAAGTTTCAGATTCAATATCGGTATAAAAACCATATTGATATTCTTGAGTTTCTAATTTTTCCTGTAATTCTTTCTCCGTATAGCCCATGAGGTAATTGGTTATTTTTTATGATTAGTTATTCCGGTTGCTTTTGATCTTCAACCGCAACGTATAGCCACGAGCAAAGTTAAAAGAGATTTTGTGATTGTAGTAACAAAAAAGGAGATTACTCAAAGTGAAAAACTCTCGCCACATCCGCAAGTTCTTTGGGCATTTGGATTTTTAAACACAAATCCTTTTCCATTGAGACCGCCAGAATATTCAAGAGTTGTTCCCAAAAGGTAGAGCAGACTCCTTTTATTGACCACAATTTTCACTTGATTGTCTTCAAAGAGTTTGTCTTCCTGATGGATTTGTTTATCGAATTCCAGCATATAGGAAAGACCCGAACATCCTCCACTTTTCACTCCTACCCTCACGAAATCTAATTTAGGGTCAAAACCATCATCCTGCATCAGATTCAGAACTTTATCTCGAGCATCATCACTGACGATAATCATTTAATTACTTTTGGATGGACAAAGTTATCATTTATAATGGTAACAACATATCAACCCTACATCGAATATTTTATAATTTACTAGGCAATTTAAGTCTCTTTAGTTTATTCCCTTACTTAGAAATGTTCTTCAATATACACCGATTCTATTCAATCCATCGGGAGTACGCAGACCTATTTCCTATGATACACATGTACCTAAATTTCTTTTATTCTAGTTTCCAAATCCAGAATTCAATACATAGAAAACTCTCAAATAAATTTGGCTCTAATAACTTTAATGTGGAATCGGTAGAAATGAAGCGAAAAAAGCATTAATTTTGTGGGGTTTCTGATCTATCGCAATTATGAGTATAAACCCAGAAGAATACAACCTTCATCCAAATGTCTATAAAAGACTCGCAGAAGCAAAAAGGAACAGCGATCCCACCAATGATGCACTACTCAAAGATCTAAAAAAAGGTAGCAGACCAGTGTATTTTTGGGATAGAATAATCGATGGATTGAACAGAAAAAAACACATTCGATTGATCATCCAAAGAGTAATACAAAGATCATTTCCGAAAGATTTTGATGATAACATGGAAATGCTGGAAAAGTACTACACAAAAAATGAAATTCTTGAAGTTTGCCTCAATCCTTATGAAAGAATAGATACTTGCCAACTCGAAAGGATAACTGCAAGATATAATATTAAGCCTATCCCATCCGGGACTGTCGCATCAAGACGAGGGAAAATTTTAGACATAAACATTTTATTTGATAATGAAAAAGAATGCGCCAGCTGTTAGTGAACATCTATATCAGACTCTTCATGAATTGAAAGATTTAGACATTCTAAAATCCTTTTACCTCATTGGAGGAACTAATTTAGCATTACGCTTTAAACATAGAATATCAGTGGATATTGACTTATCCTCTGAAGAAGAAATATCGAAAGAAGATTTAAAAGAAATTTTTGAGATAGTGAAATCAAAATATCCAGAGAAAGAAGTGACTGCTACTATAAAAGATGAGAAAGAAGTCTATTATATGTCCATAGAGATATTTGACGAAAATGAAAAAGTCAAAGTAGATTTAATTGGTGATGTGCCTCTTTTAAATCCGACGGAAAAAGTCGGTGGAATACCTATGGCTTCTGTTGAAGATATCGCTTTATTGAAATTACTTGCGATAACTGATAGGACAACACAAAAAGACATTTATGATTTGGACGCCATCACTGATAGGATTCCTTTGATAAAGATTTACAATCTCGCTAAAAAGAAAGACAAATTATTAGAACACAGAGGTCCAGGCTTTTTCGAAAGCGGGAAAAGCCGTTCTGTTGTTACCACCCCAGAGGATTTATTGACATTTCTAGATTACGGATTAAATGATGCCTCAAATGATGATCTAGATTATATAGATAACCCAAAGATGTGGGAAGATGCTGTGGAAGGTTGGACTAAAAAAGTCCATGAACTATACAAGCAAATAGGGTTTGACTATAAAACCTATTCCTTCATCAATGACGATGGCGGTCCAAAGAAATAAAACCTGAATTTATTTGCAGTTTCTACAATAAAGTGATTAGAGCCATAAATTTTAAGTGCTTTATCAACACCTCTACTAAATTGTTCCTCGTGATATTTCATTGTATCTATTTGCACATGAACCTTCTCTACAGATAAACCTTTTCATCTTCAAAATCTAATCATCAGCATATGGTTACAGAGAATAATTCTCGTGCAAGCTTGTCAAAATATCTATGAGACCTTTGCATAATTAGGTTTTATGGCTTAACCCAATTTTTGGGTTCTTTTTTTACTTTGTAATTGCTCAATTCGTACTTAAGTCATCTTTTTCTTGATAATGTTTCGCTAAATATATATCCATATCACGCCCTAATAGGCTTATTTTCAGCTTTTTTACACCTTATTTCACCAGCAGACACACCAATCCCGGAGAACGCTTTAAATGGTATGCTATAGTCTTCAGTATATGCTGATGATGAACTTTCTCTAAGCCTTTCAGCCTAGTGATATGACAACCAAACCACCGATGTAAAACCACCAAAAGTCTGTTTCTCGCTCCAGCGTTTCTTACTAATCTCTTTATTCCTCTGTTTCTGCTCCTTTGTCAAGGGTTTATGTCTATATCCTTTTTCCATAATCAATGACTTATACCATAACGAACACTATATTGCTCAATAAGTTTATGTATTTACTCTACTGCTAAACAACTTAGGCACTAAATTTTCTATGAGCAACTTTAATGTATAAATGGTATTACTGCCCATTTCTTCCAGCAATCGATCATTTTTTTTGGACTTATAACCTTTGTCCCCCATCACCTCTGTACGCTCATCTCCAGGAACCTTTTCCATTAGATCCCCCAACCCCTGGCTATCTTGCTCATTGGTAGGAGTGGTATGAACCCCAAGTATCAAGCCATCATCATTGGTTGCTATATGCCTCTTGTAGCCAAAGTAGGTCTTTAAACGCTACCAGGTGACGCACCTGTTTTTAAACCACCGAGCTTCATGATCCGCATGGGGACTTTCTTTTTCTTTCTTCTGGTGATATTTCTCTTCTTCCATTAATTCCGTATCTGAACGGGTATCTTCTTTTCTATCCTCAGCCATGAAATCCTCTATATCCGTATTGCTCATCCCTTTGGAATATAAAGAAATCACTATGTCTTCTAAATCCGGACTTTTATTAACGGACTTTTATTAACCCACTTGGGTAAAATCTCCGGCTCAAAGGTCCCCTTACGATCACGAGGCACTTGGATATCTGAAAGCCCAAACCTAGACTTTAGTTTCTTAGAAGTGTAACCATTGCGACACTCTTCTTGTACGCTAAATGTTCTTCCTACTCGGCCAGAAAAAGCATTTCGACGACTTCTTTGAAAAGACCACTCATCAAACCAGCACCTTCTGAAGTGGTTTTGACATTAGCTAAGATGCTACTATCCTTAGTAATTTTCTAAATTTATCCATCAATGTATTTTTTTCAGTAAATGTGATTGGGTAAACCACATTGAAAAATACAAAAAATCAGGTGAGTCTTAATAGACCTACCTGATTTCTATTTACACAGTTTTTGGGATACTCCCCTCTCATATCGAAATACTTAGTAAAATAAATTATGAACTCCGTTTCTAAAAAACTAAATTTACAGAGTGGAAAAAGAAAATATTAAACTATACAATAAGGATTGTTTGAAGGTATTATCTGAACTAAAAGATAACTCTATTGATTGTATTATAACAGACCCTCCCTACTTCCTTTCAAATGATGGAATTACTTGTAAGAGTGGTAAAATGGTATCTGTTAATAAGGGGAAATGGGATAATAGAAAAGGTTTTGATGAAGTTTATAACTTCAACTTAAGGTGGATTGAAGAAAGTTACAGGATTTTAAAAGATGGTGGAACTTTATGGGTGAGTGGAACATATCATAACATTTATACAATTGGTTCTATTATAGATAGTATTGAGGATTTCAGAATTCTTAATAATATAACTTGGGTAAAAACATTACCTCCACCAAACCTATCTTGTAGGTTTTTCACACACTCCACAGAAACTATTTTATGGGTTAGAAAAGGTAAAAAATCTAAACATTTTTTTGATTATAATTTAATGAAGGAAGTAAATGGAGGAAAACAAATGAAGGATGTTTGGATTATGGGTAGACCAAAGAAAGTTGAAAAAGAGTTCGGTAAACATCCAACACAAAAACCAGAGGAAATTATTGAAAGAATGGTTCTTTCTTCCACTCAAGAGGGAGATGTTGTTTTAGATATGTTTAATGGTAGTGGAACTACAGGTGTTGTTAGTATTAGAAACAAAAGAAAATACATTGGAATTGAATTGGAAAAGGAGTATTTCAACTTAACTAAAAAAAGAATTGAAAGTGAAACCAATAAATTAAAATTGAATGTTTGATTTGTTTGGTGATATTGAAGTGAAACCTGTTCTAAAGTGGGTTGGAGGTAAAAGAGAACTAATTCCAGATATAAGGAAATATTATAAAAATCTCAAATCAAATAAATACATAGAACCCTTTTTTGGTGGAGGCTCTGTATATTTTGATATCCTTAAAACTTTTGGTGTTGAATTAAAAGAAACCTCCATAATCAATGATGTAAATACTGATTTGATTGAGATGTATAAAAACATTAAATCATATCCGGATGAAGTAATCCAATATTGTAAGGAATTAGAGAAAGATTATTACAAATATGATTATTACCATATTAGAGATAGATTTAATGGTTTGGATAGGGATAAGAATAAGGTTGAAAAATATGAGGGTGTTGTTCGTTCTTCATCTTTAATCCTTCTCAACAGAACTTGTTTTAATGGTTTGTATAGGGTTAATAGTAAAGGATTGTTCAATGTTCCCAAAGGAAATTATAAAAACCCAAGAATTGTTGATGAAGAGAATCTTTATAAACTATCATCATTACTACCAAAAACGGAAAACATCAGAAACACTCAATTTGATGATATTAAAGAGGTTGGAAAAGGTGATTTAGTGTATTTTGACCCTCCGTATCAACCTCTCAATGAAACCTCATCATTCACTTCATATAGTGGTTCGTTTGGAAGAGATGAACAAATAAGATTGAGAGATTATTTCAAGAAACTTAATGATGATGGGGTTTATGTAATTTTATCCAACTCATCATCTCCTTGTATTAAAGAAATTTACAATGAATTCAATGTAGTTAAAGTTTATTGTAGTAGAAACATAAATAGTAAATTCAACAAGAGAGGTAAAATACCAGAATTCTTGGTTATTGGAGATCATATAAAAAACCAATGAAACCAATAAACTTTTATAATAAACACCAATTAAACACACCTAAAGATGTATTTGATTATTTAGTAAAAACAATTCTATTAAATAACAGAACTTGGAAATACTTTACCAATTGGGATAAGGTATTTAACAATGTATCTCGGTATAAGATTGAACTAAACATATTGAATTCGTTATGTGGTTCAAAAGATTTTAATAATGAACTAAAATATATACTTGAAAAATATCCCGAAGTAATTAAAGTATTTCCAACCCTATTGGGAGTAAGGGATAAAAAAATTGATGTTTTAGATAGTAGTGTTTTACCTGATTTTAAGTTCAGAGAATTTGATTTTGGTAACCCTAATTTGTTTTCAAACGATTTAGAAAACTATGTATTGTTTTTTGAAAAGAGTGGTTTGAAAAAACTAATTATTGAAGGTGGGTTAACAAACATAAAGGATTACACATATGGTGTTGAGGTTGGTGTAGATACCAATGGAAGAAAGAACAGAGGTGGAACTATTATGGAATGTTTGGTAAATCATTTACTTCAAAGAGTTTATGGGTTAGATAGTTCAACATACATAACACAAGGTTCTCCATCAAGTGTAAAAGAAAAGTGGGGTATAGATTTACCAGTAGATAAATCATCAAGGAGACCAGATTTTGTAGTTTATAAAAACAATAAACTTTATTGGATAGAAACTAATTTTTATTCAGGTGGAGGTTCTAAACTGAAATCTACATGTGGGGAATATAAATCTCTATATGATTTTTGTAATAATAATCGTGTTGAGTTTATTTGGATTACAGATGGTAAAGGTTGGAAAACAACCTTAAAACCACTTGAAAAAACATTTTTACACAATGATTACATCTTTAATTTAAGTATGGTTAAGGATGGTATATTGAATGATTTGTGGGGATAGAGAACTCCTAAGAATCAATAAGATTTAAGATGATGGATTGATATATTATTCAGATAAACTAAGGAAAAACACTCTGTAACCATTCAGATGTTATCCGACAGTGTGCCAAAATCTGTGTAAATAGGTAAAAGTGGGTTAACAGATTTAGCTGCAAAGACAGCAAATTCTGATAATTTTCAGATGTTCTTTTGTTTTGGCAAGATTTTCTTTAGTTCTCTCTCGCTCCCTTTTACATGTACATCAATTTTTTAGTCACCATATAGAAAATTTACAAATTTGTTGAGTATTATAAGTGTAAATATAGTATTAACCCAAAAGATGAAAAGAAATTTCATTTCATCAGATCTGAATTAAAAATATCATCAAACGATTTTAGACAGATTATCTAATGATGAAGAAATTAAAGAGAAGTATAGGATTCCAAAGCTCGTAAGAAGCAGAATAAACCACAGAATGCACACCAAGCTCAGACCACCTGACTGCTTGCCAAAAACTGTGATAATATCAAGTTATCCAACTGAAATGATCATTTCAGCAAGAGACTACGGAATATGAAGATCTTTAATTAGGTCAACAAAAGTAGAGAAAAACTGGGCCGTACTTACATCAGGTGAAGCCATGATCAACTCGCCACCGCGACATTATATACCCTGATTTTTTTGGTTATTTAGAAAGAGGTAAATTGTTTTGATGTTTAGTTATATTATGTTTTTTGTATTTGCAAGATACTTAAGTTTAGAATAAGTTCATAGCTAGATTTTTAGGATAAAGT
>Ga0209022_1000491_pt1 | contig 49752 bp, 48 predicted proteins | sample PinacodermPK_FD_187300 | JGI IMG/M metagenome (GOLD analysis project Ga0209022, IMG submission 187300) | Host-associated microbial community of the marine sponge Aplysina aerophoba from Gulf of Piran - sponge pinacoderm, lysed by proteinase... | ecosystem: Host-associated > Porifera > Sponge >... | reverse complement strand
CATCGTATCACCCGCCGCGCCCCATCATGAGCGCGGCACGCGACAGAATGCTTAGCACCCCTTGCCGCGCAAGGCTTCGCGCCGCCCGTCACTACCGGATTGCCGCACCGGGCGACAGGCCGCACAAAGCGCCTTCGGCCGCTTCCGGGCGCCGGAACGGTAGTGACGGGCGCCCATGCGCGCTCGAGTCGCCCCTGAGCCCGCGCCTGCGCAACCACGCGTGGGGCGCATCGCGCCGGCCGCAGCCTTCGCAGGGGTCCGCGCTTCTCGCAAGGGGGGCACGGCAATGCGCACGCCCGATTCGGTCCGGACGTCGCGAAGCCGACCGCATAGGGAATGACGCCGCTGCGGCGCAACCGGTGCCGTTCGGTCCGTCGCTACAAGGAGACGCGCCGCGAGCGGTTCCTCGTGCCGGAGGAATACCGCAAGCTCGGGGGTCTGCTCGACGCGGTCCTCGCCGGCGCGGGTCCGGACCGCTCCGCCGCAGGCCTCTCCCGGCGCCGTGCGGCGAAGTGACGCCGAAACCAGGGCCCCCTACCGCCCCGGCCAGGGCCAGAGCGGAAAACGCCGGCGCGAACCGGTGAGCTTGTGGCCGAGGAATTCCTCGGCCGCCTTGTGGTCGAGCACGAACTCCGCCGCCCGGCTCTCGTGCTCGTGCAGCATGTAGGTCGGCAGATCCCGCCACTCGAAGTCCGGGTGCCCGAACGTGCTCGTTCCGACCCGGACCCAGATCTTCCCCCCGTGCGCGTACCAGCCTTCGGTGTCCCGGGGCGGACGCGAGGCATGACGCCGGGTCGCGTCGAGGAGGCTTCGCAGCTGCTCGCGAAGCGAGTCGTGGCGGGTCGCCGCGTACGCCTCCCACGCAAGGGGCCTGGCCCACTCCGGGTGGTGGCCCGCGCCCCCGAGGAGCTCCGAGACGATCCGCGACGAGAGCTCCAGCCAGTCGACGTCCCCGGCGCCCGCGCCGAGCCGTCCGAGAACCTCGTGCACGTAGCGCCGGTACAGGTGCGTCGTCGGCTCGATGGCGCTCAGACGGTCCGACATCGCGATGCGCCCGCTCTCGTCGTCGCTCGGCAGCGATGCGGAGCTGTAGATGAGAAGACACCGCTTCGCGAGCTCGTCCGGAAAGCTCCCCGCACGCGCGTTCATCGACACGACCGTGCACGGCGTCTCGTCATGCGACGGCACCGTCTCGTCCTTGATGTACTCCGGGCCGTGATCGCGGAACCGGCGCCATCCCACGTCATCGAAGAACGCCGGCATCCGCCGGTACGACGCCTCGATCGCGCGAAGGTGCTGCGTCGTCAGCCGCGAACGGATCGCGCCCTGGAACTCGTCGCCGAACATGAACCGGCCCGCGATCTCGACGAGTTGCGTCTTCCCCGAATTCGCCTTCCCGTAGATGATCCCGACCCGCGGGAAGCGGATGACGTCGCGCCCCTCAAGGGCGGCCTGGCGCCGCAGCGTGCAGATGAACGGGGAGAAGAACATCCAGCAAAGGAACGTGAAGTAGTCGCGCTGAAGCTTCTCGATCCGACCGCGGAACGCCGTGCGGTACGCATCCCAGAACGCGACGAGCGACGCCGCGTCCTCCCCCACCTTCGCATCGTCGTGCTCGAGCGGCCAGGGCGAGCCGCAAATCGAGGCGGTCCCCGAGACCGGGTCCACCGAGAAGGTCGGATGGGCCGCCTCGACCCGCCGGGTCTGCCGGCGCAGGATCCCCGAAAAGCGCTTGCGCGCGGGCGCATCGAGCTTGACCGTCGCGCTGTCCTCGCGCGTCGCCTCGCGCGGCAGCACCGGCAGCACCACGTCGTAGAGCTTCTCGACCCGGCGTCCGCGCTCCACCTCCCCACTGGATTCGGCCGGTTGCGCGAGCCCGATGAGCTGCGCCCCGCGCCCCGGCGCGAGCACCGGCGCCGACTCCGGCGGCAGCTCCGCGTCCGGCTCGAGCCGGTGCTCGAGGAGCTCCGCGAGCGAGACCTCGGCCGACGCGTGCTCGCGCACCTCGAGGTACTGCCCCTCGAAGTGCTCCCAGGCAACGTCGTCGCGGAACCGGATGAGCACCTCGTGCTGGTCGCCAAGGAGCGCCGAGGTGGAGAAGTTGGCCGAGCCCGTGAGCACGCACCGATCGCCGTCCGGTCCATCGCAGAGGAGGAAGATCTTCGCGTGCGAGACGTGCCCCTCGACTACCCGCACCCGCAAGCGCCCCTCCTCGACGCGCTTTCGCACCATGTCGCGGCCCGCGGTGGGGAGATCTCGAAGCGCAACGCGAACGTCCTCCATCGCGGCCGTCTGAAGAGCGATGATCGATGCGACGTTGTTCACCACGCGCGAATACCCGAGCACGCACTCGACCCGCGACTCCGAGAACCGCTCGAGCACCGTGTGAAGCATCGCGACGCTCGCGGAGTAGGTCAGGATCCGGATCGTCCGGTACCGCGCGAACGACTCCAGGTCGAACTCGCACGTCTCGACCGCCTGGGCCTCGAGAACCCGCGTTCGAGTCCACTCCCCTTCCGAGGGGAACAGCGCGAGCACGTTGCCGGACTTGCTGCCTGATGGGTCCACTGAATCCCCGTCTCAATCACCGCAACGACCGCTCGGAGCATACCGAGCGTGGCGGCCGCATCACGCGGTCTTCATCGCTTCCGGGCAGGCGTATAGTGCGCCCATCGACCAACCGCCCCATACGAGACCATTGGCCCGACAACCGATGCGTCAGTGGAGAACCGGCGATCCGGCACTTCTCGCCGGCGAGCCGGTGACCATCGCCGGATTCATCGATCACGGCGGACCCGGACCGCTCGACGAGCTCCTGGTCGAGCTCGCAGGTGGCGAAGAGCGTACGGCTCACCGCGATGAGCTCACCACCCGGTTCGACGTGATCGAGGGTCACTGGAGCACCTGTGAGGTCTACCTCGCCGGCGGCCGGCTCAATCCGGGCGAATCGCTTGCCGTGGTCCCACACTCCCCGGATGGCTTTGGCTGGGGAGACGGCGGCTCCGGCGCCGCCCAGCTCGCCCTCGCGATCCTGCTTCGCGCCACCGACCGCGCCACCGCCCTCGCGCAGTACGAAGCATTCAAAAGGGAAGTCATCGCAACGCTCCCGCGGCGAGATTTCGCCCTGCGGCTCGCCTCCGTGCACGAGTGGCTCGCAGCGAGAACCAGCTCCTGAGGCGACGCTCGCCAGCAGGCCAGGCGGCCGCCATCAGGCCCCCCACCGGAACTCATCGTTGGCCTGCGCCAGAGCCGGACCGGCAGGCGAAGCAACACGCCGGGCGCTGACCTATCCGCGCACGGCGTCGCGAAGGGTCTTGCCGGCCTTGAACGCGGGCGACTTCGAGGCCGCGATCGCGATGCTCTCGCCGGTGCCCGGATTGCGGCCCTGGCGCGCCCCGCGCGTCTTCGTCGAGAACGTCCCGAACCCGGCAATGGCCACGCTCTCGTCGCGCGCGAGCGCGTCACTGATCGCCGAGAACACGGCACCGACCACGCCAGCGGCCTGCGCTTGGGTCATCGAGGCCTGCGCCGCGACGTGGGCCGAGAGGTCGGACTTCTTCATTCGTGGCTCCTTTGCGATGGGCGCGCAACGCCCGCCGGCGCTCACCTGGGTCAACACGATTCTGGAAAACGTCAAGCGCTCCTTCCATGGCACCGACCACCACCTCAGCTCCAAGCATCTGCCGCGATACCTTGCCGAGTTCTCCTACCGCTTCAGCCGCCGTTTCTCGCTGCGCGAAATGTTTCCCCGACTCGCATTCGTTGCCGTTCGCACCCCACCCATGCCTTACCGAGTGCTCAAGCTGGCTGAGAATTATGCGTAATCAGGAGCCGGGTTGCGCCGTCCTCCACTCGCCGCCGCCCGAGCCGATTGTCCGGTCCGGCGCGGTGAGCTAATGTGACTACATTGGTCCGGGAGGGAATCATGCGAACGGTGCAGCTGCGCGAGGCCAAGGCCACCCTGTCGGCCCTGGTCGATAATGCGGCGAAAGGCGAGACGGCCGTCATCACCCGCCGCGGACAGCCCCGGGCCGTCCTTGTCGGCCTCGACGAATGGAACCGCCTGCGCGCGGTCCCGTCGTTCGGCCGCCTCCTCGCCGCCTCGGGGCTCGAAGAGGGCGACCTGCCGCCTCGCGACGTGAGCCCGACGCGCGACGCGGAGCTGTAGGGTTCGGGGTCCATCATGTATCTGGTGGACACGAACGTCCTTTCGATGGGATCTCCCGACCGCCGGGACGGCGCCGGGGCCCTGGCGGACTGGCTGGACGCGCGTTCCGGCGAACTGTTCCTGTCGACGATCACCGTGGCCGAGGTCAGCGACGGAATCGCCAGGCTGAGGCGGTCGGGCGGCCTCGCGCGGGCCGACCGCCTCGACGACTGGCTCGACACCGTTCTTCATCTCTACGGCGACCGGGTGATGCCGTTCGACACGCCCGCGGCGCGCCGCGCGGGACTGCTGATGGACCGGGCGCACGCCACCGGCCACGCGCCTGGCTTTGCCGACCTCGCCATCGCGGCGACGGCGGGCGTCCACGAACTTACGGTTCTCACCCGGAACCTGCGCCATTTCGCGCCGCTCGACATCCCGGCGCACGACCCGTTCCGGTCGCTGCCGGGCTGAACCGGTCCGCATCGTGCGCCGGCCGTCACACTTCAAGACCCAAACGGCCCGAACGTGTATGGATGGACGTGTGACGTGCTGCGGTCAGCTTCAACTCAATCACGACCGGCGCGTTGACGTCGAGAGGAGGGCCCCATGAGCGTCACTTTGGGTATACCCACAACGACGCGGCGAGTGAACACCCCGGAGGCGCCCGGGGGTGTGCATTTGGGGTGGGTTCGGGGTTAATGTACAGACCATGGCGAGGGCACACCCAAAATGAACAGCTCAGCCGCCCGCATCGGCTACGCCAGGGTCTCGACCGCGGACCAGAACCTCGCGTGCACCAGGTCCTCCGGGACCGGAACGGCACGCCAGTGCTCGGTCCGGCGCTTGAGTGTCGAAAACCGCAGTTCCCCCGCCTCGAGGTCGACGTCGCACGCGCGGATCCCGAGCGCCTCGGACACCCGGCACCCGGTCATCGCGAGCGTGCGCGCGAGGGTCTGGACGGCGGGCTTCGGATGCGCACGGGCCGCGGCGAGGAAGCGCTCGCGCTCCTTGACGGTCAGGTACTTGCGCCCGCGCGCGTCGACCAGGGTGAACGTTCCGTCCGTCATGGACCGGAAAAGCTACATTACTTAATGAGTAATGACTAACGCCGCGCGCACCCTCTCTTCTCCGCGGGCCTTGAGCGGCCGGTCCCGACGAGGCCCGCACCCCGGGGCGTCAGAAAACGCGACACTATGTGTATTCGGGAACATAGCCCGTGGGGCGGGGGTCGGGAGGATCAGTCGCCGGTCGCGGTGCGCGCGCTTGGTATCGCCGGGATCGGCGCTACGCGCGCCGGTGTCACAACACTTGACGGACAATGCTGACGACACTGTGGTTCCGATGGCACGGCCGTTGGCGGAAACAAACTGGTGACGAGCGGGAGTACACGGGCGAGCCGCGAGCGAGCGCGTCGTTGCGTACGGTGTGGGGAATATCAGAGTGCATTCCTGCACGAATTGGGTTCGAACCCTTAGGATGCCGACACCACAGGGGTTTCTCGGCTATGATCCTAGCCCGCATCCTGCATGAAGGACGAGATCGATTTCTTTCCGGGCGAAATTTGGCTTTCCTCGGAGAGTTTTCGGTGCGAGTAACGCGAAGTGACGGGGATGACGGGCCGGTGGGAGTTGTTCACACGGGTCGGTGGAGGTATTTCGAGCCGTCACGGCACAACCGAGGGTAGGTCGGCGCTCCGAGTCGGGCCCGGGGTTCGTTCTCGGGGGTTGGCCGCGCAGGAGTTCGCGGTTATCCGGCGGTGAGCCGTTGTACGAGCAGTCGGAAGACGCCCTGGTCGGGGCAGGCGCTGGACAGCCGCACCGTGATGGTACGGGTATTGCGGGTCACCACCGCGCCGATGCGAAGGAGGCGAAGGCGTAGCGTCTGGCATTGGGCGCGCGCAAGTTTCGTCCCCTCAAGAGCGGTGCGGCGCATCGTCTCAAGCAGGGTGTAGGCAAGCGCCGCGAGCAGCACCCGGTATTGGTTCGTCCACCACTTCGAGCTCGAGGTCCGGTCGGCGAACAGGCCAAGTTGCTGCTCCTTCAGCCGGTTCTCCATGTCCCCACGCTGACAGTACAGCTTCTCGTACAACCGCCTTGCTTCGCCGTGCAGATTGGTCACGATGAAGCGCGGATTTCTCCCCTTGGGCCCGTGCTCGATTCGCGCGATGACCCGTCGGCTGCGCCGCCAAGTGCCCGCAGCGTACTCGAACTCGCTGAACACCCGGCTCTTCGCGCCGGTCGACTCGAATCCATCCTTGGCGACCTCGCACGCCACCTCAACCTCGCGTTCGAGTACCCGATTGCGCGCAAGCCCCACGATGTAGTGAACGTCGTTTCGCTCGCACCAATCGAACATCCGGTGCCGGCAGAACCCCGAGTCGCCCCGAAACACGATACGAACCGTGGGCCATGCCTGGCGCAGCCGCTTGACCAACAACGACAATATCGCCCACGCGTGCCGCGACCCATCGATGTTCGAGGGCCGAAGGTAGGCCACCAGCAACTGCTGAGCGCAGAACACGTACAACGGCAGGTAGCAGTAGCTATCGTAGTACCCGTGAAAGAACCGCCCCGGCTGGTGACCGTGCACCGGGTCGTCCGTCGCGTCGAAGTCCAGCACCAACTCCTGGGGTGGGTGCGCGAACGAGGCAATGAACTGCTCCACCATCTCGCGATGAATCGCAATCGCCCACTGATGCTTCGCGCGCTGCTCGAACCGGCATAGCGTCGAGGAACTGGCCAGCGACTCGTCGCGTTCACACGCCGTCTGTACCACCGGATCCTCGCGAAGCGCGTCGTGGTCGTTGAGGTCTTCGTATCCCAACGCCACCGCATGCACGCGCTGACGCACCATCGTCACCACCTCGTGACGAACCTTCCCGCGCTGGCGACCGTCACCGAGTGCACGCGCCACCCCCGCGGTCAAACCCAACCGCCGATCCACCTCCCGCAATAACAATGCCCCGCCATTGGAAGAGATCGACCCACCGGCGAAATTCCACCGCACGTGGCGCTTGCGGCAGTTTGAAAACGAAAGCTCTTCGTGGTTACATTTCGTCACCGTCTGACTCCTGGTTAGAACCAGTCCAACTAACTGAATTATAACCGCTTATGGAGTCAGACGGTTCCCTTTTCGTGGGATTTCCGGGCTAGGAGTGTGCGCCGCAGGACGCTTCCGCAAGCGAGAGGTGGGGATTCGATGCCAGATAGCCGATCGAATGGAATACTTTCCGGTGTCGAATCCCTGGAATTGACATGATTGCAGGCAATTGAGAGGCCCCAGTGGGGAATTTTTTCACGAGAATTTCCTGCGGCGCAGGCTCCTAGAGGAAAGTCACCCCGGGGTGCCAAGCGGACGTGCGAGAGAGGCGTAGAGCGGCAGGGGGCATGGGGGCATTGCGGTGGCGATGTCCCCCGGAGGGCGCCGCAGCAGGCATCGCTTCTTCAGCAAGGCAAAACGAGGAAGGCGGGTCGGTGCATACATGAAGCTGAGTCGACGTCTGAGGAGGTTTGCGAAGACTCTCGGTGATCAGCTTTCCGAGTCGACTCTGCGGGATCGAGGCGAAAACGACTCGCTGCTTCACGCGCTCGAGCTGACACTGGACGACGTGCAGCTTCCAGAGGCCGCTGGCAAGGAATGGGACGGGGTCCGTGCAGACCGCGCCCGCCGCCGGAGTCGACCAGGTGCGCGCCGATGACCGCTCCAAGCGGGCGACCCCCCGGGCGGCCGCCGGCGTGGCCCGGCGGATGGAAACCCCGCACCGTGCGGCGCGCAGTGACGGCCGCACTCAACGCGCGGTATGACCGTGCACTCGCCGCGTTCGAGCGGGGAGAGCGCCTCGCGGCGCCCGCCCGGGTCTCGGACCACCGAATCGACCTGACCGTGCTGTATATCCGCTTGGGCCTGTGGACCGTCGACACGGTGCCGGACGAATGAGCGCCCCGGCCCTGAGCAACTACCAGGCAGGCCGAAGGCGCCGCTCGCGGTCACGACCAAGCCGGACTTGACCCCTTCCGAAACGGCCGGCCGGCGATCCCCAACCACCCATCGAGAAGACCCCCAACCCCGGCCTGTGGTATAGATCCCCTTCCATCGGCTCTCCACCAACCCAGCAGTGGCGGCGAAAGCCCTAACCTGTCCACTGAATCGGGTTAACCCCAGTGCGACGAAAGCACCGGAGGAGTGCGAGCCGCCAACGTACCCGCCACTGACCGGGCGACCTTCATTCCGTTCGTGAGCCAGCACGTCGAGTCTGGAGTCCGCGTCTTCAGTACCGACGAGGCCCAAGCCTACGTCGGCATCGCCCTTGAGCACGAGACCGTCCACCACAAGGCCGGTGAGTACGTCTGCGGCGACATCACCACCAACGGCATCAAGAGGCTGTGGGCGCTCCTGAAGCGCGCCCACAAGGGCATCTTCCACAAGCTCTCGCCCAAGCACGTGCGCCGATACGTCCGCGAGCTCACGGACCGGCAGAACCACCGGGGCCTCCCAGTCCTCAAGCGCATGGCGGAGCTCGCCGCCGCCATGGACGGCAAGCGCCTCACCTACCGCGCCCTCACGGCCGACAACGGCCTCCCGTCCGGAGCTCGTTCCTGATGGCCGACTGGCTGTTTCTCCTGATCGTGGTGGGCCTACCCGTAATCGGGTCGGGACTGTGGTTGATCCTCATCGTCCGAGCCCGTGCGAAGCGGCGCCGGGAGCGGATTCCATGGGTCCGCCGGCACTGATGGGGCTGCGGGACCGACGGCGAGCCGAGACCAAGCGCGTGCTCCTGGTCGGCGCGCTCCTCACGGTCGCCGTCCTGATGGTGCTCGCCGAGCTCCTGTTGGGAGCCCGCTCATGAATCCCCTTCTACTGCGGAGGGTCCAGCCGCGCGCGTGGCCGTGCGACTGGAATCGTGGATCCCGCCCGAGCTTGGCCGAGAGGTTGACCGAGGGCCGCGACCCGCCGACGTTGATTCCCTCGCTCGTCGGCCTCCCGGAGAACCTCCGCAGCCTGATTGAGAACCAGCACGGTCGCGCTGGGGATGTTCACGAGGTCCATTACCGCTTCTCCCCGTGGTCCGTTTCCGAAACCAGAAGATAGCCGCGGTGCTCGACCGTATCGAAGGTCCGCATCGCCGCGATCAGATCATCGGACCCGACCCATACCCAGGGTGCCCGGTTGGGGTTCACGTCCATGATCAGGAACGAATCGCTACGCTCGTCATAGGCCCCGAGCGGGGAAATATGGCCGCCGCCGCGCTGACCGAGAGCCCGCCTCGCATAGTTGACCAGCACGAAGTCGTCCCCGGTCGCGAGGTTTGCGGAGAGCTCGCGCACGATCGCCACCGGGTCCTCGCTCTCGTCCACGACTCGGATCTCGACCTTGAGACCGTGGCTGCGAAGAACCTGCGCAAGCTGGCGCAGTTGCAGGCCAAAGTCGCTCTTCGGCACGCCGTCGATGAGGATAGGCCGGCCGAGGACCTCGAGCCGCGTCTTCGTCCGACCGGTGAGGACGTTGAAGGGCGTGTACTTCCCCATGAACGGATCGGCGCCCGGCGGGAGCCACGCCAGTTCCTCTTCCGCGATGGATTGCCGGTCCCGAGGCAGCCCTTCCCGCTTCCCCAGCCGCAACGCATTGAGGACGATCGCCGACGAGACCGGTCCGCAGAAGATCGTGTTGTCCTGACTGATGAAGTGGTTGGTCAAGCGGAAGAAGTCCGTCTTGTGCTCCGAGCGGGAAAGACGCTCCGCGCTCTCTCCGGACTCCCATTCGACAAGAGTCGGCTGGCGCGCCTCCGTGCTCGGCGACGCCAGCATCGCGAGAATCGCTACCAGGATGACCGGCTTGTTGTCCATGGCTACATCCCCTCCGGGCGCATGAATCGAGAACGGACGAAGGTGCGGAGCCGCCCGAAGAGCGCGCGGGCCTCCGTCGCGAGAGCTCGCGAGGCGGGCGTGAGTGTTTCGACGCGCAAGAGTGGGCGCGTTCGCGCATCGCGGAGCCTGGCCGTCTCCCAAGCGCGCTCGATGTCTGCCCGGAGCTCGCGGTGGTACGAACCGAGAGGCGGGTTGTTCCCGCTTTTCACAGAGTCTTTCACATGCGGAAATCGAACCTGTTCCTCGCGCGCGTCGCCTGCCTCACAAGGTGATGGGTCGCGGCGATGGCGGACCGCTTGTCCGCATAGCCGTCCTTCCGGGCACGCGCGATGATGCCGTGGCGCCCCAGCCCGTGAAGGTTCCAGTGCCACCGCCCGTCCCGCTCGAAGATCTTGAAGTGGGTTGATGAGTCTCCCGGCCTCGATGCTGAGGGCGGCGCGCCCGTGGGTGGTGTCGTACGTGCGTTCCGCGATCGGCCGCTGCGGCAAGAAGCACTGCACCATCACGGCGTGGGTGTATCCGACGTCCGCGATGACGAGAGCGTCCTCGACGTCGCCCCCCGCGGGGACCGTTGTCTCCGGCAGCTCCGGGTCCGAGCCTGCGGCGTCGACGAGCTCGTGACGCATGTGGCTCGGCCACCGTTGCATCGCGCGTGACTCCGCGGCTTGGGTCACGATGGAGGAGTCCGCCGCCTTGAGGAGCGACACGAAGAGCGCTCCGGGGGTGTCGTGGGTGTCGTCGGCCAGGGCTTTCTCGGCGAGGGTCGCGAACTCAAGGGCGTGTCGCGCGGAGTTGGTCCAGTAGCCACGCCGCACGGCGTCGACGTACAGCGCCCCGAGGCGCTCGTCGTCGCGAAGATCTTCCGCGGTGATACGGTGGATTGACGGGGGCTGACGGGTCATCGTTGTGACCCTGAGTCTTCCGTGGGGTGACGAAAAAGAATCATACCGCCAGGTGGGCGCGATCATGCGAACGGCCGGCATCGAGGGCCCCCAGGCGTGCCCCCGGGGCCTTCGGCACAGCTACGGCGTCGCCGCGGTCACCGCCGGCGTCCCGCTCCCCACCATCGCCGCGGTCCTGGGGCACGCGTCGCTCACGACGACCGCGATCTACACCACCGCGATCGGGGCGGAGGCACGCGAGCTCGTCAGCCGCGTCTGGGCGTAGGATCGAAACGCGGAACAGGAGACACGAGATGGCCGCATCCCCAAGCGAAGCACTCGTCCGGGGGAGGGCAACCTACCAGGACGTCATCGACGCGCCGGCGCACCTGGTCGCCGAGATCGTCGACGGGACGCTCCACACCCATCCGCGGCCGGCTCGACCGCATGTACGAGCAAGCTCGGTGCTGGGTGGAAAAATCGGCGGGCCATTCGACTACGACGCCGGTGGCCCTGGCGGTTGGTGGATCGTCGACGAGCCGGAGCTGCACCTCGGTGAGGACGTCCTGGTGCCGGATCTCGCGGGCTGGCGCCGGGAGCGGATGCCGGAATTCTCCGGGCCGGCGCACTTCCCGCTCGCGCCGGACTGGGTGTGCGAGGTGCTGTCGCCGTCGACGCGCCGGCTCGACCTCCAGGGCAAGCGCCCGATCTACGCCCGGGAGGGTGTCGGTCACCTGTGGCTCATCGAGCCGGCGGACCGGACCCTGGAGGCGTTCGAGCTGCGGGACGGGGAGTGGGTGCTCATCGGATGCGCGAAGGACGACGAGGCGGTGAGCATCCGCCCCTTCGACGCGATCACGTTCAGCCTGGGGGACCTTTGGGCATGATCGCCGCTCGCGTCGTGTCCGGCGTCGGCGCACCCACGGCCAGAGGGACCCAAACCTTCGCCGTCGCCCTTATCGGCGAGGAGGACCGCGGGTGGCTCGTCGACGCCGAGTCGGCTGGCGAGGCCCGGCGCATCGTGCACGGCACCGTGCCGCGCGTGCACGAGGTCTGGGAGTCCGAACTCCTCGTGTGGAACGAGAGCTACTACCGCGCGCGCTACCTCGCCGACGGACCGTTCCCCGATTCGTGGACGCGGCTCACGCCGCCCGCGCCGTGCCCCGTGTGCTCCAGGGGATACCTGGTCGACCCGGGCGGCGTCGACGCCGGCCCGCGCTGCATGGTCGAGACTGACGCCGGCTTGGACGGGCTCGTCCTCGTGGTCGGTTGCGGCTACCGGCCCCGCGCTGGTGAACACGCGCTCGATTGAGCTTTCCTGACCGCGCGGGCGGCGAGGCCCGCGGCGGCGGCGGTGCGGCCCGGAGAGGTTTTTCGGGACCACGCCTCCCGTGAGCTTCATCCGACATTCGACGGGCGCCCGGCCAGGGGGTACACCTCGCGAGGGGCTCGTCGTTGCGGGCTTGAAAGGCGCGCCGCCGCGGGCGTCGGCAGCGGCGACGTTCGAGCCGATGGTGATGTAGAGATCCTGAGGGGATCTGTCGGCTCTTTCGCCGGGTTCAATCCGCGGCGTGGATCCGGTACATCGGGATGGACTTGAAGGCGGCCACATCGATTCCGCGTTCGTCGACGATCGCCTGCACCCACTTCGGGGTTCGCCCGACACCGCTCCAGGAATGGTCGGGATTTTGCGGGTCGCAGTACCGGAGCGGCCTCTTTCGCCGGCCGGGAGCTGAGGAGGCGGCCCTGAGCTCGGGGAAGATGTCCGCCAACCGGTAGCCCTCGGCCGCGACGCGGCGCTCGAGTTCGGTCCGGAGTTCCTTTCGGTTGTGCTTCTCGCGCGCCGCCATTTCGGCCTGGGCGTTGCCAAGCAAGTCGGCGAGCTGCTCGATGTCGAGCTTGTCGAGGTCGGTGGATGTCATGGAGGTCTCCGCGAGGATGGCTGGCGGGATCGGCGTGCTGGCGCGTTCGAGGCCCCGGTGACGGACGGATTCTCGTAACGAGGGCGCTGTCCCGCGCATGAAACCACACTTTGCGTGGTTGAACCTCCCATCGTGCGCGAGAAGTGCGGCTGATTTTCTGTCCCCGGTCCGCATGGCGACTGGTCTTGCGCCTCGTGGGGTGCGGCCCGTGGCGGAGCCGGGCGCCGCGTTCGATGCCTGCGTGCCTAGCTTGCCGCCACGCACCGGGTGAAGGCCGGTGCTTAGAATTTCTTCGCGACCGTCGTAAGCGGTGGCGGCGCGCCACCTTGACGTCAGTTTGAGGCGGGGTCGAAGTTCCAGGGCAGGAGTTCGCGGACGCGCGCTTGGGGGTGGCCAGCGGCGATCTTCTCCAGCGTGCTCTTGAGCCAGGCGTACGGCTCCACGCCGTTGAGCCTGCAAGTACCGATCAGCGAGGCGATGCGCCCCCAGGCGCGTGCGCCCTCGTCGTGGCCGGCGAACAGGGCGTTCTTCGCGGTGAGCTTGACTGGACGCATCAAGTTTTCCACCGCGTTGGAGTCGATTTCGACGCGCCCGTCGTAGAGGAAGACGAGCAACGCCGGCCAGTGATTGGCGATGTAGGTGAGTTTCTCGCCCACGCGCGAGCGCGCCGACACCCGCGAACGCTGCTCGTCGAGCCAGACCCCGAAGCGGTTCACCAGCGGTGCCGACTCGTCCCACCGGATGGCCTGTCGCGTCGCCGGTGGTTCACCGCGAATCTTCTTCTCCACCGCGTACAGCCGTGCGATCTGTTGCAGGCCCGCCTCGGCGACCGGCGAGCCGGTGGCGTCGAACGCCTCCTTGAGCGGTCGGCGGATATGCGCCCAGCAATGCGCCAGCGTCAATGCTCCACCGGGTCGGTTCGGGCGAGTCAGGCGCCGGTACCCGGCGTAGCCGTCGATCTGAAGCGTCCCGGTGAACCCCTCCAAGGCCTTCTCGCCATGGTGCCCGCCGCGACCGCGGGCATAGGCGTACACCACCCCCGGGGGGTCCGGGCCGCCCCAGGACCGGTCATCACGCGCCATGGTCCACAGATATCCCGTGCGGGTCTTGCCCCGGCCCGGGTCGAGTACCCGAATCGTCGTCTCGTCCATGAACAGCTTGTCCGATTTCTTCAGCTCCGCCGTCAGGCATTCGAGCACCGGGCGCAGGTGAAACGACGCCTTGCCCACCCAGTCGGCCAGCGTGGAACGATGCACATCGATTCCGGAGCGGGCGAGAATTTGCGATAACCGGTACAGGGGAAGGTGGTCGGCGAACTTCGACACCAGCACGTGGGCCAGTGCCCCTTCGCTGGGAAGTCCACCTTCGATGAGATGCGCTGGCGCGCGAGCCTGGGTGACGCCTTGCTCGCACACCCGGCAGGCGTACTTCGGGCGCACCGTGACGAGGACCCGAAGCTTTGCCGGAACGATGTCGAGCCGCTCGGTGCGGTCCTCGCCGATACGCACCATCTGCCCGCATCCGCACGGGCAATGCGTGCTCTCGGGCTCGATGACCTGCTCGAACCGGGGCAGATGTTCGGGCAGATGGCCGAGGTTGCGCTCGGGCGCGCGACGCCGGCGACGCGGCGCCGAGTTCGCCGGAGACGATTGTTCGAGTTCGGCCACCGCGCCTTCGAGCGCCTCGAAGGCGAGTTGGAGCTGGTCACGGTGGAGCTTCTCGGACTTTTTCCCGTACACCAACCGGCGCAGCTCGCGCACCAGATGTTCCAGACGCCGATTGCGCTCGGCCAACGAGACGACTTCGGCGCGAAGCTCGTTGAGCTCCGCAGCTCGGTTCTGGCGTTCCAGATGCCGATTACGCTCGGTGAGCGCCGCATGGTCGGCGCGAAGCGTCTCAAGCGCCGCGTGCTGCGCCTCGAACAGCGCCCGAACCGGCGGTGCAAGCGAACTCGGATGGACCGTGTCGGGGCACGTCGACATGACGTAATACTATCATGAGATCAGCGTGTTATAAAGAAGGAAGGGGGCTCGACAGCCCCCTTCGAATCACCCTGCGGTCAGGGGTCGGCGCACCGCTGGTCGCCACATCCGACGCCAGTCCAGACCCTCGAACAACGCCTCGAACTGGGCGCGTGAAAGGCGCATCACCCCGTCTCGAACCGCCGGCCAGGCAAAGCGCCCTTGCTCCAGACGCTTCGACGCGAGGACCAGGCCCGTCCCGTCCCACCACAGCACCTTGACCCGGTCCGCGCGCTTGGGACGAAACACCACCGCCACCCCCGAATACGGGTCCAGACCCAGATCGTGCTCCACCACCGCGGCCAGCGAATCATGGCCCTTGCGAAAATCGACCGGACACGTCGCTACCACCACCGCCGTCGCGGCGACGTTCATCGAAGACCCCGCAGCGCCAACGCGACCTGCGCGACCCACTGCGCCCCGACCTCGCCTTGCACACGCACCGTCACCCCGCGCGCCTCGATCACCACCGACTCCATCGAACCCGCGCTTGCAGCCCCCTCCACCTCCAGCGCCGCGAACGCTTCCGGTGTTTCGGGCGCGACCCCAACCGCCGCCGGTTGCCCCAACCTCGGCACCGCCAGCTTGCCCGCGCGAGCCAGACTGCGCCACGTCGACAACTGCCAGCGCGACACCCCGTAGCGGTGCGCGACTTCGCCTATGAGCTTCCCAGGACGGAAGCTCTCGTGCACCACCCGCGCCTTCTCCTCGGCGCTAAAGCGACGCCGTGAACCCCCGCGTGCCGAAGCCCCTTGGCTCTCCTCGCCTCGCCCACCTCTGTCAGCACTCGATTCTCGCCCAGCTTCCCGCATCGACTGACCCTCCTGCAAAAAGGGCCATCCAACGACATCGCTTCAACGAATCAAAGGTGGGGCCGAGCCGCCGCTTACCGACCGTCGTCGGTACCCTGACATGGAAGATGACCTCGAACGGCCCGTGTGCAGCTTCTGCGGAGCCCGCGCGCAATCCCCCGTGCCTCAAGGCTGGTTCAGCGCTGAACTCGAACACGTAGTCGACGAAGACGAGGTGCTGGCCGCCGTCGAAGTCTGGGAAGCCGTCGCGTGTCCGGGCTGTGAAGGGCAAATCCGGATGACCGCCGCACACCTCGAGGCCCAGGGGTGGCAACCCGTTGCGGATCCGCTTTGACGGTTCGGCGACCTACGATCTCTACCCACGGGTCGTTTGCGGGAGGGGGCGAAATACGGCTCTGTTGCAAAGTCCGGCGGCTTCGTGAAGGGTCTGCGTAGTCTGCCACGAGGGGATGAGGCATGAGCGAATTCAAGGGACGTCACTTCCGGGGAGAAATTGTCCTCTGGGCGGTGCGCTGGTACTGCCGCTACGCGGTTAGCTACCGCGACCTCGAAGCGATGATGACCGAGCGCGGCGTCGCGGTCGACCACTCCACGATTTATCGCTGGGTACAGCGATTCGGTCCGGAAATGGAGAAGCGGTTGCGCTGGCAGTGGCGCCGGCCGCAGTCGGCGAGCTGGCGCATCGACGAGACCTACGTCGAGGTGCGCGGCAAGTGGGCGTACCTGTACCGCGCGCTCGACAAGCTCGGGAACACCATCGACTTCTACCTCTCGGCGACGCGCAACACCAAGGCGGCGAAGCGATTCCTCGGCAAGGCGCTGAGAGGATTGAAGGCATGGGAGCAGCCCGAGGTGCTCAACACCGACCGGGCGCCGACCTACGCCGCGGCCATCGCGCAGCTCAAGGCCGAGGGGCGATGTCCGCCCCACACGAGGCACCGCCAAGTGAAATACCTTAACAACGTGGTCGAAGCCGACCACGGCAAGCTCAAGCTGTTGATCGGGCCGGTGCGCGGATTCAAGACGCTGAAGACGGCCTACGCCACGATCAAGGGGTTCGAGGTGATGCGCGCGTTGCGCAAGGGTCAGGCTGGGGCGTTCGCCCTCGAAGGCGGCATCGTCGGCGAAGCCAAGCTCGTCGAGCGCGCCTTCGGCGTTGGCCCGTGCGCGCTGACCGTGGCTGTGGCGTTGCTCCAGAACCATCTGCCCCATGCACAATCGTGACCTGAATCTGAACTCGACACCGTCTGGCTACACTCGTCCGTTCGCAGCGTTTGCAACAGAGCCCTCGTGACTGCCGAATGAAGGTCTCTGTGGAACGCGTACTGTCACCTCGACAATGCTGTCACTCAGCGCCAGAGCGACGGACTCAGCGTTCCCCTCGGAGCTCCTGGCGCCCCTCTCGCCGCCCGGATGGGCGCATATCCCGCTCGCGGGCGGATATCGATGGCCGAGAACGGTGACGGGCACGCCGCGGGCGCGAGCGGAGCGCGCCGCACCGCCGGGCTGCGTCTACGCGACGAGCCCGACTACCGCCTCTCCCTCGAGACTTGGGAGCATACGGGCTCGGACGCGGCCGGCCTCGAGGTGCGGATGAATCGGTTCTGGCCCTGACCGTTCCGCGACTCGCCCCCACGAAGTAAACCTTCTGCCAGTTCGCCTGGCGCACCGGATTTTGGTGCTCCCGTACAATCCGCACACGTGTGCCGCGGCGAATGCCCTTCGCCGGAACACGAATGAACGGGGCCGTGCCGGCCCCGGGAGGCTCCAACCGGAAGGTCTCAGCCCGGCGCGGGCCACCCCGCGTCCCGCAGTACCCGGTGCCGCCGGAAGGCCTTGGACCCGAAGCGGCCCTTGCGAGGCGGGAGCCAGGCAAGCTCCCGGAGCAACAGAATCGACCGGACTCCTGTTCAACCGCATCCGTACGAAAACTGTCCATCCGGACCGATTTCGTGCGGACTCAGAACATCACCTGCGGGACATTGCCATGGCGCATCGCACGATCAGATTGACCGATGAAGATGAGAAGAACATCGCACTGGTACAAAAGCACTTCCGAACCGGACCGGTGCCGATCAACGTTCACTGGAACGATGTGATTCGCACTGGTTTAAGGGAACTGGTGAAGCGCCTTGAAGGTGCTGCGCAAGTCGGCAATGAGCCGGATTCGGGGAATGATCCATAGTGTGGAAGCACACGGAATCGGTCCGGGACTCGACACGGTTCCTGGCCGGACCGACGCCATCACCCCGTGACTTGCCCGGCGGCCCGCGGGAGGATCGACACGACTGCCGACCCTGTCGCCCGGGACCGCAGGAAATCGGTCCGTGTGCCATGACCGCTGATCAGGCCGCCGCAACCGTCACCCGCACCCGGACGGGGGCGGTCCACCTCCGGCAAACGCGCGCACGCACCAGCAGCAGGAGTTCCTCCGCCACGGCCCCGGCCGGGAGCCCGGCGGCTTCGCGTCGGTTCTCGACGACGCAGCCGCGCGAATCTTCACCCCACCCCAGACGCACTCAGCTCAGCCGGCAATGGACCAAAGAGCGCGCGCGAGGTAAACGGACGGCAGAACCCGAGCGCGGCGGCGATGTCGTCGAACCGCCCGGGGAAGCCGGGGTGGTACTTCAGGGTCTTGAACTGTGCCTCGGAGAAGGTTTGTCGTCGCTGATCTGGGGCGGCTGAGCGAACGGATCACCCCGAACTCGGCGAGGCGCTGCGCGGTGCGCTTGCTGGTCATGGGCGCCCCGCAGACGCCGTGGTGAACCAAGGCATCGCGACGGCCCATCACCCGTATGCGATGCGGGCGCAAGGTAGGCCATGACCACCCATCTTCGAACCGAGCCGGTACCCGGGGCACTGAATATGGCGACCGTCCCGCAGCGCCCCGAAGGGGGCGTCCATCCTGACTCCCAGCTCGAACGGCTCAAACGTGCTACTGCTCAAACCACACGACATGTTGTTATTAGGAGACAATGTTGCATCTTGACAAACCTCTCTATATGCTACCCCCCGTGTGATGGGTTTGGGCCCCTCACGCCCGCTCTGGCATCGTCCCGTTCCCGTGTGCATGGTGGCGGGGCGGGGTCGGAGCAACACCCTAGCTAGGTCGTTCAAGATTGAGGAAATCCAGCCCATGAAACACAAGGCACTTACTGTCGCCATCGCGAGCGCTCTGGCAGCCCCGATGGTAGCCCAGGCCGTCGACTTCACAGTATCCGGTCATGTCAACCGCGCCATCGTGTTCACCGACGTGGACGGCGGCAGCTCCACCACCGTGTCCAAGGACAACGGATCGAGCGGCACCCGGGTCCGGTTCACCGGCTCCTCCGACACGATGGCCGGCGTGACCGCCGGCGTCAACCTGGAGCTTGGAGTAAATTCCGGAGCTGAGGCGGCAAAAGACGTCAACGTTCGCCATTCCAACGTGTCCTTCGGCGGCGAGTTCGGCACTCTGAAGCTCGGCCACACCGGCGAGGCGGCGGACGGCGTCACCTACAACGACAAGTCCGGCGTCTTCGGCATCGGCCACGGCCAGGAGACGGGCGATTCCAACGCCTCGGCTTACACGCCGGGCATGGGTGGCAGCCGGAAGGCAGGCCTCCACTTCAGCTCCGCCAGCTTCGGGCCGGCCCAGCTCCACGTCTCCGCCGCGGACGATGACCGTTTCTCCGCGAAGATCACCTTCAGCGGCGACGCGGGGGTCGCGTCCTACGGCGGCGGTATCGCGTATCTCGACACGGGCGACAGCTACCAGGAGGTCGCGGGCGGCCTCGGCCTCAAGCTCTCGAGCGGCGTCACCTTCTCCATGGCCGGCGGCAGCCGGAGCGATGGCGACGATGCGAGCTTCGTGCAGTCGACCATCGGCTACGTGTTCGGCAACAACGCGGTCGGCGTGAGCTGGTACGGCTCCAGCGATGTCATGGGTGACGACGGTATGGGCGACGGCCAGGCCATCGGCCTCGGTTTCAAGCACACCATGCCGAAGGCGGCCGTCGAGATTATCGCCGCCGTGCAGCAGTACTCTGCCGATCTGGCCAACGGCGACGAGATGGACGACACCGTCGCGGTCGTCGGCGCACGCGTCAAGTTCTAGCCGGACCCGGCAACCACTACCTTCGAACGGCCCTCCCCCTCCCCGGGGGCGGGCCGTTTTCTTTCTCCTGATTACGTACCAAGCTCATCCTCTGCTCAGAAATAATTCTCAGCCAGCTTGAGCACTCGGTACGGCATGGGCGCGGGGCGCAGGGCGACGAATGCGAGGCGGGGAAACATCTGCGTGAGCGAGAAGCGGCGGCTGAAGCGGTAGGAGAACTCGGCCAGGTAGCGCTTGACGTTTCCCAGAATTGTGTTGGCCCAGGTGAGCGCGGGATGCCGGGCGCTTTGCGGTCCACTTCCGATAACGAACGGCTGGTGAATGCACCCGACGCTGTTTCACAGCGGCGAAGCAGCCCAAGGCGTCAGACACCACGACGGTGCCCTCGGGGTCGAGGCGGGACGGCGTTTCTCGCTCGCTGACGGTCTGTCCTTGATGCCCCAGACGTGGTTGACCCGCTCAGACGTTTCACGGTCTCGCCGTTTGACCCCACGGATTTTGGCGCTTCCCTATTCATGGGGAATGCTCCCGATGTCCCATATCCCGAGCCGCACGTTGCGGATGGCCGTTTCGGCGCGGGCATAGGTGAGCGGCGCCGGATAGGCCAACCGCTCCCCCGCCGCGAACGCCTCAAGCTCCTGCCAGTACCGTTCACGGAGGATTCGCAGAATCGCGGGGCGGCGCTCTCCCCGCCGCGTGCGGGGTCAAGCGCGTTCCTTTCGGATACGATGATCGGACATGTCGCCTTCCTCCCTAATTGCAAGGTGGCATGAGCGGTCCGGGTCGGACTTCAGCCGTGGGCCCGGCCCGGGCCGCGCCTCAATCTAGCATGCCACCACGTGAGAACGGTCATGAGTCGCCTCCGCTGTCGCCGGACCGAAACGAAGCGGATCATCGGGAACCGGGTCTACCGGTCGGTGCTGAACCGCTACCGTGAGTTCCTGAACTCCGCGTCGGGCGTCATGGTGGGCACGACATGAGCGCTGCGGCGTCACAGCCGCGCGAGATCAGGGGAGACGCCGACATCACCATCACAGATTCGGGACTAGATCGGCCGGAAACTCGATCGAGGATGCGTTCTGCGGTCCCAATCACCAGGAGGGCGCCGATGAGCGCCGTGGGCGGCGCCTGTCGCAGTTCAGGCGATGACCGACGCGATGACGCGCGGGACAGCATGTCATCGGGACGCGGTATGGGGATGGTTCGATGCACGACGCATGCGCGAGCGAATGGCAGGTGGTGGTGCCGCGTCCTTCCATGGTGTTTTGCGGTGGCGCTCACCGCGGCGGCCCTCGCCGCGCCGGTCGGCGCGTGCACGCTCGATGCGAAGGGGCCGTTCGACGGCGACGGCCTGCCGCATGGCGAGTGGCGCATCGTGCATTGCGACGGCACCGAGGCCAGGGGGCGATTCCGGCATGGTGACCAGTACGGGTCCTGGACGGTCCGCTATCCCGATGGCCGCACCAGCGCCGGGAGCTTCGCGAGCGGCCGCAGGGAAGGCGCCTGGACCTATCGCTACCCGGGCGGCTCGCAGGTGCACGGCTTCTACCGCGACGGCCTGCTGGACGGCGTATGGACATTGAGCGATGAGAACGGCGCGGTGATGGAGCGCGAGTGCTGGCGGAACGGGCGCTGGATGGGGGCGAGCAGCGCTTGCGCCGAATGAGCGCAGGGAAGACTATCGGGATTCGGTTTGGGACTTATACCGAATGGTTGACGGCGTTGCCGTCGTCCATTGCCGGACCTTGGCGGGCGTCATCGGAAGGTTGCTGTGAAATTTTGACGGCCTCGCGCGGAGCCAGGCACAGGGGCAGCGCCGCCGCATCCAGGGGGAACGACGTGTGAACGGCAGGGGTCCGCGCCGTGTGCGGCGATGACGGTTCGGTCGCGGGCTGCCCCGGTTTATGGCCTCGCGCTCGCGGCCGCCATCGGGGGAGCTATGAGTTGGCCCAGTTGACGGTCATCGTGCCGTCGTCGCGCGGCTCCAGGATGCCGAACTCAGCGAGCTTGGCGAGCCAGCGCGGCGCGTTGCGCTTGACCACGAGTGCCTCGTAGTCGACCTCGGGGTCGCGGTACGGCTGAGCGTCGCGCAGCACTGCGAAGACGGTTCGCGCCAGCTTGTGGGCGGTGGCGACGATGGCGCGTTTGTAGCCCCGGCGAACGATGAGTGCCTTGTGGTAGGCGTGGAACTGGCAGTCTCGGGTGCGCGCGGCGCCGTGGGCGCAGCCGATGAGCACCGTACGCAGGTGCTTGGCGCCGGGTCGGGTGCGGGTCCCTTGGCGCTTGCCGGCACTCTCGTGGTTGCCAGGGCACACACCGGCCCAGGCGGCGAGGTGCTTGGCCGAGCCGAACACGGCAACGGGATCGGGGCTCGCCTCGACCAGGATGGCGATGGCCGACACCCGGTCGACGCCGGGGATGGTTTCGAGCAGGCGGCGCCGCTCGGCATGATCGACCATGCCCTCGTGGAGGCGTCGGTCCAGGACGGCCAGGCGCCGGTCGAGGTCGTCGTGCTCGACGAGCAGATCCTCCAGAATGATGCGGTCGGCATCGCGCAGCGACATCCTCAGGGCGTCGTCCAGCCGGTCAAGCTTGCGCCGGACGTGGCCGCTCAGCGAGTCGAGGATAGTTTGGCGGTCGTGGCGCTCCACGAGGCCGTCGAGGATGCGCCGGCCGTTCACACCGAAGATGTCGGTGATCACCCCGCCGACGCGTGCGCCGCTGCGGTCCACCACCTTGCCGACACGGTTACGCACCCGGCTGCGTTGCCCGACCAGGGTCCGACGATAGCGGCTGAGCGCCCGCAGCTCGCGCAATTCGCGGGCGGGCACGAAGCTTGGCGTGCCCAGGCCAAACTGGCACACCCGCGCCAGCCAACGGCTGTCCTCGATGTCCGTCTTGCGCCCCCGCAGCTGCTTGACCTGCTGTGCATGGAGCAACTGCACCTCGACCCCGGCCTCCGTCAGGGCGTCCCAAGGGGCCTCCCAGTACACGCCCGTGGCCTCCATCGCCGCGGCCTCGACCCGATGGGCGTGCAGCCACGCCGACAGTTCCGCCAGACCGCCCGCGAGCGCGTCGAAGCGACGCGTCTCGCACACCGGCTCGCCGGCGTCGACGCACAGCCGCACGGTCGCCGTGATCTCCATCTTGTGAACGTCCAACCCGGCCGCGCGGGCGTGGACAACGTGTAACTCGTCGTTCCGCATCGCTTCCGCCTCCTGTCGTATGGGGGGCGAAGGCGGCGGACCGCTCGGACCAAGGAACTCGCACCCTCAGGTGCGGTGCGGTTTGCTGCTCGTCCACGGCTCAAGGCCGGGTACAGTCCGGGGCTCGCGGCCGACGCGGTCCGGGTCAGTTTGTACTCGGGGACCTCACGTCCGCCATTACCTTCACGACCACTGCCCGCCTTCGTCCCCATTCTCCAATCTCACCCCCGAACCCAGCAATCAGCCACATTTCATGTCGTCGGGGTGGTCGACGCGGACGCCAGACCATGACCGTTTGCAGTTGGGCGACACGGAGCTGGGGGCAACAGGCCGGCGGATGCCGGCCGGTCGCGAAGCGAGTTGTCCCCAGCTTCCGGGAGTCAACTACCGGAAGGCTATAGGTCTACTACCGGTTTGCGCGACCGATCGTACGTGGAAAACGCGACCGATCGTACGTAAAAAGCGCGACCGATCGTACGTGGAAAACTCGGATTATCCACAGGATGATTGTGGACAAGTCTCAGTTTTCGATGGGAGGTGGTTCCTCGGCCGGGGCGTCAATGGTGATCCCGATCCGGGTCACCGGTGGCGGGCTGTTGCGAAGCCAAACGCCCTTGCGGTCGGTTTCGAAGCGTGCGTCCGGGTACTGAGTGTGGACCGCGGCGAGCTGCTTGATGAAGAATGCCCGAAAGTCGCGGACCCGGGTGTACCCAGCGCCGAACTGCTCCAGGAGCGAGGTCCAGGGGACGAACTCCTGTCGTTGGCGCCCGATCCGATGGAGACGCTGTGCGAGCCACGTGTAGATGTCGAGCGCCATGGCGGAGTGAGAGAGCGCGGCGATCGCGCGTTCGTCGAGCGGGACAGCGTGGGCGGCGAGGGACTCGAAATAGTGGTCGTTTAGCACGACGATCGAGGACCAGAGGTTGGTTTGGCGCGGGTGGTTGGGTGCCCAGAGGTCCATGCCGGTGATGATGTTGGTGTTCAACTGGGTCGTGCGTCCGTCGTGAACCATGGCAAGGCGGACCGTTGCTACGCCGAGTGAGGTGAGCTGGCGTTGGAAGGTCCGGAGGTGTGGTCCCGAGGGGTGGTAGCCGATGATGCGCTGGGCGTAGGCGGTGAGGCTCCGGCCGACTTCGATGGCGGGTTCTCCCGAGCGAAGGGCCTCGCCGTTCAAGTGCATGAGGATGAGCCGGACCCGGGACCCGTACGGGAGTGGCATTTCGACGAATTCGTCGGTCCGCGGGTCGAGGGCCTCACCGGCGACGACCCGGAGCCGGACGCGCCCGTTTCGCCGGTCCCAGGTGCGTTCGCGCATCGCCCGGTACGGCATGGCGGTTTGGCAAAGGACGGTGTGCTGGTAGGTGATCGCGTCGGGATCGTCGAGCGAGATCTCGGCTCCGCTTCGGATCAGGCGATCGGTGATGGGTGTGAGCGTCGGCAGGTCGCCAGGGCTCTTGCGTGGTCGGCTCATCGCAATGACCGCATGGTATCTCCGGGTCCGCGTCATGCGCGGCGCGCCTTTCCGTGCCGGGCGAAGAGCTCGTTCGCCTGTTGCACGAGGATAGCCTGTGTGGATTCGCCGATCTCGGCCCCGTTCGGATCGGCAAGTTCTGGTATGTGCGCGAACTCGACGACACTCGGCTCCTTCGGGAGAAGACCGCCGTGAGGCTGTCCGGGCGACCGCACGGATCCCGGACAGCTCGAACCAGGCAGTCTTGAGTCGGCGCGCGGGAGTGCGTGCCCCGCGGTTGTCCAGCGCCACTTGACGTGAGGCCCGTCCCAACCGACACAATGCGGGCCGCCCCATCATCGAAGCCGGGATCGAGGCGTCGTGCCGGACAGCTTCCAAAGTGATCTGCCGGAAATCCCGTACTTTCGGGCGATCGTCGGACACGAACCCTATCCGTGGCAGCGTTCCTTCTACGCCGGGCTCCTTCGTGGCACGGCCCCGGAAGCGGTAGCGATCCCGGCGGGACTCGGGAAGACGCTGTGCGTGCTGCTTTTCTTGCTTGCCCGGCTGCGGAACCGGGCCTTGCCCACCCGGGTGGTCCACGTCGTCGACCGGCGCGCCGACGTCGACTTGGCGGCGGATGCCATTCGCGTGTGGATCGACCGGATCGCGGCGCTCCCGGCGCTTGCCCGCGCGTTTCATGCGACCGCCGCCTTTCCGGGCGAAAACCCCATCGCGCTCGGGGTCCTTCGCGGCGGGCTGGCGGACGACGGCGCGTGGTGGGTCGACCCGGCCCGGCCGGCGGTGATCGTCGGCACCGTCGACACGATCGGTTCGCGACTCCTGTTTTCAGGCTACGGCGACGGCCGATCGCGCCGGCCCCTGCACGCGGGCCTGCTCGGACACGATGCGGTCGTCCTGCTGGACGAGGTCGGCCCGTCGCCGGCGATGGGCGAGCTGCTGCGGGCGATCGGGCGGATCCAGAGCCGTCCGGAGTTTCGGAGCATGGTCCTGTCGGCCACCGCCCCGGAAACCGGGACCGTGCTTGGGCTGTCGGCGCAGGATCTGCAAAGCGACGCGGTACGCCGTCGTCTGCGCGCGCGCAAGAGCGTGTGTTTCCAGCCGGTCGCGAGCCCGGCGGATCGTATCGCCGCTTTGTGCCGGGCCGCTGCCGCGCACCGCACGGGCGCGATCGCCGTCTTCGTCCAGAGCGTCGCGGAGGCCAAGCGGGTCGCGACCCGGCTCGTCCGGGAGCTGGACACCGACGGAGCCAGGCGTGTGGCGTTGTTGACGGACACCCTGCGCGGCCGGGCGCGGGCCGGGCTCGCGACCGGGCCGCTCTGGCGGCGATTCGCGCCGGGGCGGGAGGGGAGCGGGGACGAGTCTTCGGTGTATCTGGTATCGACGGCGGTGGGCGAAACGGGGGTCGATATCAGCGCCGATCACGCGGTGATGGATGTCAGTTCGCTCGATTCGATGATGCAGCGGATTGGACGGGTGAATCGGACCGGGAGCGGGGATGCCACCGTCACGATCGTGTACACCGAGAGCGAAGCAGAGCTCCGGAAAAAGCCCCCGACGACGTTCCACGAAAAGCTCCGTGCGGCCCGGCAAAGGACGCTCGAGGAGCTGCGGAGCCTGCCCGATCTCTCGCCGGAGAGCTTCCGGCAGATCAGCGAAGCGACCCTCAACGCCTGTTCGGTGCTGTCGGCCCCGCGCGCGCGGCTCGACGCCGCGGTCATCGAGGCCTTCGCGCTGACCTCTGCGGATCTGGAGCTGCCCCCGGTCTCGGCCTACCTGCGCGAAACGGCCGAGGAATTCGACATTGCGGACACCTTTCTCGCGTGGCGGTGGGAGGTCGCGCATCTGGTCCGGCTCGGCCCGCAGGCGGCGAAGGAGGCGCTCCTGTTCTTCCGCCCGCAGCCCGCCGAGCTCGCCCGCGTGTCCGCGTCGTTCGCCCGCAGGCTCGTGCACGAGGCGTTGGAGCGCCGGGAGGGGAGAGGGCTGCCCCTTGTCGTGGTCGGATCGGGCGGCGAGGTGTGGGCCGCGGTTGCGCGCGAGCACTCGGACCTTCCCTCGCTGGACTATGCGACGGTGATTCTCCCGGCGACGGCCGGGGGGCTGCCGGCGTCGGGGCTTCCGGTCGAAAGGGCCGCAGGCCCGGTCACCGATGTCGGCGATGGCGAGGATCGGATCCGTTACATCATTCCGCCGAGCGCGAACGCCGAGAGCGGCCGCGCGCTGCCGGCGTGGGCGGCTCGTGCGATCGAGCTCCGGGTCCCGATCCCGGTCGGCCACGAGGACGGCTCCGAGCCGCGCTTCCTGGTGTACGCGCTTCGACAACCGGACCCGGCGGTCCAGGCCGGCGAGGGGGATCTGACATGGCTGGGCGCCTCGGCCCAGACCATCGAGGAGCACGGCTCCCGGGTCGGCGCGGCGGCGCGGCGCCTCGGCACCGCCCTTGGGCTGCCGGAGCCGCTCGTCGCCGCTCTCGAGACGGCCGGACACTGGCACGATCGCGGCAAGGCGCGACGCGTGTGGCAGCGGGCGGTTGGCGTGCCGGCCGACGGCCCGCTTCTTGCAAAGTCCCCGCTGGGCCGGCTGCGTCCTGAATGGCTGGGCGGCTACCGGCACGAGTTCGGTTCGCTGGCCGAAGCCGAGCGCGAGCTCCCCGCGGACTCGCCCCACCGCGAGCTCGTCCTGCACCTCATCGCGGCCCACCACGGCGGGGGGCGGCCGGGGTTCCCCGAGCAGGCGCACTGGGACCCGGACGATGCCTCGCGTTCGAACCGCGCACGCGCCATTCGGGCCGCGAAGCGGTTCGCGCAGCTCCAGGCGCGCCATGGGGTCTGGCGGCTCGCGTGGCTCGAGGCGCTGGTCAAGGCGGCGGATGCCCGGGTCTCGAGCGAAGACCGGAGCTGAATTCACGGTGGAGTGGCGGATCGATCCCCGCAACCCCGGCGAGGTGCTCGCTTGCGCAGGCATCGCGCACCTCGCGTGGCGGGCCGACGGGGAGGCGGAGACGGGCTTCGTGCAGGACGAGGACGCTCGGGTTCGGTTCGTCGCGCCGGACTTGCCGGTGCTGCGCGGTGAGCCGCAGGAGATGTCTCTGGAAGCGGCGGCGGACACCGCCCAGGGACTGCGGCTTGGCGGGATCGAGCTCGACTGGTGGTCCCCCTGGGGACTCAATCCCAATCTCAAGAACTGGGCCGGCAGACAGTCCGCGTGGACGGCCCACCGCTCCTTGCGCCGCGCTGCGGGGGACTCGAGCCCGAGCGAGTGGCTGACCTGCGCGGCGCCCGCAGGCGGGCGGCTGTATCTGGATCCGGCCGGGACCTGGAACGCGCTCAGCCTCGGCTGGAGCGTGAACGAGCATCCCGAGCTGCGGATGAGCTGCCGTCCCTGGGTCGAGCTGCTCGCGTCGATCGGACTGCAGGCGTTCCCGGTCCCGGGCCACCGCACCCGGGCGGGCTTTGCCTACAACCTGTGGCGGCCCGCGCCGCTGGCGCTCGCGGTCGCCACGTTCGGCGGGCCCTGGAGCCGCGTGTACGCGCTTCAGCGCTACCACGTCACGACCAGCAAGACCGGGCCGAACACGACCCTGCGGCTTGCGACGCTGTCGCGCAACGGCGGCGCGCTGATGTGAAGCAGCACGAGCGCTGACCGGCCCTCGGCACGAATCCGCGCTCCCACCATCGTCCGATGACTTGCAACGCGATCCGTGGGACGATCCCGTACGGATCCCGGGTGCGCAGCGCCCTTCGCCGGGCCCGAACGAACGAGGCCGGGGCGCCCTTGCGGCGCGGGAGCCCGGCAAGCTCCCGGATCAGCGCACGATTGCCATCCTCGTGCGGTGCCGCGGCGATTCCGTCCCAACGGATCGAATTCGGGTTGACTCACGGAGGCATGCGATGTCCGCATCGATTGAAGAGCTGATTGCCGATCCGAGCATCGCGGCGCTCACGTTCCGGCAGCCGCTCGAGTCGGTGAGCGGCCGCGACGTGCCGATCTTCCCGCCCACGTATCCGCCCGGCCGGGACCGCGAGGGGCATCGCTTCAACACGCCGTACACCATCAACGAGACGGGGAGCGGGGTTCGGATCTGCGACCTCGATTCGGTGCAATCGCAAGCGAACCGGATGGAGGCCGCGTTCACCGGGCCGCTCGCCGACGTGGTCCCCCACCACGCCGTGCGGGCCGGAGACCGGCAGGTGGATCTCACCGAGCTGCCCCACCGCGCCGCCGACGCATCGATCCGGGCGACGGACTTCGCCGAGCACCTCCGGGGGTGCTTCGAGGCCGTCGAGTCGGGCGATCCGGTGCCCCTGGCGAAGGTCGCTCCGACGTCGCTCGTGTACGGCGTGTGGGACTCGCGCGACACCCGCGTGCGGCTGCCGCGCGCGGTGCGCTCGGAGATCCGCGCCCGCGACGTTTCGGTCCTCGTTCGTTCGTCCCAGTACACGGGAACGTTCCGGCAGGGGATCCTCGGCCTGAGCGACCGGGAATGGGTGAAGGCAGTGGACGCCGGCTTCGCCCCGACCCCGACGATTGACACCGCCGGGGGGATCCTCGTGGACGGAGAGATCGTCCAGGCGGCCTCGATTCTGCTGGGCGTTCTCCGCAGATACCGGACCGCGGCCGGCAGCGAGCTGCTGCCGTGCTATCTCCTTGGCCTCGCGTTGGGCGGCCTGCTGACCACCGGAAGCGAATACGACCTTCGGTCCGGATGCACCCTCGTTCGGTCCGCGCCCGGGGAATGGCAGCTGGTTCGCGCGTGCGGCGCGCGCCAGGCGATCGGGATCACCGCAGACGCGGTCGGTCAGGAGCTTCGGGCCACGGCCCGGCAATGGGCCGACGCCGCCGGGGTCGCGCTCGGAGGCGAGCCCACGGTGCATCATTACGACCCGGCCATTGCGAAATCGATGGTGGCGGGCGCGTAGGCGTCCGGACGATGGTGTGGAACAACTTGAAATCTGTCCGGTCCTCGACACGAATCCTGTCCGGACCAGCACCATCGCCCAATGACTTGTACCGCGGCCCATGGGAGGATCAACACGAATGCTGACCCTATCGCGCAGAACCGCAAGAAATCGGTCCCTGTGTCATGACCACTGACCAGATCACCTCCACGGTTACCCGCACCTGGACCGGCGCGGTGCGGCTCCGGAACGCGCGCGAGCACCGGGCGCTGGAGCACCTGTGGTGGTGGGCGAACACGGTGCGCAACGCCCTTTGCGAGCAGGCGCTCTCCATCCGCGAGCACAACCGGCGCACGTTCCTGCGCCACGGCACCGACTGGACGCCCGACGACTTCGCGTCGGTTCTCGAGTCCCCGGATGAGCGCGTCATTGCCCACCCGCGGCGCAACCAGCTCTGCCGGCAATGGACCAAGGTGACCCGCGAGGCCCGCGAGAATTCGACAACCGACGGGTTCGATGCGACCCGGTTCGGCCGGCGCGTGGTAACCGGCATCTTCGAGGATTTCGCAAGGCGCTACGCCCAGCCGGGGGCACCAGCGCCGAAGTTCCGCCCGGGATGGAAGCTGCGCTCGGTGTGCGTGTACGAAGCGCGCCTCGCTTGGCGCGGCAACCGCCGCGAGGCCGTGCTCCGGGTCCAGGGCCTCCCGGCCCTGCGGGTGCGCCTGCACCGGCCGGTGCCCGAAGGTGCGACGACACGAGGCACCATCCGGCTCGTCCGGCGCCAGCGCCCGTGCCGCAGCCGCGTTCCGGCGCGGTACGAAATCCGGCTCATGGTCGACCTGCCGGCCCGCGAGCGGTGCGCCGATGCGCAGCGTGTGCGCGGCTGGGACCCGGGTGGGCGCCGCTCCCTCACGAGCGACGCCGGCGACGTCGTCCAGGTCCGGACACGGACGAAGACCGACGTCCGTCGTCTCGCGCGCCGCGTCTCGCGGTGCAAGCGAGGGAGCCGCGGATGGCGCAAGGCGAAGGCCGCCGTGCGGCTTCACCTCGAGCGCGAGACACGCGCGCGCGACCAGCACCGGCACAAGCAGATCCACCACGCGGCGAGGAAGGCGGACGTCCACGTCGTTGAGCTCAACAACCACGCGGCGATGCGCCGGCGGGGCGGGAAATCGAAGTCGAGGATGAACCGCTCGCTCGCCGAGGCGGGCCCGGCGAGGACAGTGCAGCTCCTGCGTCACCAGTGCGAACGGCACGGCAAGCGCCTCGTCGAGGCGCCGGCCCCCTACAACTCGCGCACCTGCGCCGCGTGCGGCTCGTGCGAGACCAAGCTCACCCGCGCCCGCATCGCCTGCACCGCCTGCGGGCACACCGCTGACCGCGACGTGAACGCCGCGGCGAACGCCCTTCGCTGGGCACGAACGAATGGGGCCGTGCCGGCCCCGGGCGGCTTCAACCGGGAGGTCTCAGCCCGGCGTGGTTCATCCCGCGCCCCGCAGTGCCCGGTGCCGCCGGAAAGCCTTGGGCCCGAAACGGCCCTTGCGAGGCGGGAGCCAGGCAAGCTCCCGGGTCAACGGAATCGACAGGATTTCTGTCCTTGTCCGAATCCGCAGGAATTCTGTCCGAATGGACAGAATTCGTGTTGACTTACAGATGGCCACGCTTCGCATCACCGTCGAGTGGCTCGACGGGACCTACCACGGCCGCGAATGGCCCCCTTCGCCCTTTCGGGTGTACCAGGCGATGCTCGCGGGCTATGCGGTGCACCAACGCGGCAACCCCGTCTTCGAAGCCGCCCTGCGGCATCTCGAGACCCTGCCCGCCCCCATCATCACCGCCCCCCGCGCCGACGCCAGGGCCCCGGTCACGACCGCCGTCCCGAACAACGACGGCGACGGGATCGTTGCCTTGCTCGCGAAGGGCAAGCTCGAGCGCGCCCGGGCTCTGCGCGAGAAATCGGTGACGCTGCGCACGCGGCGCGCGCGGTGCTTCGACGGCGCGATCACGTACGACTGGCAAGCCACGGCCCTGACGGAGGAGCATCTCCCGGGGCTCGCAACGGCCGCCGCGTGTGTGTCGGCGCTCGGGCTGGGCATCGACGTGGCGATCGCGCGCGCGGCTCTCGTCGAACGGCCGGAGCGCGTGCAAGGGGTGCGGTACGCGCCGTCCCCGACGGGCCGGCGAACACTCAACATTCCGTACCGCGGAGCGTTCGACGACCTTGAAGAGCGGTACCGAGCGCTTCGCGGGCGCATCGTGGACGGGGTGCTGGCACCGGTCTGGGAGTCGCCGCCGCGGACGATGAAATACGCCTCCGAGCTCGATCTGCCCTCCATTCGGTGCGAGGCGTTCGCCCTGCGCAGCCCCGACGACCGACCGCTTGCCATCGAGGGCACACGGGCGATGGAGATCGCGGCGATGGTGCGCCATGCGATTGGCCACGCCGCGCGGCGGGCGGGTCTCGGCGAAGCGACCCTCTCCGAGCTGATGGGGCACAACCACGAGAAGCGGATCTGGGTCCAGCCGCTGCCCAACGTTGGATACCGGCATGCCGACGGCCGGATCCGGCGGGTGATGCTGACCGCCCCAGCACGGGTGGACGAGGCACACTGGATTGATGTGCTGTCGCGGCTGCTGGGCGCGACGCTGATTCGCGAGGGACACCCGGCACCGGTCGGCATGCTGGCCCCGCTGGCAGCCCCCGATCCGATGATGGCCCGATACCGGGGCGAGGCGCGACGCTGGACGAGCGCCACACCGGTCGTGCTCCCGGGCCACGACCACCGACGAGGGCGCCCACGGCCGCACCGCTCGATACAACGACTGCTGCGCCACGCCGGTATCGCGGGAAGCCTCCTGGAATCGGTGACGATGGAGCCTGCCGCGAGGCTTCCGGGGAGCGAACACCCGGCTCGTTACCGCCGCCCGCGGCACCTGGACCGCTATCCGTGCCAGCACATGTCCGTGCAGTGGACGACACCGGTGACTGGCCCCCTCGCCCTCGGGGTCGGCACTGGCTACGGTCTGGGCCTGTTCCTGCCGTGCGAGTCAACATGAAATCCGTCCGGATGGACAGATTTCCTGCGGATCCGCACGAGGACAGCATTCGTGTCGAAATCCATCGTCGTACGGGTCCTGATCCGGGAGCTTGCCTGGCTCGCGCCTCGCAAGGGTCGTTTCGGGCCCACGGCTTTCCGGCGGCCCCGGGCACTGCGGGGCGCGCGATGACCCGCGCCGGGCCGAGACCTCCCGGTTGGAGCCGCCCGGGGCCGGCACGGCCCCGTTCGTTCGTGCCCGGTTGAGGGCTGTTCGCCGCGGCGGGCGCGTCGCGGGCCACGGTGCCCGCGCTGGCTGCACATTGCACACCGCAACCCCACAGGCGGATCCCGCGCCGCTGGGGGCTCGAGTCCCAGGGCGTCCGGGCGAGGCGCTCGGCATCGGCGCTTCCCTGCCCCGCAAGTCGATGCCACAACGAAACCCCGCCAGATCGCGGGGGTGCCCTCGCCGGGCGCCGGGACGAGCGCTTCTACCACCTGCCACTTCAACGAAGCCCCGGCAGAGCACCGGGGGAGGCGGGTGCGCCCTGCGGCCACCACTATCGCATGCCGTGCGCTCCCTTGGCCTGATCGCCCCCTCGCAACGACGTCACGGCGCGCCGGGACGAGCGGCATCCGGTGTACGCTTGAGGGCTTCGGACGCCAGACCGCCCGGCGATGCGGATCCTCCTTCCATCACGAGGACCGCGGACTCGAGACGAAGGCGGCGCAAGCGCCGGCTCGTACGAACGGCGGAAAAAGCCGGCCCGGGCGGTGGGCTGGATGACAGCACGATCGTAGTTTCAGGCTTATGGGCCCATGGACTCATGGGCGCATGTACCTAAAAACCCGAACGCCCATACGCCTGTGTGCTTGTATGCCTGTATGCCTGTACGCCCATGCGCTTATCGGCGCATAGGCGATTACGCCCACGTGCTTCCAGGCGCATGGGCCCATGTGCTTATACGCGCATGGTGCCATACATCCTCCCCCATAGGGTCTTATGAGCTTGTGAGCCCATGGGCTTATAGGCCCATAGGGATGATGAGAGGGTGGTATTGTTTGAAAAAAAAAGGGAGGGAATTTAGGGTGTTTGGGCCTTTGGGACCAAACGCCGCTATAATCTGTGGTATGTTTCCGCACGCTGGCCGATCGAGCAGCCAGCCCGGGCGCATGAGGACTGACACGAACCTTCTGCAAATCAAAGAGTTGGAAGTCGATGACAGGCAACAGTTCCCCTCCGTCCGGGCTTGGACGGGTCCTCAGCATCGGCATGCAGAAGGGCGGGGTGTCCAAGACCACGAACGCCTGTCACCTCGCAGTCGCTCTTGGCGAACGCGGCCGGCGGATCCTGCTCTGGGACGTCGATGAGAACTACGGCGCCACAAAGGTGTTCGGGATACCCCCGAGCGCCTTTTGCACCACGATGAACGTCCTCACGGGGGACAGCACGGCCGAGGAGGCCATCCTCTCCTTCGATGCGGACGATATCGACATCGAGCTTCCGCGCAACGTCGACCTGATCCCCTCCTCGAGAGCGCTCCAGAGCGTCGAGACGGCGCTCTCCGCCCTCGACACCTTCTACAACCCGAACGAGTGCCTCTACGCCTCCGTGGAGGAGCTGAAGGCGCTCGGGCGCTACGACTACATCCTCATCGACACCGGACCGCAGGCCTCGCCCACGACCCGAAGCGCGTATCTGGTGTCCGAGTACTTCATTCTGTCGCTGGTGCCGGAGAAGCTCGCGGTCGACTCGCTGCCCGACGCGCTCCAGGACATCGCCAACGCCCGGCGCGCGGGGCGCAACCCCTCGCTGCATCTGCTCGGGCTCATTCTCTCGTGCATGGACCGGCGCGTGACCCTCGCCAAGCGCTACGAGGACGCCATCACCCAACGGTTCCGCCAGGCGAACGAGGAGCCGGTGAAGTTCACGACCACCATCGGTCGTGCCGCAGCGATCAACCGTGCGGCGCACTTGGGCAAGACGATCCTGCAAACGGAGCCCAATCACCGGGTGAGCCATCAGTATCGCCAGCTCGCCCAGGAGATCGAAGACCGGATCACAGCCCACCAAGAGGGTCCGAATGACCTGCCCTGGCAGACACTTACCGACGTTTCGCCGCCCGTGACCGTCCATGCGTAAACCCCCGCCGCACATCGCCGACGAGCCGCTCGACATCTTCGATGACGATCGATTCGCTGCGGCCCTCGCGGGCGCCACCCGTCCAACCGCGGCGGCTCCGGACGCGCCAGAGCAGCCTCATCCCGCGCGCGCGCACTCCGCCACACCGGACGCGCGCCCCCCCTCGCGCGCGTCCACCCCGGTTACCGCCCGACGACGCACCGCCGCTCAAGCCCCATCGCTACCCGAGCCCAATGTGCCCCTCAAGTTCCGGGTACCGCAGTCGCTACGCTCGGAGTTTCACCGGTTCAAGGCGGAGCTCGCCGCAGTGCTCGGCGGGGTCGCACTCGATGACTCGAACCTTGCCCGTCCCCTCGTCGAGCTGTTTCTCGTCGAGCAAAGCGAACGCATCCTCAAGGAAGCGTCGACCTATCGCGGACAAATCAAACGCCCCCCGAATGGAGACGCCGTCGGCATGGCGGAATTCGACCACGCGCTCGGCGACATCTTTCGCCGGGCGGCCCGCCAGCGAGTGTCCCGACCCTCGTCGAAGAGCCGAGCCTCATGAGCGTTTGGGCTTTCAAATATGACGTTCGGGTTTTCAGGTACACCGTTCGGGTTTTCAGGTACACCGTTCGGGTTTTCAGGTACACGAACATTAAAAAGTTCGGGTTTTCAGGTACACGAACATTAAAAAGTTCGGGTTTTCAGGTACACGAGCGTGTGTAACCTATTGTCTTCAATCAGAAATTCCGGCCTTAAAGATCTTAACGTTTTAAAGATTTAACGCGTTAAAGAGAAACGCTGTGGATAAGATGTGCATAAGATTATCTTATCTTGATTGCTGAAACAACAACCCCCTTGCGTGAGTGCGTTGGAGATCTTCTCCAGGGCCTCCGCACCGATGCCGGTATCGAATCGGCGATGAGCGCGACGTCCGCACGTGGCCCTGCCGACGCGGTCGATCCCCCTGGCGCCGCCACGCCCAAGAGCGGCCCCGAGGACCCCGTTACCGATGCCCGCTACGATCACAGTCTTGCCGAGTTTCCCGCCTTTCGCTTCGGCAAACGCCGGCGCTCACCCGATGAGCTCATCCGCTTCTCCGACACCATCGCCGCTCCGAACTGCCCCGAGAAGCTGGTGCGTAGCTGGACCGTTTATCCAAGCGCAAGATGGGGTTACGGCGGAGCCACCACGCAGGCCACGTTGTTCGATCTGCATCAGATCTGGAAGGTCCAGGGGTTCCGCGGGACGCGGATCTACTTCGGGACGCTGCGCAACCTCTACCAGTGCCAGCACCCGGGCAAGAACCCGTCGACCCTCGACTACACGCGCCTTCGCCGCGACCTCGACATCCTGTGCGGGTACGAGTTCGATTGCATGAACGCCTTCTGGGATCCGGTGAGCCGAACCTACGGCGACATGCGCGCGTGGCACCTGTTCACCGGCTGGTACGAAGCGACCCGCGCACGGGCGGGCGATCCGCAGGAGGAGTTGCCTTTCGGCTTCGTGGAGCTGAGCGAGACCTTCGCAAAGATCGCGCAGCAGCGCGGGTTCTTCGTCACCGGTTTCGACAGCGAATTCTTCCATCGCCTGGGCCCGATCGAGCAGCGCCTGGCGTTGTATCTGTCGAAGATGTTCGTGTCGCAGGAGCTCCACCGCCGGCACGAAGCGGAGCTCTACGAGGCCCTCCCGATCGAAGCGGTGCGGGTGACCAAACAACGGCAGACGCTGCGAGCAGCGGTACAAGGACTTGTTCAAAAAGGGTATTCCAACCTCGCCGCGTTCTCCCTGGAGAGTGCGTCCCGTGCCGATGGTCTGGTGGCGAGCTTCCACCGGCGGCAGAAGATCGAGCAGGACCAGCCCGTGCGGCCCCCGGCGCTGAGCCGGCTGCCGGAGACCGAGCGTTTGCTGGTCGAGGACATCGTTGCGGCGACGCGTGATCCGGACAGCATCCCGATGTGGGCAAGGGCGGTCCGAGGCCTCGGCGAGCCGGCGGTGCGCTACGCGCTGGCCGACCTGCGCTCCGAGCAGCACCAGCGATCAGCGGCCGGGGACGATGGCGCGATCAAGAACGCTGGAGCCTGGCTCACCACCAAGCTCCTGGCGCTGGCCGAGGAGCGCGGGATCCACATCAAGCGGCATGTCGGGGAGACGCGTCGATGTTGACCCGCCCGGCCGGCCGGAAACCAGAGGGACATGTGCGCCCGAGCGCACTCCCCAATGTTTTGCAGAGTATTCAACTTGGCTCGAGAATTGTGCATAATGCGGGACGGCTGAATCAGGGATTCTTCAGCATGGCGGACAGAGGTCCGTTTTCGGCCGTGCCAGAAGGCAGGTTCGTGAGACAGAGCCAAAATACCCCGCGACAAAATCGCGAATCGGCGGTGTGGACACCGTGAAGGCCATGATCTATGCTTGGCCGATGGGCGGTCCATCCCGTGCCAAACCGGGGGCCTCAAGCACTCGAGGCCGCTTCTTCAAGACGCAGAGGAGAGCCTCGAAATGATGTCTGGATACCACAAGCTGAAGACGGCCTGCTGCGTTGCCGTGCTCACTCTCGGGCTCGCAGCGTGCGGAGGCGGCAACAGTGATGCCGATTTGAGGGCCGCGGCCGATAAGGCACGGATGGAGGCCGAGGCGGCTGCTGCGGCTGCTGCGGCTGCTGCGGCTGCTGCGGCTGCTGCGGAGAAGGCTGCGGCCATTGCGGCGGCCGAGGAGGCCGCAAGGCTGGCCGCCGAGGCGGCGGCGGCGGCTGCGGAGGCAGAGAAGCAGGCAGCCGTCGCAGCGGCCGAGGAGGCCGCAAGACTGGCCGCCGAGGCGGCGGCGGCGATGGCGCGGGCGACGGCGCAGAAGGCTGCGATTGCCGAAGCGCTCACGGCTGCGCAGACCGCGCTCGGGATGGTGGTGCTGGGCGCGAGCGACGCGGACATCACCGCCGCCGGGGAGGCCATCGCGGCGATCACGGCCGCCATCGAGGCTGCAGCCGATGTGGACGACACGTCCATGTACAGCGCGCAGGTTACCCTCCTCAACGGCAGCCTCGCGACGGCCACCGCCCTCGTGCATCAGGATCGGGCCGCGAAGAAGATGGCGCGTGCTGACATGCAGAAGGGCGCCATCGCGGCCGCGATCGAGGCAGCGAAGACGGCGGTTGCGGCTATCGCTGACGCGACCGAAGACGAGGTCGCGGCTGCGGCGATGACCGCCGGGGAAAAGGTCCAGGCGGCCAGGGACGCCATCGCGGCCGCGGTCGATGTCGACGACACGAGCATGTACACCGCAACTGTCGACGGCCTCGAGACCAGCGTCGGTACGGCCGCTACCACCGCCAGGAGCGCGTATCAGTCGGGCAAGATCATGGCCGCGCTTTCGGCGGCGACTACCGCAGTTGAGGGCATTGCACTCGGCGCGAGTGACGAGATGATCGAGGCTGCGAAGGCGGCTGTCCAGGCGGCCAAGGATGCCATCGAGGCTGCGGCCGATGTCGACGACACGAGCATGCACACCGCAACTGTCAACGGCCTTGATTCCACCTTGACGAAGACCGTGGCTCTCGTCCAAGAGGATCGGGACGCGAAGGCGGTGGTGCGTGCTGACGCGCAGCAGAGCGCCATCACGACCGCGATCGAGGACGCGAAAGCCGCGGTTGCGCTGGTGGTCGACGGTGCGAACGACGAGGTGATTGAGGCCGCCGAGACGGCGATCCAGGATGCCAAGGATGCCATCGCGGCCGCGGACGATGTCGACGACACGAGCATGTACACCACAACGGTCGACGGCCTTGCCACCGGACTCGCAGCGACCAAGATCACGGTCCTTGCGAACCGGGCGGCGCAAAACACTCGCGACGAAGGGATTGCAGCGGCGCGGACGATGGCGACAGAAGCGATGGACGCTGCCAAGACGGCGTCGGACAACGCCGAGGTGGCTGCCGCCGCTGCTACAGATGCGGAGGAGAACCGGGCGACCATGCAGACTGGCGAGAAGTCGGGCATGTACGCGATGGCCGCGCGAGATCACGCCAAGATGGCGAAGGACGCGTACATGGACGCCAAGGCGGCGTCCGAGGCGGCCGACGCAGCGGAGACGGTGAACGAGGCGGTGCGCGCCCAGTTCGACGCGGAGAAGGCTCAGGAGATCGCCGAGGAACAAGCGACGATGGCCAGCGCGGACAGGAACTCCGCCACAGCGGCGGTCGACAACGAGCTGTTCATCGACGGCACCGTGAAGAGCGTGGGCGACACGGAGGTCGATGCGACGGCCGGGTACAAACGCGTGACCGTCAGTGGCTCCACCACCATTACCGGGTTGCTCTTGGACATGAACCCCACGCACACTGTCTCTGGCATGAGCGGTCAGGCCTTTGCGGTGGACGATCCAGACACGGCGGACACCAACGAAGCTATGGATTACAGGCAAGCCTATGCGGGGCGCACCTTCCCGATCGGCAAGACGCTTGACTCCTCCGACGACAAGGCCCGTCTGATGCTGGTCACGGCGTACGCCGGCACGGAGACGGTCAAGGTGTATGCGAACGCTGGTGGTACCAACGTGCAGACGATAAGGCAGGGCAGGCTTCAGACCGCCGGTTTTGGTACCGCTGACGACGCCACTGACGATGTCTTTGGCGACGCCTTCAAGAAGGTCGGGACGTACTACCAAGCCGGGGCCGATACCGATACCGCCCTTACCGCCCTGTTGGAGGTCAGTGCAGACGCCGAGGGCGAGACGGTGTACTCCTACGTGAACACCGACGGCGAGACGGTGTACCTCGTAGAGGACATGTCCACGCGCGAAACTACCGGCACTGGAGACACCGCCAGGACCGAATACACCTACCAGCACGTCGACATCACGGCGGTATCTCTTCCCGACAGCGATGACGAAGACACCGCGCTCGACGAAGGTCAGGTGACGGGCAAGATCCCTGCGGCAGCGGAGTACAAGCACATTCACTTCGGTGTGTGGGCCGGACTCGGCGCCGCGAAGGACGACGGCTCTCAGGCCATCGCGGACCTCGGGATCGGCTTCGTGCAGAATCATTCTGGCTCGGGTCAGACCGCCAACATGCCGCTCCAAGGCGATGCCACCTACGAGGGCGACTGGGTCGCTACGGTACAGGCGGCGGACGAGGACGGTGATGGCGGCATCACGCTGCGTCACGGTCCCGCGTCGCTCATGGTGGATTTCGAGGACGACGAGATCACGGTCGACCTTATGAATCTGGCCATGCTCAAGGGCGACATCGACGGAAGCACCTTCGGGGGTGAGGATAATGCCTCCGACGTCGACGGGATGTACGACCTTAACGCCGCCGGGACGTTCAAAGGCTCGTTCAGCGGTGCCTTCTACGGCTCCAGGGCTGCGGAGGCCGGCGGGATCTTCGACTACTCGTCGGACGGCATGGAGGATGGCGCGTTTCGCGGAGCTTTCGGCGCCGACAAAAAGACGGACTAGGTCTTCCCAGTCTGATCTGCTGACCTGACTCGGATGGCGCCCGGTCCGTTTGGACCGGGCGCTTTTTTTTCTTCTTGCGCGAACGGGGGAGGGTGCGAATGAGCGGCTGCGCGCGAGCGGCGCTTGCGGCGATGGCTCTGGTTGCTGCGCTCGCGCTGGAGCCGGGTTTTTCGTCGGCTCAGGAGCCGCAGTCTCAGCCTGCCTTGTCGCCCGAGAGCCTGATCGAGGCGGCCCGTGCGGCGCTGGCTGCGGGCGCCCCGGGGGACGCCGCTCTTTTGCTGGAGGGCGTCGCGCCGGGCGAGGGGGACATCGCCGACGTCGATTTCCTGTGGGGTTCGGTCGCGATGGCGCGGGGCGAGTGGCAGGCGGCGATCGGCCGCTTCCGGGCCATGCTCTCGCGGGACCCGACGCTGTTGCGCGTGCGGCTCGACCTTGCGCTGGCCTACTTCCGGGCGGGCGAGGACGGCAGCGCGGCCTACCACTTCCGCCAGGCGCTTGCGGCGGACGACCTTCCCCCTTCGGTGCAGGCCAATGTCCTGGGCTTCCTGGACCGGATCCGGCGGCGCAAGTCGTGGTCGGTGACGGGCTCGCTGTCGCTGGCGCCGGACACCAACATCAACGCGGCGACCAGTGCGAGGCAGGTCGACCTGTTCGGGCTTCCGGCGACGCTGTCGGAGGATGCGCGGCAGACGAGCGGGGTGGGCTTCAGCGCGGGCATTGGCGGCAGCTACGAGGCGCGGATCGCACCGGACATCCGGTTCCGGAGCTCCGCGCGGCTGGACACTCGCACCTACGGCAGCGGGAAGAGCGAGTTCAACGAGCGGATCCTGAGCCTGCGGGCGGGTCCGCGGTTCCTGTTCGAGCGGTTCGACCTGCGTCCCGAACTGACGGCGCGGGTCCGGCGTCTGGGCGGCGAGACCTACAGCCGGGTCGGGGGTCTCGAGCTTTCGAGCGACTTGCTGATCGCACCGACGTGGCGGATGAGCGGATCGGTGGGCGCGGAGCGGATCTCGTACGAGAGCTTTCTGGGCGCGGGCTCCATCTACGCTGCGCAGGTGGGTCTCGCCCATGCGCTCGGGCAGGCGACTCTGCTGCGCGTGGACACCGGTTTTCGCCGCGAGGTGCTGGATAGCGACGCCTACTCGTGGCGTGAGTACATTGCCGGTGTGTCGATCAGGCAGGAGCTTCCGCGGGGGTTCGTGGTGACGGCGGGTCCGAGCTACAGGCGGCGCGAGTATGGCGCGCCGCTCCTCGTGTACGGGCCGGAGGCCCGTCGGGACGAGACGGTTGCGGGGCGGATCGCGGTGTCGAACCGGCATATCGAGCTGTTCGGCTTCATGCCGGAGATCACGGTGAGGCACGAGGTTCGGGGGAGCAACCTGGATCTCTACGACTACGACCGCAGCGTGGTGGAGCTGGAGGTGGTGCGGACGTTCTAGCCGGCCGGGTCCTGCGCGGGCCGCGTGGGGGACCGTGTCGCGCCATCGGGCCAGGGGCGCGGTATGATAGGTTCCCGGCCGCAGGCCGGCGATGGGCAGTGTTGCAGCCGAGCGGGTGCGTCGGCGGCCAAACGTTTCAACAGCGGGCCTCGGCCGAGGCCCCTTCAGCAGGAGGGGGTCAGGACCATGACCACGAGGAAGCTGATCCGGACAATTCTGGCGGCGTGCTCGGGCATCGCGCTTTCGGCCGTCGTGTATGGCTGCGGTGGCGGCGGCGGTTCGGATGTGGAACCGCCGCCGCCTGCGGACGTTGACTTTTCCGCAGTGGCGGCAGGCTACAGGATCGAGGCCGGCACGTACGAGATCGAGGCGGGCGGGACGCTGACCGTCGGCGACGTGACGTTCTCGTGCGCGTCTGACGGCGCCGGGTGCACGCTCACGGTGGCGGCGGACGGCACGGCGGCGTACGCGGCGGAGGGCGGCAAGGTGACGGCTGCGAGTTCCCCGCTTCACGGGCAGCGCGCGGCGGCGACCGCTGCCGCCGAGGCGGCGGCGGTCGCCATCGGCGGGCTGACTGCCACGTCCACCGAGGCGGATGTGACAGCGGCGCAAGGCGCGCTGGATGCCGCGAAGGCGGCCCTTGCGGCGGTGACGCTGCTGCCGGCGAGCGAGGTCTTTGCGTTGCAGGCCTGGATCGATGCGGCCGGGGAGAGGCTCGAGGCCGTCAAGGTGGAGATTGCCGACAACAGGACGCACCAGGCTCAGCTCGGCGCCGCGACCGAGGCCGTCGGCGCCGCGGAGAGGGCGGTGAGCGCCCTGACCGCCGATTCCACCGACGCGGCGGTCGCGGCGGCGGATCAGGCGATCGCGGCGGCGAAGGCGGCCGTTGCGGCGGGGACGCTGCTGACGCCGGGCGAGGCGGAAGCGCTGACCGGCGCCATCGCGCTGGCGGAGACGAGCCTGGGCACCGTCAAGACGGCGCTCGTCGATCGCAAGACGCACGACGGGCAGCTCGGCGCCGTGGACGCGGCGGTGGCTGCGGCGAAGACGGCGGTCGACGCTCTGGACAGGACGTCCACGGATGCGGCCATCGCGGCGGCGCAAGCGCTGATCGACGCGGCGGCGAGGGCCGTTGCGGGCGGGACGCTGCTGACGCCGGGCGAGAGGAGCGCCGCGACCGCGGAGATCACGGTCTCCATGACGTCGCTCGAGGAGGTGGCGGTCGGGGCCCGGATCCATGCGGCGAATAGCGCCATCGAGGGCCTCACGGCCACGTCCACGGACGCGGAGGTCGACGCGGCTCAGGCAGCGATCAGCGCCGCGAGTGCGGCCCTGAGGGAGGTGAGGCTTCTGACGGGGCCCCAGGTGAATGCGTTCCAGGGGGATATTGACGCCGCCAAGTCGGCGCTTGCCGCCAAGAGGACGCAGATCGCGGACAGCAAGACGCATCAGCAGCAGCTCACCGATCTCAACACTGCGGTTTCGGCTGCGCAGGTGGCGGTCGGCGCTCTGGACAGGATGTCGACCGACGTGGCCATTGCCGCGGCGCAGGCCGGGATCGAGGCGGCCGAGGCTGCGGTTGCGGCCGGAACGAAGCTGACGGTCGAGGAGAAGTCGGAGGCGAGCGCGACGATCCTGGCCTCCAGGACGGCGCTTGAGAGGGTCACGGTCGAGGCGAAGGTTTACGCTGCGCAGACTGCGGTGGGAGGTCTGAGCGCCATGTCGAGCGATACGGACGTGGCAGCGGCGCAGGCCGCGATCGATGCCGCGGCCGCGGCCCTCGGGAATGTGAGGCTTCTGACGGCGAGCGATGCGCTTGCGTTCCGGGACAGTATCGACGTCGCCGAGGCGGACCTCGAGACGGTGAAGACGCAGATCGCGGACAACAGGGCGCACGGAAGGCAGCTCGAGGCGCTCAACGACGCGGTGGGCGCGGCCAGCAGGGCGGTCAGCGGCCTTTCCGCAGACTCCACCGAAGCGGATGCCGACGAAGCACAGAGGAAGATCCAGGACGCGAAGGACGCCGTTTCCGCGGGGACAGCGCTGACGGCGCAGGAGAAGGCTGCGGCGGAGTTGACCATCGCGGCCGCCGAGACGACCCTGGTCACGCGCAGAGCGGCCATCACGGCCCGGCGGGACGACGCGAGGGCGGTGTCGGCGGCTTTGGCGGCTGCGCCCGGTACGACGTTCGATGACAGCCTGATCCACATCGACGGTGGCAAGGTGTCCATCGCCGGTTACGAGCAGTCGACGACCGATACCGCTCCCGCTATCGCGGGCTGGGTCGGCAGCGTGTACGAAGACGTCATCAGGGACGCCGACAGGGCCGTGATCGAGACGGACACGGTCGTCGTCTACACCGACAAGGCGGCGTCGAAGTCCGCAAGATACACGACGTACTACGCCAGGAACGCGGTTGGGGCGCCAGATACCGGCGCATCGGCAGGGTTCTCCTGGCAGCCTTGGGTTGGGGTGGACGCCGTCAGCGATGACACGAATGGCACCCTCGGCTTGATTGAAGGGGCTGTTATTGAAGCAGCCGACGTCGACAGACTGTTCGGCACGGGGAGCTTCGGCGCCGGCCAGGAGAAGCTGCCGCAAAAGGGCGACGGCAGGACGTACGCGGACGAGGACAGCGCTACGCCCGACACTCAGGTCGAGTTCACCGGTTCGTTCCACGGCGTGGCGGGCACGTTCAAGTGCGCCGGAACCACATGCACCGCAGAGATGACCAACGACGGGGCATTGACCCTCGCGGGCACGGGCGCCGCCTGGAGTTTCGTCCCGAGTACCACGGATGTCAGCATTGCCGGGGCTCAGGAGGACGCCGACTATCTGGACTTCGGCTACTGGGCCGAGTGGGATGCGGACGGCGGTTCCGGCAGCGTCCAGGCCTATACGGTCGAAGCGTTTTTCAAGGGCAAGGATCCCTACGTTGGCGTCGCTGCCGTCGAAGGTTCGGCGAGCTACAGCGGCACCGCCGCCGGCCTTTACGCCAGGCGGGTCTACGAGGGGAACACGCTGCTGGACGATCGCTCGGGTCGGTTCACGGCGGATGTTGTTCTCACGGCGTACTTCGGCGGGGACGATATCGCCGTGAGCAACCAGAACTCGATCAGCGGCACGATCTCCGGCTTCATGGACGGCGGCCAGCCGATCGACAGCGACTGGTCGGTCACGCTGAACAAGATCCAGTCCGGCACCAGCGGTCAGACGTGGGACAACAACGGCGCCTTTTCGGGCGGCAGCACGACCGCCGGCGGCGGCACGGCGGGAACGTGGAGCGGCGCGTTCTACGGCGACGCTACGTCGGTCAACGACGTCACGCCGCAGCCGAGCGCTGTCGCGGGCGAGTTCACCGCCGGGTTCCACAACGGCGATGTGGTCGGCGCGTTCGGCGCAAGGAAGCAGTAACCGGATCGTCCCGGACCCGTGTTCCCCTCCGGGCCCCCGGGTCCGAGGGTCCCGGAGAGGATGGCACGGTGCGCTGTGCGGCGGACCGTGTCCTTCGTTCCTGCGCCCGAGACGGCACGGTACTCCCTCACCAGAACGGCGCCGAAGACCCATGCGCCACCGGGCGTGACTCACCGAGCTCATGGACCACGCCCGGCCCGGGGACCGCCTTTGCGTCACCCGGCTCGACCGCCTGGGACGGTCGCTGCGCGAGCTGCTCGAAACCGTTGACACCCTCAAGGCCCGAGGCATTCACCTGATGAGCCTCGAGGAGCGCCTCGACACGGCCGAAGCATGCGAAGACGACGGTCGCGGGGCGTCGCTTGTCGACGTGCCGGGAAGAACCTCACAGATCAGATATGTCTTCGACCACACTGAGAACAGCGCCACGTTGGGCCTTGTCGCTGTCGATTGGGCAAACGACGATCCGGCCGACTGCCTCGCCGGCGCGGGTAGTGGGTGCGTGTCGAAGGTTCCTCGTTAGAGGTCGTCGCATTTCGCCCCCTACCGGACTCGACCCACGCCGGTGCGCTGGCGGGTTCTTCATGGCACTGACCGACGCGATCGAAGAACAACGGGGCGCGGCCGATCGTGCTTCGGCTTCGGATCGAAGCGGCGTCTCGCGCGATCTCGTCTCGATGCCCTGTCGGATCGGGTCGTGTGCGGATGGCGCGCGCAAGCCGCCGCAGCGACGGCCTCGCGGCACCTCAGTTCAGCGCGGTGCCAAGCACGTTCGGGACGGGGAACCACGACGCGCCGATCGCCGCCTCGCTCGCGTGCGAGCTCGAGGACGAAGCGCGCAAGGAGCGCGCGAACGCGATGGCTTTGCTCAGGCGTCGATCATCAGAACCGTGGGGACGCTCGACAAGGCACTCGTCCGGCGAGCCATCAGACGCCCCAGATGAGGCCGTTGAGGGCAAACAGGATCAACGCGGAGCCGACGTTGCAGGGGTTCACGGACCGCCGGTTCGTCAGGAGGCGGCTCACGGAGAAGACGAACACCGCCGCCACGGCCACGATCAGCGGAATGGTCAACAACTCACGCGCCACGCCCAGCAGTATGGAGTCCAGCTTGAAGACGAACGAATCCAGCGCGAGGAACCCGAAATACGCCGCCGCCAGAAGGCTGAATGCGAGTACGGTCCTGTCTGTCCGCGTCACACTCTGCATTGCAAGGCGCCTCCGGTGAACGTGATCAGCGATTCCGGTCGAAGTGGTCACCGGTCGGAGGCGACGAAGTGCTGCTTGCACCTTTTGGAACCACGACAAGCTCGGGGCCAGGCGCAAAGCACGAAGCCGCTTGTGGCGCACGATACAGGCGAACACGATCATGGCCGGGGCTGCGATCCACGCCCCTTGCGCCTGTCCTTGGAAGAGAGCGGCGAGCGCTCCGACCGTCACGGCGGCGCTCAGGACGAGGAGCGCCTCGCGGTTCACGCTCGGGGGCGGGCGGCTTCGGTTTCGACCTCGGGAAGGGAGCGGATAGTCCATTGCGGTTCGTTTCATGGCGAGCTCTTCGGCTTCGACGCCAGTCCGGTTGTGTCGGAGCCATTCAGCATCTTTGCGCTCCAATCCCCCCAATCGCCCTCGCGGCGCTCGGATCGCCCCCGGGCCTTCGCCCCGCAGCTCAGTCCTCGGGATGGATCCGGTATATCGGAATGGATTTGAAGGCGGTGATGTCGATTCCGCGCTCGTCGAGGATGGGCTGCACCCACCTCGGGGTTCGTCCGACGCCGCTCCAGGTCCGTTCGGGGCTTTGGGGGTCGCGGTACTTGGGTGGTCTCTTTCGCCGGGTGGGCCCTGGGGAGGCGGTCCCGAGTTCGGGGAAGACATCGGCCAGCCGGTAGCCCTCAGCCGCCACGCGGCGCACGAGTTCGGCCCGGAGCTCCTTGTGGTTGCGCTTTTCACGCGCCGCCATCTCGGCGTGGACTTCGTCCAGCAGGTCGGCGAGCTGCCCGATGTCGAGCTTGTCGAGGTCGATGGATGCCACGGGGGTCTCCGGGGGATGCATGGGGAGAGCCGCAATGATAGACCGGCATATGCAGGCGGGGGTCATCCTTACCGGGCACCGCGGGGCGCGGGTTCTCCCGCGCCGGGCTGAAACCTCCCGGTTGGAGCCGCCCGGGGCCGGCACGGCCCCGTTGGTTCGTGCCCGGTTGAGGGCTGTCCGCCGCGGCGTTCGCGTCGTGGTCGGCGATGCGCCCGCAGCTCCGGCACGCGATGCGCGAGCGGGTGAGTTTCGTCTCGCGCGACCCGCATGCGGGGCAGGTCCGAGAGTTGTGTGGGTTATCCCGTAATTTGTCCACCGAACAACCCACACCCCGGTTTTTCGGCTACGACACATCAATGACTTGGACGCGACGCCGGTCTCCGGATCGCAGCCTGAATCACTCGACTCGCGGTTCGCCCGCGCAGATTCTCCCGTGACGCGGTTTGCACGCATGGGAGAAGCACGTGGCTCGTTTGGGAGAGCCGATCAGTCTCCGGGGGCGCCCTCGAGGCGTCCTTCGACGCGCGACTGGCGCTCGGCGAGTTTCTGCATTTCCTTCCGGAAGTCATCCATCGCCGCCTGGAACGCGCGACGGTCTGCTCCGGCCTCGTCAATGCGTCGGTCGAGCCGGGCGGTAACGTGCAGAATCATGACGGCCAGTGCAACGCCAACTCCGAGGACGGAGCCGATGATGCCGAACAGTTCGGGGCCGGTCATGGTCATTTCCCTCGTGCGGGTGCAAGCCTATCACGTCGCGGCCCGGGGTCGTCGTTCTCGTCTGGCGCGGGCCTCGTCGCGCATCCGCGGCACGCGTTGCGGGGCGTCCTCGCGCCATGCGTTGCCATCGCCGTTGGGACTCATATCCATGGCTTGACGGGGTTGGGGTGAGGATGCACAGGGCAGCGCGACCGTCGCCCGCAATCCGCCCTCGGTGCGGTTCTGGAGCAAGATGTCGCCACCGTGTGCGCGCACGATGCTCCGCGCGATGGCAAGCCCGAGGCCGGTGCCCCCGGTCTTGCGGCTGCGCGACGCCTCGAGCCGGACGAACGGCTCGAACACCCGTCCCAAGTCGTCTTCCGGGATCCCCGTCCCCTCGTCCTCGATGACGATGCGGGTTTCGGCATTGCCGCGGTCGATCCGCACGGTCGCCCGGCCTCCGTAGGCGGCCGCGTTCTCCAGCAGGTTGCGCAGCGCCCGGCGCAATGCCGCCGCCCGGCAGGCGACCAGCACCCGGCTGGAGTCCGCGACCGCGATGTCATGCCCGAGCTCCGCGAGATCGGCGCCGACGCTGTCAAGCAGCGCGTGCAGGTCGACGTTGCGCGTCTCCTCGCGCCGCGCGTCCTCGCGGATGAACGCGAGCGTGTCCTCCGTCATGCGCTGCATCTCGTCGAGTGCGGCGAGGATTTTTGCCCTGGTCTCGTCATTCTCGACGAACTCGGCGTGCAGGCGAAGGCTCGTGATCGGGGTCCTGAGATCGTGCGAGACCGCCGCCAGCATCGCGGTGCGGTCGCGGACGTAGCGGTCGAGACGCGCACGCATCAGGTTGAACGCGCGCACCGTCTCGCGGGTCTCCGCCGGGCCGGCCTCGCACAGGTCTTCCACCGTCTCGCCGCGGCCAAAACGCCCGGCCGCCGCCGCGAGCCCGCGCATCGGTCTCGCCATCCGCCGTCCCGTGAGGACCGCCACGGCCGCGATGCCGAGCGCCGAGAGCAGGAAGACCGCGACGAACGCCGCACCCCAGGCCGGCGCACCCGGCGGCGGGCCCACCGCGACGTTCAGCCAGCGCCCGTCGGCAAGGGCGACGGAGGCCGTGAACCAGTCGAGCTCCCAATGCCCGTCGTCGTCGTGATCGTGGTGGTCATCATCGTCGTCCCAGACATCGTCGTCATCCATGGTCCGGGTCCGGAGCGGCGCCACCCGGACCCGCTCCGGCCGGGCATCGAGCGCGGCGGCGAGCGCGCGGGCAATGGCGGCGGCCCCTTCGCCGGTCCCGGCCGCCACCACCAGGGGCTCGGGCGCCAGCGAGAAGCGCATGATGCCGGTGCTCGCCGCGGCGATGACGGCCTCGTGCAGTTCGGGCGGCGTGTCCCCGAGGAGCCGCGCCACCGTCGCGGTGCGCGCGACGGCATCGTCGCGGTGGGCATGGCGCAGCGCCTCCAGGCGCTCCCAGGCGAAGAGCGCGACGGCGACGCCCTGGGCTGCGGCGAGCGCGAGCAGCAGCAGCAGCGTGAGCTGCCCGGTGAGGCTCTTCGGCGCGAGCTTCATCCGCGCTCCACCTCGCCCGCGAACCGGTAGCCGCCGCCCCACACGGTGGCGATGAGCGCCGGGCTCTTCGGGTCGCGCTCGATCTTGCGACGCAGCCGGCTCACCTGGTTGTCGACCGCACGGTCGAAGGGCGCCGCGCCCCGGCCCCGGGTCAGGTCGAGAAGCTGGTCGCGCGAGAGCACCATCCCGGGGCGCTCGAGCAGCGCCACCAGCAGCCGGAACTCGCCCGAAGAGAGCGGCGTCACCACCCCCGCCTCGTCGACCAACTCGCGCCGCGCGGTGTCGAGCGACCAGCGGTCGAAGCGCCAGGTTCCCGCCGGCAGCGGCTCCCGGTCGGGCGGGAGGCTCTGCGCGCGCCGCAGCACCGCCCTGATGCGGGCCAGAAGCTCGCGCGGGTTGAACGGCTTGGCGACGTAGTCGTCGGCGCCGACCTCGAGACCCACGATGCGGTCCGTCTCCTCGCCCATGGCGGTCAGCAGGATGACCGGGATGCGCGTCGTCTCGCGCAGGCTGCGGCAGAGCGCGAGCCCGTCCTCGCCCGGCATCATGATGTCGAGCACCACGAGGTCGACCGCCGCGGCCTTGAGCGCCCGCCGCGCGGCGGCGGCGTTTTCGGCGACGGTCACGCGCAGCTCGTGGCGCTCGAGATACCGCGCCAGCGGCTCCC
>Ga0209022_1000483_pt1 | contig 50035 bp, 54 predicted proteins | sample PinacodermPK_FD_187300 | JGI IMG/M metagenome (GOLD analysis project Ga0209022, IMG submission 187300) | Host-associated microbial community of the marine sponge Aplysina aerophoba from Gulf of Piran - sponge pinacoderm, lysed by proteinase... | ecosystem: Host-associated > Porifera > Sponge >... | reverse complement strand
AATTGATGGATAATGGCGAGATACTAGGAAGAAATACTGCTCGCAATTAATTGGTGTTGACTGTTGACAGAATGACAGAGAATAATGCAAACAAACTACATCATTTCAATGGTTTTGTGATACTAGGTGTGTGATTAGTCCTAGGAAACGATGGAAAAGGGTCAATTTTTACCTTTTGGGAGAAGATTATTGAATGAATGTGACCCAAAGGAGAAGAAATTATTCAGAATAATCATGTTTTTTCAAAGGCAAAAACAAGTGAATCCTGATTTTGGGATTTTATAGATGTGCCCTTAAATTAATTCATAAAATGAGTTGGCAGATATGGTGGGAAGTTCCTTTGCAATTGATGGAAATAGAAGCAGAATTTGAGATTTATAAATTTTTATTATTGTATATAATTCCCAACATTATGGAATGGTCAAATGAATAAAGCCATACCGTGGCTTTTCTTTGAGATAGATTCATCCGCGTTTATTCATCCGCTTTGCTTGTGGCACTCTGAATTCTGGTATTATAACCAATCTCTGAGTATTGCCATCATTCCATGGTTGGCCGGGAGCATTTTGAATTGGTTAAGTTCATTGGATCTGACCCATTTCAACTCATTGCTTTCATGTGCGAGGGGGAAGCCTTCCCATTTCCTGCAAACAAATAGCAAAACAATGTGATTAACATTATCGTAAACGTGGCAAGTGAAGGTGAGAGGAGTCAGGCAGTTCGACCATGTCTTGATATCCAATTCTTCCTTTAACTCTCTAACAGCAGCATTATAAGGGGATTCATCAGCTTCAACCTTGCCCCCTGGTAATTCCCAATAACCGCTTAGTTTTTTTGATGCTGGGCGTTTACTAATTAAAATTCGCGAGTCCGAGTCAATCAAGGCAACGACGGAAACAAGTTGGTGTTTCACGAACGATAATCAGCGTTAATTGCGATATAACCATAGGAGAAATCGCAGGTCCAAACTCGTGCCGAACCACTCCCGAGGCCAAGATCAACAGTAATGATAATTTCTTTCTCCCGCATATATTGGCTCAACGACTCTTCGCAGTAATGTTGACTTCGACAACCATTTTCAGCAACTAAGAGATCACCAAACCATATTTTCAGCTTGTCTCTGTCTGCGTGTGCACCTGATTTTCCCACCGCCATTATGATTCTGCCCCAATTTGCATCTTCGCCCGAAACAGCTGTTTTTACAAGGGGAGAATTGGCAATAGATTGGGCCACTTTCTGTGCATCATTAGCATTTTCTGCCCCCGACACATTGATTTCAATGAACTTTGTTGCTCCCTCACCATCCAAGACGATTTGTCGAGCAAGTGATTCCATGATAGTCGTTAATGCTTGTGAAAACAATTTTCCAGGTTTTGAGTTCTCTTTTTCAATTAAGTTGTTTCCGGCTTCCCCAGTTGCAAAAACCATCAAGGTATCTGAAGTTGATGTATCGCCATCAACTGTAATGGAATTAAAGGTTGTCTCATTAATCTCAGTCACAAGGCGTTGGAGTAAGTCTTGGTGAATATTAGTATCAGTAAAAATATAGGCGAGCATTGTGGCCATATCGGGAGCAATCATACCTGACCCCTTGGCAATTCCAGTTAAGGTAATTGGAACACCGTCAAGGTCAAATCTTACACTAGCCCCTTTAGGAATGGTATCAGTTGTCATGATACTTTCGGCCGCCCGAGCAAGATGGTTTGGTGCCAAACTTTGAGTCAGAATTCTAATTTTAGGGGTGATCACATCAATCGGTAGGTGTTCCCCAATCACTCCTGTGGATGAAGTGAACACAAATTGGCAGGAAATATTCAGCTCATGACTCACGTGGTTGACAATTTGTCTAACCCCTTCAAACCCTGATTGTCCCGTAAAGGCGTTCGCATTACCCGAATTCACTAACAGTGCTGCTTGGGTTAAAGGGAGATGAGATGTATTGATTTCGGCAAGCTTGGCTTCGCAGTCCAATACTGCGGCAGAACGTGTAGCAGATTTTGTAAAGACTCCTGCAACAGCGACAAGTGGATTGATAACGGCAAGCATTAAATCTGTACGATCACTTTGCCTTGACTTGATGCCAGCCCGCTCAGTTGCCAAACTCACTCCAGCAACAGCATGAAGATTAGGTAATTGAGGTGTATTAATCAGACCAGAAATATTGTTTTGAGTGGGTAGTGAATGACCTACTTTTAATTGTTCTATCGTAGATTCAAGTTCTCGAATCTTTCGTTTGAGTTTTTTTTTCTTTTTTCCCATATGTTTTTTATGAATGGCTGATATTGGATTGGATTAAGTCCTAGGAGACTGCATTAAATGTCTTTTGAAGAAAAATCAAGATCACTCTTTTTGAACCTGCGTGAGAAAAAGCGGGCAAAAAGGACAGTGATAATTATTCTAAACAGGTGATGTACGGCAACAAAAACAGGGTTAATTCCTAAACTTAAGGCAATGAGCCCCATTTCGATGACTCCACCGATGGCAAAGCAGATAAACAAGTCCTCAATGGGTAAATTAAAATACTTTGATAAAAGAAAGGCAAATAGTAACCCGATACTTAATGCCCCGATGACAAACCCAATTCCTAATCCAAATGATCGCAGGAGAACTTTCATGGTAATTCCAGAAAAGGTTACACCTAAACTCACTCCTATAATCAGCTGTGCTATAGCCAAAAGCCAATCTGGGGTCGCTATATCAAACAATCCAAATGCATGAAGCAATGAGCTGACTATCAGTGGACCTAGAATGTGATACACTGGCAATCGTGAAAATCTACCTGCTAACAAACCAAGGATGGCTAAAACAAAAATGGATACAACATCTTCTGGTGTAGAAGTGATCTTTGAAAAACTTTCCCCTGCAGAACTCCCAACGGTCTCACCTGACCAAATAAAAATTGAAAAGGGTACGATGACAGCAACAAGGATAACCCGGGAAAAATGGAGAACCGATAGTAACCTGACATCACCACCGGCTTGAACACCCAATACAATTGCTTCAATTAATCCACCAGGCATCGCAGCAAAAGTTGCTGTTGGGGGATCATATTTGCCTATATGACGAAAATAAAGGTACCCAAGCTGCTGAATCACCAAGATAAAGACTATCATCATCAAGAAGGAAAGCCATAGTCTGGGTAAGAGCGCAATGAGAGAGTTATCAAAACTCGCTCCGATCATGACTCCAATAAGTGCCATACACCCCCATCGAAAATATTGGGGAAAGTGGATTTTACGATGATATTTTTGGGAATGTATGATTGTTGCCAGAGCGGTAAATGCTAAACTCCCAATCAGAAATGGCATTGGGGCCGACAATAAATATGCTATAAAGCCACCAACCGATCCTATTAACACCATTAAAGCTATGTCAAATAGCTGTTTACGACTCGGAAAAGTAAACTTCATAGAAAACTTAGAATAATACTAGATTATCCGACACGCCTCATCAAATTCAAGACGCGCAGCCCTTGGTGGTAGGTTTTGGTTACTTCCATAACCGAGATTAATAAGAAAATTTGATCGCCAAGATGAATTTTCAAAAAATAATTGGTCAACTTTGGCATTGCTGAATCCAGACATTGGACCGCAGTCTAATCCACATGCCCGAGCAGCTAAAATGAAAAATCCGGCTTGCAGATTAGCATTGCGAAAAACAAATTGCATAAAATCAGATTCCGGGAGTTCAGAAAAATATGAAGAATTCGCCATTCGAGGTGAAATTGTTTCAAGTTGCGTATAAAACTCCATATCAATAGCGATAATTGCAGTTACGGGAGCTGATGCCGTTTTATCCCTATTGCCAGGTGCCAAGGCTTCCATAAGTTTTGCTTTAGCTTCCTCCGAGGTAATAAATACCACTCGCATTGGACAGGTATTCCATGCTGTTGGTGCCAGCTTGGCTAGATTATAGACCTTATACAAGGTCTCTGATTTAATCCTTTGATTAAGAAAATACCCATGGGAGCGAGCTTCTTTAAAAACTAAACGCAATGAGTCCTCATCCAAAATGGTCATGGTATTCACCTGATTTAGAATGGCATCGGGTGCTCACGATGAGCATTATTTATGGCTAGAAGGCATTCTTCTGGTAACGCAACATCAACTGCTTTCAAAAGGTATTTTAGCTGATCTGAATGAGTTGCACCAATGATTGCTGAGGCCATGAATGGTCGGTATCGACACCAAGCAAGAGACATGTGGGTAAGGGACATATGGTATTTTTCTGCAATTGCCTTATAGGTTTCAATCGCGGGCCAAACCCTTGGTGTAACCCGCCCACCTAAAGTCGGATTTAAAGCCATACGTGAATTAAGAGGAGTAACGCAGCCATTCTGGTACTTGTCTGTCAGTAGGCCGGTTGCCAAGGGAGAATAGGCTAGTAACCCTACATTCTCATTAAACGACAATTCCGATAAATCAGTATCATAAAGGCGGCATAAAAGACTATACTCATTTTGTAACGTTTCAACTTTTGGCAATCCATGTTGACTGGCAATGTGCAACCACTGGGCTGTCCCCCAAGCACTTTCATTGGAAAGACCAAAATGCCGAACTTTACCCACCTTAACCAACTCGTTCATGCCCTCTAGCACATCAAGCATATTGTCTAAAGTCTGTTGAGGGTTTTGCCGAGATGGATCAAAATTCCAATTCTGGCGAAACATATATGAGCCCCGATTTGGCCAGTGAATCTGGTACAAATCAATATAATCGGTTTGAAGCAATCTGAGTGAAGCTTCAACGGCCATGGGTAAGTTCTTACTCGTGATGGGCTCGCCATTGCGGATGAGCTTCATGCCTTCACCAGCAATTTTTGTTGCGATGTAGACGTTATCGCGCTTCCCTCGCTGTTTAAGCCACCTCCCAACAATACGTTCCGAGTCACCTTGGGTCTTTTGGCTGATAGGATTGACGGGATACAATTCTGCCGTGTCAAAGATGTTAATCCCGGCTTCAAAGGCCAAATCCATCTGACAAAAAGCATCCTCTTGTGAGGTCTGAGTTCCATAAGTCATCGTCCCTAAACACAGCTCACTGACAAACTGGTCAGTATTGCCTAGACGGCTCATTTTCATATGCAAACCTCCTTTATTGGTATTGCTAACAGTCAATCATGGGGGACATGGATTCTTTACAATTGGTAGGCTGTTCTTTGCCTTAAGGCCTTAAAGAAGAGAGATTGGAACTCTGCTGAAGAAACACTAAGATGAAGACCATTGAAACCTACCTCGGAGTTCAATGATTCTTCAAATGAGAATACAGGTCAATTGCATATCTACAGAACGATTATAAGAGTTCAGAAATAGTCTGAGCTATGTTTTTAATTGATCCTTCACTGGTGACATATTTTAATATGCCAGATTTGTAGTAATACCCAGTGAGCGGAGCTGTTTTACTGTAATACTCAAGAAGGCGGGTTCGAAAAGACTCTTCATTATCATCCGGGCGTTGAATTAATATTCTACCGCAGTGGTCGCAAACTCCTTCAACCTTTGGTGGGTTGTTAGTAAGATGATACATCGCGCCACAATTTGGACACGAAATTCGTCCGATAATCCGTTCAATCAGCTTGCTACTATCAACTGTTAATTCAATCGCGAGGTCAATTTTGCTTCCCATCCGATGCATTAAATCATCCAGAGCATCTGCTTGTGGAAGAGTCCGCGGGAAACCATCAAAAATTATATCCTGCCCCTCAATTGAGGTCAGCTTTTCTTCAATAAGTGCAATCACAATTTCGTCGGTGACTAAATCACCAGCATCCATTACCGCTGCTACTTCGCGTCCTAGTTTAGTTCCAGATTGACGCGATTCCCGCAATATATCACCGGTTGAGAGCTGGATATAATTCGCGGATTGAACGAGAATTTTAGCTTGAGTTCCTTTGCCAGAACCCGGCGGACCAAGTAAAATCAGATTCATTTCAAGCGAGCTTTCCGCTTCCGCTTTCCGCGCAGTCGTGACTTGTCAATTAATCCCTCATATTGATGAGCCATCAAATGCGATTGAACTTGGGTAATGGTGTCCATGGTAACCGAAACAACGATGAGTACGGAAGTACCTCCAAAGTAAAAGGGGACAGCAAACTGAGCCCTTAATATCTCTGGTAATAAACACACAGCCGATAGATAAGCAGAGCCAAGAACAAGAATACGCACGACAATATGTTCAAGAAGAGCAGCGGTGTTTTGACCAGGACGGACCCCTTTGATAAACCCGTTTTGGTTTTTGAGGTTATCAGCAACATCATCCACTTTAAACGAAACATTCAAGGTATAAAAATATGCAAAAAAGACAATCATGATGACAAAAAAGGTGAGATAAAGTGGTTGGCCGGGTCCAAAATAGGCCAAGAGGGTCGACATGAAAGTATTCGTGGAATTCCCCGAAAACGTAGCAATCGTTGTGGGGAGTAACAACAATGAAGACGCAAAGATGGGAGGAATAACACCTGATGGATTAATCTTTATGGGCAAGTAAGACGATCCACCTTGGAAGACCCGATTGCCTTGCTGACGACGGGGGTAATGAATCTGAATACGACGAAGTGCCCGTTCCATAAAGACCACGAAAGTGATGACTGCAATGACCATAAAGATCACCCCGATTATGACCACCGGCGAAATTACTCCCGAACGCCCTTGACTTAAGAACTGGGCAATGGCCGAAGGAACCTCCGCGATAATTCCCGTAAAGATGATAAGCGAAATACCATTGCCAATGCCGCGCGCTGTGATCTGCTCACCCAACCACATCAGAAACATTGTACCACCAACAAGAGTGATGACACAGGCAATACGGAAATACCACCCAGGATCAAGGGCTAATGCTCCGGTCTCAAGGCTAACCGCTAAACCATACGCTTGGAAAGTCGCCAATAGTACTGTGCCATAGCGCGTATATTGGTTGATTTTCTTACGCCCCTGTTCGCCTTCTTTCTTGAGTTGCTCAAGCTTGGGGACCATGGCAACCATGAGCTGAATAATGATGGATGCCGAAATGTAAGGCATTATGCCGAGGGCAAAAATTCCCATACGGCCAATTGCACCACCCGTAAACATGTTGAGCATGCCACCTAAACCAGTGGATGCTGTATTGACAAACTCACGCAGGGCAATTGTATCGATACCCGGAACAGGGATATATGTACCGATTCGATAAACGATTAAAAGAGCTAGGGTGAAGATAATCCGTTGCTTAAGCTCAGAAGCTTGACCAAAAGTTCTCCAATTTAGATTTTGTACCATCTGCTCAGCTGCTGTGGCCATAACTACTCACTTTCAGTCCATTTGTAATCTAGAATACGGGATAATGCCTACTTCTATAGTGTGTTTGCTCCTCAAGATGTCAAGAAGTAGCCACCAAGAGTGAACCTCCCACTTTTTCGACAGCCTTGATTGCGGCCTGAGAGGCTCCCTTCACTTCAATATTGACAGCGGTGGTAATTTCTCCGTTGGCCAAAACCCTTATCCCATCAAGGGTTCGGCGAACGAGACCGCTCTTAACGAGAATATCAGAATTAATGGTCTCTTCTGGATTGATTTTGCCATTATCAATAAATTTTTGAATATTACCAAGATTAACAATCGCGTAACTTTTTCTTGAATAATTGTTAAAACCCCGCTTGGGTAAGCGCTGATAGATTGGCATTTGCCCGCCTTCAAAGGAACCCAGTGCGACACCAGATCGCGATTTTTGTCCATTGTAGCCTCTCCCTGCTGTCTTACCCATTCCAGAACCAGGACCACGACCGACCCGTCGTCGTTTTTTCTTGGTAAAAGTGTCATCACGCAACTCATGAAGTTTCATGGCATTCTCCTAATCGCAATCATGCTATTTGTCCTCTTCAAGTATGCGGACAAGATGAGGTATTTTTCTGACCATTCCTCTAATGGCAGGTGTATCTTCCAATTCCCGAATACGGTGCATTTTGCCAAGTCCCAACCCTTTTAAAGTAGCGAACTGGCGAGCATTACGACGAATTGGCGAACCAATTTGTTGAACACGAATTACTTTATTCACAAATCTAACCCCATGACTAAAAAAGGACTAACTTTCAACGTGACGAATAATTTCAGAAATTTTTCGATTGCGTCGCCGAGCAACTTGGCGGGGACTTGAAATTTTCGTCAAAGCATCAACTGTTGCACGGATCATATTATAAGGATTTTGCGATCCAATTGATTTTGCGACCACATCCTGTACTCCGAGCATTTCAAAAACAGCCCGCATGGGTCCTCCGGCAATAATACCGGTTCCTTGGGGCGCTGTACGAAGCACAACTTTACCGGCTCCGTGAGATCCCTCCATATCGTGGTGGATTGTACGACCATGCTTAAGTTGTATCCGTATCATATGACGCTTCGCATTTTCTGTTGCTTTGCGGATGGCTTCAGGAACCTCTTTGGCTTTCCCTTTCCCATAACCGACACGTCCATTTTGATCCCCCACGACCACAAGTGCCGCAAAGCCGAAACGTTTACCGCCCTTGACAGTTTTTGAAACGCGGTTGACGGCGACAAGACGCTCATTGATATCGGGAGCGTCCTCTCTGGTGCGTTTTTTATCTTCTCTCGCCATTATGTAACTCCTACAGTCTCAAACCATTAGATCGGGCGGCTTCAGCGAGGGCTTTCACGCGTCCATGATACCGACATCCGCCACGGTCAAGGTAGCATTTTTCAATGCCGGCCTTTTTGGCCCGTTGAGCAATCGTTTCACCCACCTTGGCGGCGGCAGGGATATTACTTCCAACCATTGTGCCCAATTCTTTTTCAAGTGAAGAAGCAGAAGCAAGGGTGACTCCTTTGGAATCATCAATGATCTGAACACTGATGTGGCGATTCGACCGGAACACTGAAAATCGCAGGCGGTCAGAAGCCGACGACTTGAGGCGATAACGAACACGTGCTTTGCGCCGTGCAAATGATTCTTTTTTACCCAGTCCCATGGTACTCTCTATTTCTTTTTACCTGCTTTACGATAGACAAACTCATCGGCATACCTGATCCCTTTGCCTTTGAAAGGTTCAGGTGTCCGCCATTTTCTAATGTTGGCTGCAACCTGTCCTACTTTTTGTGAATCAATGCCCTCAACAATAATCTCCGTAGTTGCCGGCGTTGAAATGGCAATTCCCTCAGGCGGCACAATTGAAACATCATGACTTAATCCCAACGATAATTTTAACACATTTTTATCCATCTGGGCACGATATCCAACCCCTGTAATATGTAATTCCTTTCGGAAACCATCACGGACACCTTTGACACAATTGGCAATCATAGTCCGGGACATACCCCATTTTTGGCGAGCCGCTTTGGAATTAGATCGTGGTTTAACAAATATTTTTTCATCTTCAATAGCGACGGTAATCTGTTCGGGGATTTCAAAAGATAATGTTCCTTTAGGACCCTTTGTCGTCAGTGTTGTTTGACTGATTGTGGCCTCAACTCCAGAGGGAATGGAGACAGGTGATTTGCCAATTCGAGACATCCTTATTCTCCTAAAAAACAGTACACAGTACTTCACCACCGACATTATTTTTACGGGCTTGGGCATCAGACATAACCCCTTTGGCGGTGGAGATAATGGCCACCCCTAGTCCTTGTCGGACGAGGGGAAGATTGCGGACATTTGAATATACCCGACGACCCGGTTTGGAAATCCGTTTCAGTTCCTGTATGGCCGGATTGCCAAAAGCATATTTGAGTTTGATTTCAAGGGAATTGAAACTACGGTTGTCATCAATCAGTTCATATCCAATAATATATCCTTCTTCAGTCAGCACATCCAAAACCCATTGCCTGAGCTTTGACGCTGGCGAAGTAATTGTAGCCTTACCGCGGAGTTGCCCATTGCGAATGCGCGTCAGCATATCGCCCACTGGATCACTGAATGCCATAGTATTCTCCTACCAACTTGATTTGATCATTCCAGGTATTTGACCAAACCCACCATATTCCCGAAGAGCAATTCGGGAAATTCGGAGCTTACGGTAATAACCTTTGGGACGACCGGTGATTTGACAGCGGTTGTGCAGACGTGTCGGTGACGAGTTCCGAGGCAATTGAGACAGTTTCATGGTGGCCTCATACCGTTCCGAACTTGACAATTCCCGATTGTTGATAATGGCTTTTAACTCGCTACGCTTGTTTGCATATTTTTCAACAAGTCGCTGTCGCTTGAGCTCACGTTCGATCATTGCTTTTTTTGCCATGCTTGTTATCTCCGCAATTCTTTTCTAAAGGGCATATTCAATTGTGCGAGTAGGCTCTTGGCCTCGCTGTTTGTCTTGGCAGTCGTGCATATGGTAATATCCATTCCCTTGATGTCATCCACCTTATCATAATCAATTTCAGGAAAGACGATATGCTCTTTAAGACCAAGTGAGTAATTTCCGTTCCCATCAAACGAATGGACTGAAAGTCCTCGAAAATCTCTTTGGCGGGGAAGGGCAATGACAATCAACCGATCAAGGAACTCATACATTCGGCGACCCCGCAGAGTAACCTTGGTACCGATCACCATGCCCTCACGTAAGCGATAACCCGAAATTGACTTGCGAGCCCGTGTGGGAACGGCTTTTTGGCCGGCAATAATTGTCAATTCACTTTCGGCAGCTTTGGCTTTTTTAGAATCCTTAACCGCATCACCAACGCCCATATTGAGCACAATTTTTTCCAGTTTTGGAATCGATATGTCGTTGACGTAGCCAAACTCTTTCTTGAGTGCGGGTCGAACACTGTCTTCGTAGAAGGACTTCAATCGTGGAACAGGATTAGACATCAATTTTCCTCCCAGTTCGCTTTGAAAAACGTACTTTTTTATCATTTTCTATCCGAAAGCCAACCCGAGTTGGTTTTCCATCAAAGGGATCCTCGATGGCTAAATTGGACAAATCAATGGGTAAATTGATGGGAACACGTCCCCCTTGTTGTTTTTCTGTCTGTTTTTGATGGCGAACAGCCAAATTCACTCCGCGGATGACCGCTTTGGATTGTTTGGTAAGAACAAATTCAATAACCCCGCGCACACCTTTGTCTTTACCAGCAATGACCACGATTTTATCGCCCTTTTTAAATTTAGCCGCCATTAGAGAACCTCCGGTGCGAGAGAAATAATTTTCATGAAGCGTCGTGCTCTGAGTTCCCTGACCACGGGCCCAAAAATGCGTGTCCCAATGGGTTCGTTTTTTGAGTTGATGATGACCGCCGCATTACGGTCAAAGCGGATGGCTGTTCCATCTTCGCGGCGGACTTCTTTGGTGGTACGGACAATAACAGCACGAAGGACTTGACCTTTCTTAACGCGTGAACGTGGAATCGCTTCTTTGACCGAAACGATAATCACATCACCGACAGAGGCAAATTTTCGTTTGGAACCGCCGAGTACTTTAATACACTGGACTCGCCGTGCACCCGAATTATCAGCCACTTCCAGATTGGATTGCATCTGGATCATATCAATTCTCCCGACCTTTGAGGTACAAATTGCCCTCAGGGTTTCGCTGTTATTTAGACTAAGGGATTAACTCTCACCGAGTAAAACCCATGATTTGGTTTTAGATATAGGTGAACATTCCTGAATTTGAACAATCTCACCTAATTTTGCTGAATTCTGTGCATCATGAGCACAGTATTTTTTTGTTTTTCGCATCGTTTTTTTCATGACCGGATGCTTAAATCGCCGTTCAACCAAAACCGTAATGGTTTTGTTATTGGTTGAACTAATTACGCGTCCCGACAATATTCGCTTTGGCATAATTAAACCTTTTCCTTTTGTTCGTTAAGAATGGTATTAATTCGGGCGATATCACGACGAACTTCCTTAATTCGAGCTGTATTCTGGAAATTACCTTCAACTAAGCGAAAACGAATGTTGAACGCTTCTTTCTTCAGTTCAAGATGCATGTTTCGCAACTCGTCAGGCGTTTTTTCTCGTAGTTGTCTCGTATCCATATTATCTCTCAATATCTCGTGTTAGTTGCACCCTATGAACTACCAGTCTTCCCGGTGAACAATACGTGATTTAAGGGGAAGTTTCATAGCCGCAAGACGAAGAGCTTCCCGAGCTGTCGTTTCATTGACTCCATCAATTTCAAACATAACTCGTCCGGGCTTAACGCGTGTTGCCCAAAACTCAACTGCCCCTTTACCCTTACCCATTCGAACTTCAGTCGGTTTCTTGGTAACGGGAACATCAGGAAAGATTCGAATCCAAACGCGCCCTTGTCGTTTCATTTGTCGGGTCATCGCTCGGCGAGCTGCTTCAATTTGTCGTGCTGTCACGCGTTCGGGTTCAAGCGCTTTGAGGCCATAAGAGCCAAAGTTCAGCGAGGTTCCACCTTTGGAATTCCCGTGAATACGACCTTTATGCTGCTTTCGGTACTTTGGTTTTTTTGGTTGTAACATTGATCTTTCCTTACCCTATTATCGCTTGGGATTCATGCCACCTTCGCGGAGGACTTGGTCACGTCGGTCTCGTGCCGCCGGATCATGTTCAAGGATTTCACCCTTGAATATCCAAATCTTAATACCGATGACACCGTACGGAGTCGAAGCTGTTGATATGGCATAATCGACATCTGCACGCAAGGTATGTAATGGAACCCGTCCTTCGCGATACCACTCAGTACGGGCAATTTCCGCACCCCCAAGGCGCCCGGCAACATTAATCCGTACTCCCAAGGCGCCCATACGCATAGCACTTTGTACGGCTCGTTTCATGGCCCGCCGAAATGAAACACGATTTTCGATTTGCTGAGCAACTGAATCAGCAGCGAGTTGGGCGTCAATCTCTGGACGTTTCACTTCAACAATATTAAAGAAGAGTTCAGAGTCGGTCATTTTACGTAAAGTGGCCTTGAGTTGTTCAACTTCAGCTCCTTTTCGACCAACAATAGCACCAGGACGAGCCGAATGAACAGTTATACGACATTTCTTGTAGGGTCGCTCAATGATCACTTTACTGACTCCAGCGTTAGCACACTCTTTCTTGATGAATGCTCGTAACTTGAGGTCTTCTTGGAGCAACTTTCCATATTCACGTTTGTTGGCATACCAACGGCTGTCCCAAGTTCGATTAATTTGAAGCCGCATGGCAATTGGATTAACTTTTTGGCCCATAAAACTATTCCTCAACTTCCTGCACAACTATGGTGAGCTGCGAAAAGGGTTTATGTATGCGGTCAGCTCGCCCCCGTGCGCGAGGACGAATTCGCTTCATTGTCATATTCTTGCCTACATACGCTTGCTTGACAACCAAGAGATCAATATCAAGGCCATCATTGTTTTGGGCATTAGAGATCGCTGATTGCAAAGCTTTGCTGACTTCCCGAGCAATCCGCTTTTGCGAAAAACTAAGAATGTCAAGTGCCTTATCGATTCGTTTGCCCCTGATCATAGCCGCTACAAGATTCAATTTTTGTGGAGACACACGGAGCATTCTTCTTATGGCGATGGCTTCATTATTTTGTAGCTTGAGACGTGGCATCGTTATTTCCTTTTTGCTTTCTTATCGGCGGCATGACCATAGTAAGTTCGCGTGGGTGCATACTCACCGAACTTCTGCCCCAACATTTCTTCGGTTACCAAAACTGGAATATGCTTTCGGCCATTGTGCACGCCAAAGGTCAAACCAACAAATTCAGGAACGATAGTCGAACGGCGTGACCAGATTTTAATTACATCATGCCGCCCAGACTCTTTGGCTTTAGCTGCTTTTCGATATACGTAGGGGTCAACAAACGGACCTTTCCATGCGGATCTGCCCATAACTAACGTCCTTTCTTTCGTGCTGATCGCCGACGCAAAATATATTTGTCGGTCATTTTATTATTTCGGGTTTTCATACCACGTGTTGGCTTTCCCCAAGGTGTAACTGGGTGACGACCCCCACTCGATTTCCCTTCACCACCCCCATGAGGATGATCCACCGGATTCATGACAACGCCACGAACAGTTGGGCGAATACCAAAATTTCGATTGCGACCAGCCTTGCCTAAGTTAATGTTAGAATGGTCCGGGTTGGAAACAGCTCCTACAGTGGCACGGCATCCCTGTGGAACAACACGTAATTCTCCCGAAGATAACCGCAACTGGGCATAGCCTCCATCACGCCCAATAAACTGTGCGTAGGTGCCGGCAGAACGAGCGATTTGACCACCCTTACCCGGTTTCATTTCGACATTGTGAACTATGGTTCCTATGGGCATTCCAGAAAACGGCATCGCATTCCCCGGTTTGATATCCGCTCGAGCCGACGAGATGACCTTATCTCCAACAGCGAGTCTTTGGGGAGCTAAAATATATGCCTTTTCACCATCGTCAAATTTAATCAAAGCAATAAAGGCTGATCGATTTGGGTCATATTCAAGGCGCTCAACGGTCGCGTATACATCAAGTTTGCGTCGCTTAAAATCTATGACGCGATAGAGTTTTTTAGCTCCACCTCCACGATGACGAACGGTTATTCGGCCCATATTATTGCGCCCACCTTTGGTACAAAGGCCGTGACTCAAAGCTTTTTCAGGACGACCTTTCCATAAATGACTACGATCAACAAGAATCAAGCCACGTTGCCCTGGTGATGTCGGATTATAGGATTTTAATGCCATTGGTTAACTTTCATATTAAAGCAAAACTGAGTTATCTCATCCCTTTAGATATCGGACGACTAACCGCTGACCCCCGTATCAATGGTGTATCCTTCTTCAAGTCGGACCAACGCTTTTTTGATTTTTTTACGTTGACCAATACGACCCCTGAACCGGACTTTTTTTCCTTTAAGAATTAGGGTATTGACCGATTTTACCTTGACGCTGAATATGGCTTCAACGGCCTCCTTAATTTTTCTTTTATCGGCGTCTGGATGAGTTTCAAAAAGTACAGTATTGAATGACGAAGCCATCGTTGACTTTTCGGTCACCAAAGGCCGCCGTATTAGATCATAATGTTCTGCCGTGGGTTTCATGATATGCGTTCCTGTAAGGCTTCGATTCCAGCGACTGTTATAACCAAAGTATGACACTTGAGAATATCATAGACATTGGCACCCTGTTGAGGGATCACATCAATATCGGGTAAGTTGCGAGCCGCCCTAAAAAAGTTTTGATCAACTGATGGTCCATCAATTAGCAAGGTCTTTTTCCATCCCATCGCATTGATTTTGTCATTTAATTCAGAAGTTTTAGCTTCGGCAACATGCGTATCTTTTAAAACGATTAGCTCCTGACTATTCCACTTGGAGGCCAAGGCCATTTTGAGGCCGAGACGGCGAATCTTTTTAGGTAAATCATGGCTGTGGTCGCGTGGTGTCGGCCCTTTATAAACCCCGCCCCCAGAAAAAATAGGTGCGTTGCGGTCACCATGTCGGGCGCGACCAGTTCCTTTTTGACGAAATAATTTACGCCGTGAGTAATTGGTTTCAGACCGAGTCTTGACCTTGTGGGAACCTTGTTGTTTTTTTGCTCGCTGCCAGCGCACAACCCGGTTGAGAATATCGGCACGCACTTCAATCTCGAAAATATCTTGAGATAGCTCAATTGACGTTTCTTGCGAACCATCCAGACTGATAACGGGAGCCATCATGATGTCGCCTCATTAATTGCGTTGGGCGGAGTCGTGTTGAGAGCCGCTGGATAGGGAACACCCTCGGGCTGTTTTTTCTTGATTGCATCCCGTATCGTGACCCAACCACCTTTCGGTCCAGGTACAGCACCCTTAATTAAAATCAAGCCGCGGTCGGCATCAGTTTGAATCACCTCAAGGTTTTGCGTTGTGACGTTCACATTCCCCATGTGACCAGCCATTTTCTTTCCCTTGAATACCTTGCCAGGATCTTGACATTGCCCAGTGGAACCATGCGATCTATGACTGACTGAAACACCATGAGTCGCACGCAATCCAGAAAAATTATGGCGTTTCATTGCTCCAGCAAAACCCTTGCCGATGGACACACCAGATACATCAACCTTTTGACCCGGTATAAAATGGTCGGCGGTGATTTCAGCTCCGACGTCAATCATATTTTCGGGTGATACGCGAAACTCAACTAATTTTCGCTTGGGTTCAACCTGTGCCGCAGCAAAGTAACCCCGCACGGGCTTCGTGACCCGTTTGGCTTTGGCTGTACCCGTCCCAAGTTGTACTGCTGCATACCCGTCACGGCTTGGTAAGCGTTGACCTACAACCTGTAATCCATCAACGAGTAAGGCGGTGACTGGAACTTGACGACCATCGTCAAAGAATATTCGTGTCATGCCAATTTTTTTGGCAATTAATCCAGAACGCATTCCGGAAACCCCCATCCTAAAGTTTTAATTCCACGGCAACACCTGCTGCCAATTCAAGTTTCATCAAAGCATCAACTGTTTGCGGAGTTGGATCAATAATGTCTATGACACGCTTGTGCGTCCGAATTTCCATCTGCTCACGTGATTTTTTATCAATGTGAGGCCCACGTAAAACTGTGAACTTTTCAATTTTATTCGGTAAGGGAATCGGCCCTCTCCAACGCGCACCAGTTCGTCTAACTGTCTCAATCAGCTCCGAGGCACAATTATCTAAAACCCGATAATCAAAGGCCTTCAACTGTATACGAATGTTTTGGTGTTGTATCATTCCCTAACTCCACAAGAAAAAAGGCATTACCTTTCGGCAATACCTTTTCACATAGATCCTTACTCGATTACCTTAGTTACGACACCGGCTCCCACAGTCCGACCCCCTTCGCGAATGGCAAACCGCAGACGCTCTTCCATTGCAATCGGATTGATGAGTTTTACGGTGAATCGAACATTATCCCCAGGCATAACCATTTCAATATCCTGTGGCAGCTCAACCATTCCGGTCACGTCAGTTGTTCGAAAGTAAAACTGAGGACGATAATTGGTAAAGAAAGGCGTATGGCGCCCTCCTTCCGATTTGTCTAAGATGTATGCTTCAGCTTCAAAGACAGTGTGAGGAGTGACTGAACCAGGTTTGCACAACACTTGCCCACGCTCAACATCATCACGATCAATACCCCGCAAAAGGGCACCAATGTTATCACCGGCTTCACCTCGGTCAAGTAGTTTGCGAAACATTTCAACCCCAGTGCAGGTTGTTTTCGATGTATCTTTGATACCCACAATATCTACTTCGTCACCAACTTTCACGACGCCTCGCTCAACCCGTCCTGTCACTACAGTACCACGGCCGGAAATTGAGAACACATCTTCAATCGGCATCAAGAATGGTTGATCAATAGGTCGGTCAGGAGTTGGAATATTGGCATCCACAGCAGCCATTAATTCCTTAATGCTGTCCTCGCCCATTTTGGCGTCACCACCTTCCATAGCGATTAAGGCTGAACCCATTACAATAGGAATATCATCCCCTGGAAACTCATACTCAGACAACAATTCGCGAACTTCCAACTCTACAAGTTCAAGCAGCTCTTCATCATCAACCTGATCAACTTTGTTGAGATAAACAACCAAAGCAGGAACACCGACCTGGCGAGCCAAAAGAATGTGCTCACGGGTCTGCGGCATGGGCCCATCGGCGGCACTCACCACAAGGATTGCACCGTCCATTTGAGCCGCACCAGTAATCATATTTTTAACATAGTCGGCATGACCCGGACAGTCGACATGAGCATAATGCCGTTGGTCAGTTTCGTATTCAACATGGGCTGTTGAAATAGTAATACCGCGAGCCTTTTCTTCGGGAGCTCCATCAATGGTATCGTACGCTTGGAACTCACCAAAATACTTGGTTATTGCGGCCGTCAATGTGGTCTTACCATGGTCAACGTGTCCGATGGTTCCCACATTCACATGGGGTTTATTTCTGACAAAAGATTCCTTGGCCATATTTACCTTCCTTTCCTAAATCCTACAAATTCGCCCTTATGCATATTTCGATTGTATCTCTTCAGAGATATTGTGTGGTACAGCTTCGTAATGTGAAAACTGCATCGTAAAATTCGCTCGACCTGAGGTCATTGAACGAAGTGTATTAATGTAGCCAAACATGTTGGCGAGTGGAACAACGGCCGATATTACAGTCGCATTTCCACGCATTTCCTGTCCTTGAACCTGACCGCGACGTTTGGTTAAATCGCCATTGACGGTGCCGGTATATTCGTCAGGAGTCACAACCTCAACCGTCATAATTGGTTCAAGCAGTTTAACTCCAGCTTTTTTCAGTCCTTCCCGCATGGCTGCTCTGGCACAGAGTTCAAAAGCCATGACTGAGGAGTCAACGTCATGGAAAGCTCCGTCGGTCAACTTAACCTTAAAGTCAATCACCGGAAAACCGGCCAAAGGACCTGAATCCATAACGGATTGGATTCCCTTTTCAACACCCGGAATATATTCCTTGGGAATAGACCCTCCAACGATTAATGACTCAAAACTGTATCCAGCGCCAATTTCTTGCGGCTCAATAGACATCTTAACTCTGGCAAACTGCCCCGCACCACCGGTTTGCTTCTTGTGAGTATAATCAATTTCAGCAATGTGCGATACCGTTTCACGATAGGCAACTTGGGGTGCTCCAATATTGGCCTCAACTTTAAATTCCCGTTTCATCCGATCAATCAAAATATCAAGATGCAGCTCACCCATCCCTTTCATAATCGTTTGCCCCGACTCCAAATCACTTTCAACCCGAAAAGACGGGTCCTCGGCGGCAAGGCGTTGCAAAGCCTGAGCCATTTTTTCTTGATCGGACTTGGTTCTCGGTTCAACAGCAATCTCAATGACCGGATCCGGAAAGGTCATTGTTTCCAACACAACCGGATCAACTGAGTTGCAAAGAGTATCACCAGTCGTGGTTGCCTTTAACCCTGCCAAGGCAATGATATCGCCAGCAAAGGCTTCGGTAATTTCTTCACGATTATTGGAGTGCATCATCATCATTCGACCTACACGCTCGCGCCGACCTTTGGTTGAATTGAGCAGCTGATCTCCTTTGGATATTTTTCCTGAATAAATTCGGGTAAATGTCAGGGTACCAACAAAGGGGTCGTTCATGACTTTAAAGGCCAAACCAGAAAACGGTTCAGCATCATCGGCATGACGCTCAATATTGCGCTCTTCTAACTTATCTCCAGGCTTAAAACCGTGATAGGCTGGAACATCAAGTGGACCGGGTAGAAAATCAATCACTGCGTTCAGCATCGGCTGGACACCCTTGTTTTTAAAGGCTGAACCTGCCAGCACGGGGACAAAAGTCATTGCCAATGTTCCCTTACGAATTAAACGACGAAGGGTTGCTGTATCGGGTTCTTCACCATCTAGATACGCTTCCATAACCGTGTCATCAAGTTCAACAGCCATTTCAACTAGTTTAGTACGCCACTCTTGCGCTTGATCCAATAAATCTTGGCGAATATCTTGAACCGTCCAAGTTGCCCCTAGGGCTTCACCTGTCCATGTCCATTCTTGCATAGTGACTAAATCAATGATGCCGATGAAACCATCTTCCGCCCCAATCGGCAACTGAGTAGGAAGTGGGATCGCTCCAGTACGAGCCTCAATCATCTTTACACAATTGAAAAAATCCGCCCCAATTTTGTCCATTTTATTGACGAAAACAATACGGGGAACTTTGTAACGGTCAGCTTGACGCCATACAGTCTCAGTCTGAGGTTCAACTCCCGCATTGGCATCAAGAACGCAGATCGCTCCATCCAAAACAGCGAGGGAACGCTCCACTTCAATCGTGAAATCAACATGACCCGGTGTGTCAATCAAGTTAAAGCGATATTTCTCCGTTTGTGGGGTCTCACCATCTTCTGTTCGTTCCCAAAAAGTTGTGGTTGCCGCGGAAGTAATCGTAATTCCACGTTCCTGTTCTTGCTCCATCCAATCCATAGTGGCAGCACCATCATGAACCTCGCCGATTTTATGGGATTTACCCGTGTAGTAAAGAACGCGTTCAGTTGTTGTCGTTTTACCCGCATCAATGTGCGCCATGATGCCAAAATTACGATAACGGTTCAGATTGAAAGTGCGAGGCATTATGGCTTCCTGTGTGTAAATTACCAGCGATAATGACTGAAAGCACGGTTTGCCTCAGCCATCTTATGTGTGTCTTCTCGTTTTTTGACAGCTCGACCACGCTTTTCAACAGCTTCAATCAATTCGCCAGCTAAACGCTCTTCCATCGTATGTTCAGTTCGTTTTCGAGCACCTTCAATTAACCATCGCATCGCGAGAGCATCGCGACGTTTGGGTTTGACTTCAACCGGAATCTGGTAGGTGGATCCCCCAACCCGACGTGAACGAACTTCTAATGAGGGGCTGACATTATCAAGTGCCTCATGAAACACCTCCATTGGTGAACGGCTTGTTTGCTGTTCAACGCGATCAAGAGCACTATAGACAATGCTCTCGGCAACAGCCTTTTTACCATCCTTCATCAGATTGTTCATGAATTTGGTCAATTTGCGATCCCCAAATTTGGCATCGGGTAGAATTTCTCTGATATCAGCTTGACGACGACGGGACATAGTTTGATTCCTTACTTAGGTTTTTTAGCGCCGTATTTTGAACGCCGTTGCCGCCGATCACTTACGCCTTGGGTATCAAGCGTTCCGCGTAGAATATGATAGCGAACCCCCGGCAAGTCTTTGACCCGACCACCGCGAATGAGGACTGATGAGTGCTCCTGAAGATTATGCGATTCGCCGGGAATATAAGAAATCACCTCAAATCCGCTCGTCAAACGAACCTTGGCAACTTTTCGCAAAGCCGAATTGGGTTTTTTGGGAGTTGTGGTATAGACCCGAGTGCAAACTCCGCGTCGTTGCGGGCATCCAAGCATATGCATGGATTTTTGCCGACGGACTTTGGGTTTGCGCGGCTTACGAATAAGTTGTTGTATTGTTGGCATTGAATTTAATCATCCACGTTTAATATTTTTTGGTAATACCTCTATAATGCAATCAAAAGCCGTTCCGTCAAGAAGCCCGGCCTGAACTACAGAGGACCACCGAAAGGTGTTCATGTTCCTCAAATTGTAAGAATTTATATATTTATCTTCTTTCAAAAAGAAAGGTTCGGGCGAACTAATGCTTCATGTTTAGAATTTCAACCACTCCATGAAAAAAAATTACGGAAGTGAAACAGACTCTGAATCTTTACCAGAAGCGCCTTTTTCACCTTCTAAATTATTGAGGTCAACAAAGAATTGCTCATTTTGATCCTGATTCTCAAGTAACGCAACGCGATCATCTTCCTCTTTAGCGAGTCGTTTAATGTCGCCTGCCGCATCACCCGTACCAGCAGGAATAAGCCGCCCTACAATCACATTCTCTTTAAGTCCGGAAAGTTTATCGACCCGACCACGCACCGCAGCATCGGTCAGTACCTTCGGTGTCTCCTGGAAAGAGGCCGCAGAAATAAATGATGTTGTTCCCAATGCAGCACGCGTAATGCCTAGAATGATAGGGATTGATTGAGCTTCTTTTTCACCTCTGCTTCTCGCCCCTTCATTGATTTTTTTCAGCTCTGAGCTTTCAACAACTTCGCCCTCTACCAAAACTGTGTCACCAGGATCAGTGATACGAGATTTTTTGAGCATTTGACGCATGATGACTTCAATGTGCTTATCGTTAATTTTAACACCTTGCATCTGATAAACTTCTTGAACGCCTTCAATCATATGGCGTGCCAGCTCACCAAGGCCCTTTGATTGAAGAACATCTTGGGGCGAGGGTGTTCCGTCAACAATCGGGTCACCGCGTTCAACGCGATCCCCATTATGGACTTCAAGTGGCAATCCTTTGGGAATTTTGTACTTGGGACCATAATCAATCGATTTGTCGTCTGGTTCAATATGAAGAATGCGTGTGTTTTTGTACTCGCGTTCAAATCGAACGGTTCCACTTATCTCCGCGAGAACAGCAGGTTCTTTCGGGTTACGAGCCTCAAAGAGATCCCCCACTCGGGGCAAACCACCCGTAATCTCTTTGGTTTGTGCCGTTCGCTTGATTGAACGCACTAATTCATCTCCCACGGCAACTTTGGTACCATCTTTAATACGAATAGTTGCCCCAATTGATAATTCATAAAAGGCAATGTTGCCATTTTCAAGCTCAATGGGATTCCCTGTAACCTCATCAACCAAAAGAAGCCCTGGCTTAAGTTTGTCACGTTCGCGCCCCAAGATCTCAGGTATATCTTGTCCGCTTTGAAGACGGGTAACTGTATCGGACTCGAAAAGCTGAATATTGCTCTTGACCAATTGCCCATTCTTAACTTTCAGTACTGAATTAACGGGAACATAATGGATAGCAACTTCTTGACCCTGGTCATTCACGATAGTCATGTGCATGTTATTGGATAGGACAATGGTTTCATTGGCGTCATTGACTGACAACTCTGCTCCCTCAAACCAAACACGTCCTTGTTTGTCCGTTGTTGACGAACGCTGAGTGTTGGGTATAAGTCGATCTGGCTTTTTACCACCGCCGGCATCATTAACTTCTTCCTCAGTCATACCAACTTCTTCAATTGTCCTTCGTGTGGTTGTCGTACCATGAATCAAATCAATAAACCTGACTAACCCGGCGCGCTCGGCGTATAACGAAGTTGTAATGGAGTCCCACTCAAACAATGGTGTCTCGCGCTTTACTTTTTGTCCATCTTTGACTTTGAGCATTGAGCCATACGGAACTTTATAGGGGCGTTTTGAGGCTCCGTTGACGTTCTCAACCAATAAGCGCATTGACCGCCCGACAACTATGGTTCGGCCAAGAGAATCTTTGATTGTTTTAGCATTCTCAAATTTAACAATTCCATCGTGGATAGCTGGAATAGATGATTGCTCATCGGTTTTTTGTGCAATCCCGCCAATGTGGAATGTCCGCATCGTGAGCTGAGTCCCCGGTTCACCAATGGATTGGGCGGCAATAATGCCTACGGCTTCACCCACATTAACCAGTGTTCCCCGTGCGAGATCACGACCATAACACAGAGCACAAACACCATCATCTGATTTACAGGTGAGTGGCGACCTGATCAATACACTTTGTATTTCCAGTTCTTCAATCGCTTGTGCTGTGGCTTCGGAAATGAGCTCATCTTTTTTGGCGATAATTTCGCCAGTGGAACTATTCACAATATCCTCAGCGAGGACACGACCCGCCAAACGATCACCGAGGTTAACGACAATGCTTCCGTCACGTATCGTTGGTTCAACCCGAATGCCTCTGTCTTGCTCTGATTCAAAGGCCGCAACGTCAAGGCCTGCATGACAATCATGTTCGCGAACAATGCAATTTTGGGCCACATCCACTAATTTTCGTGTCAGATATCCAGCTGTGGCTGTTTTCAATGCCGTATCAGCAAGACCTTTGCGAGAGCCATGAGCAGAATTAAAGTACTCGGCAACATTGAGCCCTTCCTTAAAATTGGAAATAATCGGTGTCTCAATGATTTCACCAGTTCCTTTAGTAATTAAACCCCGCATACCTGCGAGCTGTTTCATTTGGTCCCTGGAACCCCGCGCACCGGAGTGAGTCATCATATAAATTGAGTTGCGTTCTTGTTCGACTCCTTCAACGAAACGACTCGATTCAATGGCGTTTTCCATCTTGGTTTGAATTTGGTTAGTGCACGCCAACCAAGCATCAATGGTCATCCGATTGCGTTCACTTTCGTTAAGTAGCCCCTTCTGATAAAGATCGGTAAACTCACCGACCCGGCGGCGAGTTTCCTCCACAATCTTGGTTTTGTCGGTAGGAACCATCATGTCATTTTTACAAAACGAAATACCGGCATTACAGGCTTCTTTAAAGCCGATTTCCATTATGTGGTCACAAAAAATGACAGACTCTTTTTGTCCGCAGTATCTGTAAACAGTATCAATCACTTCTTGAACTTCTTTTTTACGAAGTTCGCGATTAAGTAAACTGAATGGAACGTTTGCGTTTAAGGGTAAATGTGACCCCATCAGCAAACGGCCAGGAGTGGTATCATACCGTTTATAAACGACTTCTCCATCATGGCTCAGTTCTTTTACACGAGCTATAATCTGGGCATGTTTGTGAACAAGTTCACTTGCAATCGCGAGTTCAACTTCGTCAGCAGAAGAAAATATCATCCCTTCACCTTTCATCCCCTTGCGCATTAAACTGGTATAATAAAGACCCAAAACCATATCCTGCGAGGGAACAATGATCGGCGTCCCGTTGGCTGGGGACAAGACGTTGTTGGTTGACATCATGAGGACCCGAGCTTCAAGCTGAGCTTCAAGCGATAAGGGAACATGAACAGCCATCTGATCGCCATCAAAGTCAGCATTGAATGCCGAACAGACAAGAGGATGCAGCTGGATAGCCTTTCCTTCAATCATGACGGGTTCAAATGCTTGAATTCCCAAGCGGTGAAGTGTCGGAGCACGGTTGAGAAGTACGGGATGCTCACGAATAACATCATCAAGAATACTCCAAATGATATCCACTTCATTGGATACCAACTTACGCGATTGTTTGACATTGGCTGAATGACCACCCTCCTGCAACTTAGCAAAGATAAAGGGTTTGAACAGTTCCTTAGCCATTTTCTTAGGAAGACCACATTGGTGGAGTTTTAACTCGGGACCAGTAACGATCACTGAACGACCGGAAAAATCAACCCGCTTTCCTAAGAGGTTCTGGCGGAAGCGACCTTGCTTGCCTTTGAGCATATCACTTAATGATTTTAAAGGACGCTTATTCGCGGTGTTGGTAATGATTTTACCACGCCGTCCGTTGTCAAACAAAGCATCAACTGCTTCCTGAAGCATTCGCTTTTCATTACGAATAATCAACTCTGGCGCTCGTAACTCAATCAACCGGCTCAAGCGATTATTTCGATTGATAACCCGCCGATAAAGATCATTCAAGTCGGAGGTCGCAAAACGACCCCCATCCAGAGGTACCAAGGGTCTAAGTTCTGGTGGAATAACCGGGAGAACAGTGAGAATCATCCATTCGGGTTTATTATCCGATTCAATGAAGTGATCAACGATTTTTAGGCGCTTCTTGATATCGGTTTTACGTTGCACGCTGTTGGTCGCTTTTAACTCGCTACGAAGAGATTCTTGCTCAAAATCAAGATCAAGATTGCTAAGTAATTCCTTAATGGCCTCGGCACCAATAGATGCACTAAATGCTTCTTCACCATATTTGTCTTTAGCTTCATGCAATTCGGCTTCAGAAATTAATTGCTTCTCTCGAAAGCTGCTTAGACCAGGGTCAGTGATAACAAATTGCTCGAAATAAAGAACACTCTCCAAATCTTTGAGTTTCATATCAAGGAGAATACCAATCTTGCTTGGGAGCAGCTTAAGAAACCAGATATGGGCAACCGGAGCCGCCAGCATAATGTGCCCCATGCGTTCCCGTCGAACTTTCTGAAGGGTAACTTCTACACCACACTTTTCACAAGTAATGCCACGAAATTTAACCCGCTTATACTTCCCACACAGGCATTCGAAATCTCTAACTGGACCAAAAATCTTGGCACAAAAAAGCCCATCTCGTTCGGGCTTAAAAGTCCGATAATTGATGGTTTCAGGCTTTTTTACTTCACCTTCTGACCACGCGATAATCCGATCCGGTGAAGCCAATGAAATTTTGATTTCATCAAAACTATCGGGAATTTCCCCGGGTTTGAGTTGCGGGAGAGATAAATTAAACGGCATGTTCTTCCTTTTGAGTGATTTTTTTCTTGGGAGTGAATTGACGAAAATCGATGTTAAGACCTAGTCCTCGTACTTCTTTAATCAACACATTGAAACTTTCTGGAATCCCAGAGGTGAATTCATTTTCACCTTTGACGATGGCGTTGTAAATTTTGGTTCGACCCGTAACGTCATCGGCTTTGACGGTCAACATTTCTTGCAGGATATGGGCAGCACCATAGGCTTCGAGAGCCCATACTTCCATCTCGCCAAACCGCTGTCCACCAAACTGTGCTTTTCCACCAAGGGGTTGTTGGGTTACGAGGCTGTAGGGACCAATGGAGCGAGCATGGATTTTATCGTCCACAAGATGGTGCAACTTAAGCATGTATTTGATACCGACAGTAATGGGTCGCGCAAACCTATCACCGGTAATTCCGTCGTAAAGCACCGATTGGCCAGAGGTGTCAAACCCTGCACGCAAAAGTGCGTCATCAATATCTGCTTCTTTAGCACCATCAAATACAGGAGTGGCTATGGGAATTCCAGAAGTCACCTTTCGAGCTGAAGAAACAAGGTCTTCTTCATCAAGATTTTGTAATTCCTCATTATACATTTCTTCGCCATAGGCATGCTTCATGGCTTCCTTAACTTTGCTCATACGCTCGGGGTCTTCAGGTTGTTGATCATAGTGTTTCAGAGCATCGTCAATTGTTTTACCCAAGCCTCGAGAAGCCCATCCCATGTGCGTTTCAAGAATTTGTCCAACATTCATACGCGAGGGAACGCCGAGAGGATTCAGTACGATATCAACAGGGGTTCCATCTTCAAGGAAGGGCATATCTTCAATCGGAACGACTTTGGATACCACACCCTTATTGCCGTGTCGACCAGCCATTTTATCACCGGCCTGAAGTTTTCTTTTCACGGCGATAAATACTTTAACGACTTTCAATACTCCTGGTGGAAGGTCATCCCCGCGGTTTACTTTTTCGACTTTGTCATCATAACGGGTTTTTAAAGCATCTCTTTGCTGCTGATATTGTCGTTCCAGCTCTTCAACTTTTTTTGCCGTTTTATCATCCTTGAGGGCAATTTTCCACCATTTATGGTCATCAATCTCGCGAAGATGCTCTGATGTAATTTTAACCCCTTTCTTAAGCGATTCCTGACCCTTTAAAACGACTTTGCCCAAGAGTATATCATACAACCGACTATAGATTGTTCGTCGTAAAATCGCCTGCTCATCTTCATATTCACGCTTCAGTCGAAAAATTTCTTCATTTCCAATCTGGAGACTACGGTGGTCTTTCTCGGTACCATGGCGATTAAAGACTCTTACCTCAACAACGGTACCAAAGTCACCGGGTGGTAATTTGAGTGAGGTATCACGAACATCGGAAGCTTTTTCACCAAAAATCGCTCGCAAAAGTTTTTCTTCTGGGGTGATTGGTGTTTCGCCTTTGGGAGTAATTTTACCCACTAAAATGTCGCCACTTTTTACATCAGAGCCTACATAAATTATCCCTGCTTCATCAAGTTTTCGTAAAGATTCATCGCTGGCATTTGGTATATCTCGCGTGATCTCTTCAGGACCAAGTTTGGTGTCTCGTGCTTGTATTGAATGTTCTTCAATGTGAACCGAGGTAAAGATATCATCCCTGACAATGCGTTCGGAAACCAAGATCGAATCTTCAAAGTTGTAACCATTCCAAGGCATAAAAGCCACTAAGATATTCCGTCCGAGAGCAAGTTCGCCTAAATCAGTTGAAGGTCCATCGGCTATCACATCACCTTTGGCAACAATATCGCCCACTTGAACCAAGGGGCGTTGGTTAATACAGGTATTCTGATTAGAACGTTGGAACTTGTGCAAGCGATACGTATCAACACCGGGGTCAGTGAGATCTTTGTCCGTGGCACTAATAACAATGCGAGTGGCATCAACATGGTCAACTATTCCGGCCCGTGAGGCAACAATCGCGGCACCTGAATCTTCAGCCACCTGTACTTCAATACCGGTACCAACGTATGGAGCCTCTGACTTCAAAAGCGGGACCGCCTGGCGCTGCATATTTGAGCCCATCAACGCACGGTTGGCGTCGTCATTTTCAAGAAAGGGAATGAGTGAAGCACCAACCGAAACCAGTTGCATTGGTGATACGTCAATCATATCAACAGTTTCTTTTAGGGATAATTTGAATTCCCCCTCAATTCGCGTGGAAACGAGGTTATTGATAAAACGCTTGTTTTGGTCAATGCGTGAGTTGGCTTGGGCGATTACGAGTTTTGTTTCATCAGTCGCCGAAACGTATTTGTATTTATCCGTGACTTGACCATTCTCAACAATGCGATAAGGAGTTTCTAAAAACCCATACTTATTAATCTTTGAATATGTCGCCAACGAGGTTATCAGACCGATATTCTGACCCTCAGGAGTTTCCACCGGGCAAATCCGGCCATAATGGGTGGGATGAACATCACGCACTTCAAAACCGGCTCGTTCACGGGTGAGACCACCTGGACCAAGAGCTGATAAGCGCCGTTTGTGAGTAATTTCTGAAAGTGGATTGGTCTGGTCCATAAACTGGGAAAGCTGGGATGATCCAAAAAATTCACGAATCGATCCAGACAAAGGCCGTGGATTAACCAAATCCTGAGGCATTTTCTTATCGATTTCAACGTTCCCCATCCGCTCAACAATAGATTTTGCCATTCGGACCAATCCGATGCGACATTGATTTTCCATCAATTCACCGACTGAGCGAACCCGGCGATTACCAAGATGGTCAATATCATCAACGTCGCCTTGCCTATCGCGCAACTCAACTAAATAAATGAGGCTTTTGATAATATCTTCCCGCTGAAGAGTCCGAACGGATTCATCAATATTAAGTTTTAGGCGGTCGTTTAACTTAGCACGTCCAACGATGGACAAGTCATAACGTTCGGGTTCGTTGAATATCTGATCAAATAACTTCTTAGCATTTTCTAAAGTGGGTGGTTCACCGGGGCGAATACTGCGATAGATTTCAATTAAGCTTTCGCTCCGACTGTCACGCTTGTTGCATCGATCATGATACATGGTATCTCGGATGTAGGGTCCGACCGAGGAGTAATCGATATCCAAGAGTGGAATTTCATCGATTCCGTGTTCAATAATTGTTTGAATCAACCCATCACAAGGAGTTCCGTTTTCATTCAATTTTCCGGTGAGTTCATCACCCGCTTCGGCAAGAACAACCCCCGTTTCTGGATTAATTATATCTTTGGCAACAAATTTGCCAACAATCCGATCTGAAGGTAAAGAAACTTGCAAATTCTTTGTTGCCAAACTTTTTGCAAGCTTGCTGGTAATTCGGGTGCCAATCTCAATAACTTTCTCACCTGTTGTGGCATCAAAAACCTTTTCTTCAGTGTTTTTGCCGATAACTTTCTCAAACTTGAACGGTGAGATCCAACTGATTTCTTCGGGGACAAAATTTACTGCTGTTTCTCCCTGACCAATGGCCAAGCAAATAGGCATACTATACCCTTGCAATACCGCATTTTCCGCATTTTCCTCATCGTTCACTTCTAATTCGTTTTCCTCTTGTGCCGCCCGAATTAATTTCTCTTTCTCGCGATTAAGGGTTACTTCTAAAGAAATGAGTTGAAACAGGAGCTGGTCGAGGTTAAGCTCTTGTGTATGATCTTCGGTGTGGATCCCTAGATTTTTGACGGCATTCAAATTGATTTCAGTGTTAGCATGGTGTAATTTACCGGTATCAGGGTTAAGAATTGTGAAGCTTGGTACCCGAAAACGCCAAACTTTTTTCAAGAACGTAAGATTAAGCTTACGACCAGATTCGGCTACTTCAACGTTTCCTGGAGACGTATCGACCAGAACCGGGTGATTTGAGTTGTCAGTGTCAGATTGATTAGCCAGAAAATCGTTGATATCTCCTTTGCTAGGGTCAAAGACATATAGGACTGGCTTGGCAACTGTTGCATCTTCTTTCCGCGGGTCTGGAGCGTAATAGTTGAGGATATGATTGAGGGGAATGAGAAGCCAAGAATCATTAGGGTAAGCCTCAATCTTACGATGTTTAGCGGGTGTCAGTTTTAGACCACCCTTGGCAATTTTTTCGTTGGAAAAGGCGTCCACGATATCAAAGTGAGGCGTAACCCGACTCCACCGGCTCGGGACTAATTCTTCCATTATGTACTGACCATCAGTCGTGAGACGTCGGCTTTCAGGATTTGAACCAGCCCGAAATTCACTTTCTAAATAATCAAGATAGGGTTTATCGAGCTCATCAGATTCTTGTGCTTTTTCAAGGGCTAAATTCAGACTCGAGTTTTCTCCCCCACTATGGAAAATGTGTAATTTACCATTTAGGCATCCGGCTTGCAGGTCTTTCAGCTGCTTGGCAGTGATTTTTTTACCAGCCATAGCGAGTATTTCACCAGTTTCAGGTGCAACGAGGTCAAAATTAGGTGTCGCCCCGTTCCAGTTTTCAGGGTTAAAGTTAAACTCCCATCGAGCTGGTGTCCTGTTTATAGTAAATACGGTGTGGTCATAAAAAGCATCCATGATGCCTTCCTGGTCCATACCAAGGGCAAACAACAAATTGGTTACTGGAAATTTTCGCTTTCTGTCAACACGAGCATTAATGAGTTCTAGGTCACCATGGATTTTATCTTTTTTCAAGCCGAATTCAAATTCAAGCCATGAACCACGGCTCGGTAAAATTTGACATGTGTAAAGTCGTTTGCCAGAGGTATGAGATGTATGACTGTAAAACAAACCAGGCGAACGATGCAATTGGGACACCACGACACGTTCATTACCAAGAATTATAAACGTTCCGTTATCGGTCATAAGGGGAATATCGCCCATGTAGACCTTCTGTTCCTTACTGTTCCGAAAGAAACGAGCACCAGTATCGTTATCAATATCAAAGACATTGAGCAATAGTTTAACCCGCAAGGATGAGGCATAGGTCATGTCACGCTGATGACACTCCTCAACATCAAATTTAGGTTTTTCAAATTCGTAGCTTTCAAAGTGTAACTCAGCTAATCCTGATGGGTCGCTAATGGGAAACACGGAAGTAAAAACTCCTTGTAAACCAATACCCTCTTGGTGTTCTGTCCCATCACCAGAATTCAGGAACCAATCATATGATTGCTTTTGAATTTCAATGAGATTAGGAAGTGGCGCAACTGATTTAATTTTTTGATAGGAACGTCTGTATCGCCGACCACCTGACTTAACCTGCTTCATAAAGTTTACCTTTGTTAGCAATCAATTACGAAGAGGGAGAATCACTCCCCCGCAAACCATTAGTGGGTGCGTGGCACCCATCTGACCAGAAATCGCAGGAGCGACTTCTGGCCGAAAGTTTATATTCCGCCCTCGGGCAAAGCCTCTGAGCCAGCTGAAATCTAATTAATTTCGACTTCAGCTCCGAGTCCCTCAAGTTTTGCTTTAATTTCTTCAGCTTCTTCTTTTGATATACCTTCTTTAACCGGTTTTCCGCCTGCTTCGACAAAAGCTTTAGCTTCTTTGAGGCCGAGACTTGTTAAGGAACGAACCTCTTTGATAACAGCAACTTTTTGCCCACCGGCAGCTTTAAGGATGACATCAAATTCCGTTTGTTCCTCGGCTTCCTCGGCTCCTTCATCACCACCAGTGGCTGGGCCACTAACGGCCACGGCAGCTCCAACGGCTGGTTCGATTCCATACTTATCTTTGAGGATAGTTTTTAATTCTTGGGCTTCCAATAAAGTTAGACCAACAATTTGTTCAGCAAGATTTTCTAAGTTAGACATAGTTAAGATTCCATTTCGTTTATTGTGTCTCAGTGCACCATTGTCATTCAGTACCTGATAAAGTTATCAGACAGCCTCTTGTTCACTCAAAGTTTCCAAAAGGGATGCAAGGGATGAAGCCGGAGAGCCAATTGCTGCTGCCAGATTGGCCGCCGGGGAACCGATACAACTCACCACTGAAGCGAGTAGTTCGTCCCGCGATGGCATATTCGCAACCGCTTTGACACCACTAGGGTCAAGGACCGCTTTGTCCATAATGCCGCCAACAATCTCAAAGTGATCGCTTTTTTTAGCAAAGCGATCCGCAATTTTTGCCGCAGAGACCGGATCCTCGGAATAGGCAAGGACGGTCATTCCATTGAGAAGTGATTCAATTCCTTCTGCGGGTGATCCTTGAATGGCAATTTTGGACAGGCGATTCTTAGCAACCCTCACATATCCGCCAGCTTCACGCATCTCGCCACGGAAAGATTCCATTTCTGACACGCTCATCCCTTCGTACTTGGCGACAACAATAACACCTGAGCTCTCGAAGATATGGCCGATTTCAGCGACCACTTGTTCTTTTCGGGCTCTATCCACAGTATTGCTCCAAGTTATGGAAAGAAAATTCTTTCCGGTTAAAATTAACCAAGCAAAGCTTGGCATTTGTTGTCCTTGACGTCAGGAACGAACGGTTTCTCCTCACGTGCAACTCACGCGAAATGAATCCATCATTTTCCATCTCAGGCAGGATTTCCAAGCACAGATTGTTGTGCAATACCCACCGTCTCGGACGGCTCCACAGCTGTTTCCAACTGAGGCTTCCAGTCTTCAATGAAGACCATGAAACTCATAGATTTCCTCCGGTTGAGGCAAAATCAACATCAACACTTGGTCCCATTGAGGAACTTAAGGAAATTTTCTTAAAATACTTACCTTTGGCACCCGTTGGCTTGGCCTTGGTGACGGCATCAACGAAAGCCTTGGCGTTAGCTGTCAACTGTTCGGGTTCAAAGGAGATTTTACCAATACCCCCGTGCACTGTCCCCGTTTTATCAACCCGAAATTGAACCTCTCCTCCTTTGGCGTTGGCAATCGCTTCAGATACGTTAGGAGTGACCGTTCCCACGCGGGGATTAGGCATAAGATTTCGTGGCCCTAAAATTTTACCAAGGCGACCAACAAGGGGCATTAAATCAGGGGTTGCGATACACCGATCAAACTCAATTGTTCCGGCTTGAATGGTTTCAGCAAGTTCTTCGGCTCCAACAATATCGGCTCCGGCATCCTTGGCCTCATCAGCTTTGGCCCCTCGGGCAAATACGGCCACCCGCACTTTTTTCCCTGTTCCACTCGGAAGGTTAACTGTACCTCGTACCATTTGGTCAGCATGGCGCGGATCAACGTTAAGATTAATCGCGATATCCAAAGTTTCGTCAAACTTGGTTTTGGGCATATTTTTGATATGAACGACGGCGTCTTCAATTGAACACCGTTTGAGTTCGGAGACTTTCTGACGAGCGTCTCTAATTCGTTTTCCCGGTCGTGCCATAATTACCCCTTTACTTCCAGTCCCAAAGATTTAGCCGACCCCAAAATTATTTTCATTGCTCCTTCAATGTCGACGGCATTTAAATCCTTCATTTTCAATTCAGCAATTTCTTTGATTTGTTGGGCTGTAATTGAGCCGATAACTTCACGACCTGCTGTCCCACTTCCTGATTCTATTTGAGCAGCTTTTTTAAGATAATATGATGCCGGTGGAGTTTTAATCTCAATGGAAATTGACTTATCTTGATAATAAGTTATAATCGTTGGGCACGGAACACCAGGGTCCATGTCTGCTGTTTGGGCATTAAATGCTTTGCAGAACTCCATAATGTTCAAGCCCCGTTGACCCAAAGCAGGTCCAACTGGGGGAGAAGGATTAGCTTTCCCCGATGGAACTTGGAGTTTTAATTGACCCGCGACTTTTTTTGCCATTTGTTGTCTTCTCTTATTTATGTTATTTCAATCAATTGTCTTTGGATACCTGATCAAAACTTAATTCAGTCTGTGTGACTCGACCAAATATCGATACCCCAATGATGACCCGCGAATTATGTTCATCAACGTCTTCAACGATTCCATTCCAACCCTCAAAGGGACCATCAGTCACCATAACTTTATCACCGATTTCAAAAGAGACAAGCGAACGCGGTTGAATCTGACCCGAACTGGCTCGATTAAGAATATCCTCAACCTCACTTTCATTGAGTGGAGAGGGTGCTTCACGACTTCCCAAAAAGCCCGACACGCGATTGATGCTTTTAATAAGGTGATACGCTTTATCAGACATTTCCATTTGAATTAGTACGTAACCAGGCATAAATCGATGCTTTTTTTCAATCCGTTTTCCCCGCCGGACTTCAACGACATTTTCCTCGGGAACGACGACAGAGTAAATCGCGTCCTGAAGACCAGCTTTATCGGCATTCACTCGAATCGTTTCGGCAATCTTCTTCTCATAATTGGAAGCCACACTGATTGAGTACCATTGAAGTGTCACTAATAAACTCTTTCTTGGTTTATTTGAATAAATGTTTGAGGCCACTAAGACAACAAATCGCACCACAAAAGATGCGACTTAAAGGGACAAAAATTGTTATGATTTTAAATTCTGATTTCAAGGTTTGGTAAAAAATTTTTTACATTAGAACAATCCTAATAAGCTGGTCAGACCCAATCGGATTATTTGATCAATTAGGAAAAAGAAAATTGACGCAATGGTCGCCATCAAAAACACAAGTAGTGTTGTGACAAGAAGATCGCGTCGAGTTGTCCAAACAATTTTGGAAACTTCTGATCGCACCTGTTGGGCGAACATAAATATTGATTTAATATAATGCATCACAAAACACAGGCGTAAACAGTAAAAATTAATTTTACTAAAGGAAAATTATATTTGGTCAACCATAAGTGAGAAAATCAAGTAGTTACAGAAATCGGTTTGTCAACAGAAAAATAAATTAATACACAATTTTTTTTTAAATCAGTGAGTCCCTTTGTTGTTTGCGCTATGTTGAGCGCAAACTAACATAATAAAGAAATATGTATTTTCTAGTGAACCAGCAGATTGAAAGAAGTGAAATGACAGTTCTATACATGGAGATGTAAATGTGGGTAGTTTAATTTTACTTCTCATCGCTCTCCTATTGGATGCACTCATTGGTGAACCAGATTATGTATGGAAGCGGATTACGCATCCCGTCATCGCGATAGGTAATCTAATTCACTATTTTGATACTCACTTCAATACAGTAGAAAAAGTAAGGCTTAAAGGGTTTCTGGTACTGATAGGTGGATGCGTAGGCTTAGCTCTATTGGGGTCTATCGTTTACTTACTACCGTTGAGTTCGGTTCTTGAGATTTTAATCGTTGCTATTTTATTAGCTCATAGAAGTTTGATTGACCACGTAGAACATGTCGCTGAAGCATTGCACCTAAGTTTGATGGAAGGTCGCTTGGCGGTGTCAAAAATTGTCGGTCGAGACACAAGTAGTATGAGCACAAGTGATGTTTCACGAGCCGCTATCGAAAGCACAGCTGAAAGTTTGATGGACGGAGTGATCGCACCAGCATTTTGGTACCTCATTGCTGGAATTCCTGGCATTTTAGTTTATAAATTCGTCAATACAGCTGACAGTATGATTGGTTACCAGAATGAAAAATATAAAGAATTTGGTTGGGCCACAGCGAAGTTTGATGACCTCCTCAATTTTATCCCCGCACGACTTACGGCCCTCATTGTCAGTTTGGTTCATTTCTCTATCGACGCCTTTCAGTTTGCGAGGAATGAGGGAAATAATCATCGGTCTCTTAATGCGGGCTGGCCAGAGGCCGCTTTTGCTAAAGTCATGGGGGTTGCTCTATCAGGGCCGCGGGTCTATGAGGGTACCCAAATCAATTTTCCCTTTATCAATGATGAAGGTCGAAAAGAACTCGTCCCTGAGGACATTGAAAAGGGAGTTGAAATTGCTTGGAGAACTTGGTTCGGACTATGTGGTATAATTCTTCTGCTTGAGGTGATAGCTTTACGGCTTGTTTAATCAGCAAACTAATCGCCATTGTGTATGCACGTACTCACATAGTTTACATCAAAGTCTCGGTGTGAAAGTTTCCATTCTGATAGCAGAGGATGAAAAATAAACCCTTTGGTGTCCACCCAAGTTAACCCTGCTTGTCCCATAATGTTTTTCATTTCCTCCGGTTTTATAAAACTATTCCAATCATGGGTGCCGACTGGAACCCAATGAAGTAAATACTCGGCACCAAGAATTGCGAGGAAAAAACTTTTCAGATTGCGATTGATGGTTGAGGCAATTAGGATTCCATTAGGGTGTAACATAGACCGGCAGAATGTCAAGAAATCTTTTGGTTCATTAACATGCTCAAGTACCTCCATACACAAGATAATATGGTACTTTCCTTGCGTCTGCGATAATTTTTCGATAGAAGTATGCTCATAATTAATGTCCAAACCCATAGCTTGAGCATGTGTTTTGGCTATTTCGATACTTTTGTGGGCGATATCGATTCCCTTTACCGTTGCGCCAAGTCGAGCCATCGCTTCGGTGATGAGGCCACCACCACAACCTACATCAAGTAAATCTAGTCCTTTATAAGGGAATGGTTTTTGTAAATTACGGTCAAATTCTAAGCTGATTTGGGTATTGATATAATCAAGCCTGATAGGGTTCATCATGTGGAGTGGACGAAACTTGCCTTTGGGATTCCACCATTCCTCAGATAGAGCATTAAAATGATTGACTTCATGTTCTTTAATTGAGTCGGAACTCATATAACTTTCCCTCTATTCAGAGTTTTGCTAGCCAGTATTAAGGTCTTTGAAAGTTATGGGGATATTACGCTAGCCTTGAACAAACCTCTTCCTGCAATAATAATATCTGATCTATATATAGTTTATGTTTGATATTTAAATTGGTTGGCTGTTTTTCTTCGTCAATGTATCTGTCCTTGGAGTTACGTATATTGTCAATTTCAATTGAAAGCTTAATCCTACTGGCGAATTAACCTGTTTCGTAATAATCTTTATAATTGTATGTGCAACCTAGACCAAGTAAATTCAATTCCGCAAACTTATTCCAAATTAACCAATGATAGCGTTGCCGAAGTCAAAAACCCTAACGGTAAATTTCCCCTACTGTTGATCTGCGAACACGCTTCAAATTACATCCCTCCTGAATTTGATAATCTCGGCATTGATGAGGAGACCGCAACCAGTCATGCAGCATATGATATCGGAATTAGAGAAGTTGCTGTCAATTTAAGCAATATTCTTGATGCGCCATTGGTTGTTTCTAATATTTCTCGATTAGTTATTGATTGCAATAGAGAGCCGTATTCACCAGACTCAACTCCTTCTCAGTCTGAAATCTATTCCATTCCCAAAAATGCCAATATATCGCCTCAGGAAAAGTCGTATCGGGTCAAAACTTATTATCAGCCGTTTCATGATTGTATACGCAATACGATGTTATCACGCACGGACCTAAAGGTTTTACTGGCATTGCATAGTTTTACGCCAGTTTTTATGGGAATTGATCGTGAAATGGAAATCGGTGTGTTGTTTGAACAAGATAATCAGTTGTCGCGAATTTTTTTGCAAAGTTCAAGTTTATTTTCCAATCTCATCACTGTCGCAAATGAACCTTATGCACCGGATCCAAAGGTTTCACATACCATCAAAAAACATGCTACTCCATTTAATTTACCTAATTTAATGCTTGAGATCAGAAACAGTTTGATACGGAACGAAAAGAGTCAATGGGAGATTGCAGAGATTATTGCAAAAATGATTCAGCATTCAATGAGGGAATTTAATAAATTAAACAAACAACGTAATTACCCTGAGGAATGAGGCAAACAATGAACTTGTTCAAGGCTCTCTGTTTAGGCATCTGGAATCATTGAGATTTTGGCAGAATCATACTACTTGATTGCCTTAATATCGCCCTTTGTATTCTTTTACAAAACTCTAATCATTCAACCTTTTACAATACCTTTAAATGCATCAGGATTGTTTTTCTTGCCTTCAGACGCATAAGCAGGTTCCAAAAAAACGATACACCATATTTTGGGGTTGAGGGTAAGTTAGGTCAAAAGCAGGTTTCAAATGCAGTACCTCTCGTAATAACATCTCTGGTCCGCGTTCAAATATATTAAGGGCACCTCTATTAAAATTAACGTGAATGGCTGAAAATTATAGTATGTGATAGTATTTTGAATCCTGAAAATTATAATTTCAGGTTTTTATTTGTGATTGAAGGATAGTTTATGACTTACAATGTTTTGATTCTTGGCGCTTCATATGGCTCTCTGTTTTCAACTAAACTTATGATGGCGGGGCACAATGCAACACTCGTTTGCCTTCCCGAAGAAGCACAACTGATTAATGCAGAAGGCACAACTGTGCGAATTACCCGGAGGGGTGCAAGCGAGCCCGATCTGATTCACTCTTCAGAATTATCAGGAACGGTTAAAGGTATGACACCTGAAAATGTGCGTGTTGAAGACTATGACCTAATAGTTCTTGCGATGCAGGAACCACAATTCAGGGCTCCACCAGTATGGGACTTGCTTAAACGAATTGCAGCTTCAGGAAGACCATGTTTATCAATAATGAATATGCCGCCCTTAGCTTATTTGCGTCGAATTCCTGGTCTGAATGATGAAGCACTTAAAGTCAATTATACTGAACCTCGAGTCTGGGATGATTTTGATCCCGATAATTTCACACTGTGCAGTCCGGACCCGCAGGCCTTCAGACCCCCTGAAGAAAAATTGAACTTCTTGCACGTTGGTTTGCCTACTAATTTTAAGGCCTCAGTGTTTGGTAAAGAAGACCACAATGTAATTCTATATCAACTCGCCAATGATATTGAGGCCGCTCGCTTCAAGGATAATGAAATCCCCGTTAAGCTTAGAGTGTATGAATCCCTCTTTGTTCCTATGGCTAAATGGAGCATGCTCTTGACTGGAAATTACCGTGCTATTACCAAAGAAGGTCCTCGGTCAATTAAGGAAGCGGTTCATCATGACCTTGAACTATCAAAGGAAATCTACAGTTGGGTTGATACCGTTGTTCAAAAACTGGGGGCAGATGCTTCTGACCAAGTACCTTTTGAAAAATATGCAAATGCTGCTTTGGGTTTGCTTAAACCATCATCGGCTGCCCGTGCGGTGTTTGCTGGTGCTCCATATATAGAGAGGGTTGATAAACTTGTTCAAACCATTGCGAGTGAACTAGGTATGAGCAATCCAAATGTGGACACAAATGTTAAGGTGGTTGATGAAAAACTTGCTGCAAATCAAAAATAAACGATTAAGCTTCTACTCACTTCAAAATTAGTTGATTGATAACAATTGAGACGCAAGTCGTCTTTTGGCTTGCTGACAAGAATACGATACGCTTATCAGTCTCTACATTTTAAGAGGTGGAGTAACATTATTTATTGCCAATTTCTCAATTTGAATTTATTGTGCTTGTATTTACGAGTTTAATACTTTAGAAGTAAGCATCATAAAAATTTAAATAAGGAAAGATTATGTTTATTAGGCAATTTTTATTTGCTGTTTTCGTCATCATTTGTACTTCTTCATTGGCAAATGCTGATACAATTCGCTATGCTCGAGCTGGTGATGCACTGACCCTAGACCCGCATGCCCAAAATGAGGGACCAACCAATGCTTTGCAGCATCAAATAATGGAAACATTAGTGATGCGAGATATGACTGGACAAATGGTTCCGTCGTTAGCTACAGAATGGGCACCCTCAGAATCAAACCCCAATGTTTGGGTATTTCAGTTGCGTGAAGGTGTTTCATTTCACGATGGAGCTGAGTTTGATAGTGAAGATGTCGTATTCTCGCTCAATCGTGCTATGACACCCGATTCTGACTTTAAGGAATTACTTGCTTCAGTTAAAGAAGTTCGCGCCGCAAGTCAGTACGTTGTGGAAATAGAGACTAACGGTCCAAACCCAATCATGCCTAATAATTTGACGAATATGTTTATCATGGACAAAGGCTGGGCAGAGGCTAACAATGCCGTCAAGGTTCAAGATATTGAGGGTGGTGAGGATACTTTTGCAGCAAAAAATGCCAATGGCACGGGACCATATAAGCTTGTCAGTCGTGAACCTGATGTCAAAACCGTCCTAACAATCAATGAAAATTATTGGGGTCAGGACGAGTTCCCAATGCAAATCACAGATGTCATTTACACGCCAATTCAAAACGCCGCGACCCGTGTCGCAGCTTTATTGTCGGGTGAAGTTGATTTCATTCAGGATGTCCCCGTACAAGACTTATCTCGTGTTGCCAGCACTGATGGCTTAGAAGTCCGGACGGCACCTCAAAACCGTGTCATTTTTCTGGGCATGAACATGGGTGACGCCGACCTTACAACTGATAACGTTGAAGGAGCCAATCCTTTTGCCGATGTTCGAGTGCGCCGAGCCGTCTCAATGGCCATTGATAGAGAGGCAATAAAACAAGTTGTTATGCGAGGTCAATCATCTCCTGCCGGCATGATCGCTCCTCCTTTTGTGAATGGGTGGAACGCAGAGATGGATAGCTCGGTGATGACCGATGTCGAACAAGCCAAGGCCCTCATGGCTGAAGCGGGCTATTCAGATGGATTCTCGGTTACTTTTAATTGCCCTAACGACCGCTACATCAATGATGAAGCAATTTGTCAGGCAAGCGTTGGAATGTTGGCCAAAATAGGTATCACTGCTAATCTTGATGCCAAACCAAAAGCCCAGCATTTCCCCTTGATCAGAACACTAGAAACCGATTTCTATCTTCTAGGCTGGGGTGTTCCAACCTATGATTCGGAATATATTTTCAACTTCCTAGTGCACTCACCCGATGAGAAATATGGATCTTGGAACGGTACACGTTATGAGAATTTAGAGCTGAACAATAAGATCGAGTCTCTTGCTTCCGAAACCAATCTGGAATTACGCAACAGACACATCAATGAAATCTGGCAAGTTGTTCAAGACGAGCAACTTTATGTTCCCATTCATAATCAAGTCTTGAATTGGGGTATGAAGTCCAACATCAATACCGATGTTGCACCTGATGATACAGCCAAGTTTAAGTACTTTACCCTGAATTAGGGTCTCAGAATTATGGTAGGGTGTGCTTGTCACGCCCTACCTGCCAAGCAATACCCTGAAAGGTGGAATGATCCACAGGGGCAATGTACCAAATCGAAAAACAAGAATTGTAGCCATTTAATGAGGAGTAATAAGACCCACAGCATTATCATGCGTAATGGTTTGTTGATAATTTAGCGAAATAATCGTTTAAGCTGTAACACAGAACCATTAAGAGGGAATTTATATGTTCACATATATTGCTCGTCGGATGATGCAATCCATCATTGTACTCCTTGTTGTCGGACTTGTGGCCTTCGCCATGTTTAGATTCGTCGGCAATCCGATTGACATTATGCTTGGAGATGAGCGGACACAAGCCGACATTGACCGGCTAACAGTTGAACTTGGTCTTGACCAACCTTTCCCGGTTCAATACTTCAAGTTTCTCAAAGGGGCGGCACAAGGTAATTTCGGAATTTCTTATCGTCAGGGTCGGCCAGTATCAACGATTCTTGCAGAACGCGCTCCAGCCACTTTAGAACTCGCCTTTGTTTCTGGTCTTCTGGCGATTACTTTTGGTATTTCCTTCGGGGTATTTACCGCCATTCGTCGTCATGGCATCGCGGCCAATTTAATTATGACTTTGAGTTTAATAGGAGTTTCACTACCGACCTTTCTCATTGGTATTCTTTTGATTTATATTTTCTCGGTTGAACTTGGTATGTTACCAAGTTTTGGTCGCGGCGAGGTGGTTATGATCGGGGGGTGGTCAACGGGCTTTTTGACAACTTCGGGTCTCAAAGCATTGATTCTGCCAGCCATTACTTTGGGCTTGTACCAGATGACGCTTATCATGCGCCTTGTTCGCTCGGAAATGCTAGAAGTGATGCGCGCTGATTATGTCCGATTTGCACGTGCGAGAGGGTTGTCAGAAAGAGTCATTAATTTTCGTCATGCCCTTAAAAATACTCTTGTTCCTGTAATAACGATTACGGGCTTGCAACTCGGGTCAATTATTGCTTTTGCGATTATTACCGAAACTGTTTTTCAATGGCCAGGCGTAGGGCTATTATTTATCAACGCCATTCAGTATGTCGATATCCCGGTAATGGCCGCTTATTTGATGCTGATTTCAGTCATGTTTGTTACGATCAATTTGATAGTTGATCTTCTCTACTATGCTATTGACCCTCGATTACGAATTGATGCGAGGTCGCAGTGACTCAGAACAGAAATCATCAGCAAGTTGATACCCAATCGCGTTGGGTAAAGTTCTGGGACAGTGATTTTGCGTGGTCATTTCGTCACTCAGCGGTCGCAATGATTTCCCTCTTTGTCGTTGTCTTGCTCAGTCTTGTAGCCATTTTTGCACCATTTGTTGCCCCATACAACCCTTTTGACCCTGCCACTTTAAATCTAATGAACGGATTTACACCTCCTGGAGAACCAAATACCTTCACTGGTGAAACATTCATTTTAGGTGCCGATGATCAGGGACGTGATGTTTTTTCAACGATTCTTTTTGGTCTAAGAATTTCGTTATTTGTTGGCTTTACAGCCGTCATCTTAGCATTGATCATTGGTGTTATCTTAGGGTTGGTTGCAGCCTATTACGGAGGATGGGCCGAAACAGTTATCATGCGGATTGCTGATGTCCAGTTAACCTTTCCATCAATTCTAGTCGCCATGCTTATTTTTGGCATTGCTAAAGGTGTGACACCACCCGAATATCGGGATGAAATGGCCATTTATGTTCTGATCATTGCCATTGCTTTATCAGATTGGGTTCAATTTGCACGAGTCGTTCGCGGAGCAGCATTGGTGGAGAAAAGCAAAGAATATGTCCAAGCGGCACGCTTAATCGGCAGGCATTCAATTCCGATAATGTTTCGTCATATCCTCCCTAATGTAATGAGCCCAGTATTGGTCATCGCTACAATTTCCTTGGCATTGGCTATTATCGCCGAGGCTACCTTAAGTTTCCTGGGTGTTGGTGCCCCACCAACGCAACCATCATTGGGAACGCTCATCCGCATTGGGCAGAAATTTCTCTTTTCAGGTGAATGGTGGATTCTTTTCTTTCCTTCCTGTACATTGCTTGCCCTTGCTCTTTCAGTCAATCTCTTAGGTGATTGGTTGCGCGATGCCCTTAATCCCAAATTGCGGTGAAGTTCGTGAGTTTGCTTGACATCAATGAATTGAGTGTGGAATTTCCCACTCGCCGCAAGGTGTTCGTTGCTGTTGATCAGGTGAGTTTGACAGTTGAACCCGGTGAGATTTGTGGATTAGTGGGCGAGTCAGGCGCCGGAAAATCGACAATTGGTGCAGCAATTATGGGGTTGTTGGAACATCCCGGGCACATTGCTCAAGGTGAAATTAAACTTGGCGACAAGAAAATAAGTGGATTTGATACGGAGGCAATGCGGGGACTGCGCGGTAAAAAAATCTCCATGATTTTCCAGGATCCATTAACGTCTCTAAACCCATTATTTACCATAAGAGACCAGCTTGTGGAAACAATTTTGGCTCATTTGGAGGTCTCTGAAGCGGAAGCAAATAAGCGCGCGCGTGAGCTGATTGACCGTGTCGGAATAGCCGATTCTGCAACCCGGCTAGGGCAGTACCCACATCAATTCTCTGGTGGCATGCGTCAAAGAGTTGTAATCGCATTGGCTTTATGTACTGAACCCGATGTTATTATTGCCGATGAGCCAACGACTGCCCTTGATGTTTCGGTGCAAGCTCAGATTTTGGATTTAATCAAAGAACTCGCTCAAGAAAAAAGAGTTGGGGTGATTCTTATCACCCATGATATGGGTGTGATTGTTGATACAACGGACCGAGTTGCAGTCATGTATGACGGTCAAGTTGTTGAAAGTGGTGCGACCCGGCAAGTAATGAAGCATCCTCAACATGAATATACAAAATCCCTGATAGCAGCAGTACCAAGACCGACTCTAAAACTTTACCGGTTTCCTCAAATTAGTTATGGTGGGCGGGAAACCCGGTTTGCCATTGAAGATATGGCTCGTCATTGGCAAAAATCTGAACAAAACGCATCGCAACCATTGTTTGAGGTACGTGAATTACGTAAAGATTTTCTCCAGCGTCGTGGTTTGCTCCCTTGGGACCGGTCATACTTTACGGCGGTTGAAGATGTAAGCTTTGATATTCAGACAGGAGAAGTGTTTGGAGTTGTCGGGGAGTCAGGCTCTGGGAAGTCAACAGTAGCACGCATGATGGCTGGACTTTACACGATTGATGGCGGCACGATAACTTTTGATGGTCAAGTCGTGAGTGACTTACGGAATAAAGAGGTGATCAATGAATATCGCAAGAATATCCAAATGATATTTCAAGATCCATATTCTTCCCTTAATCCCCGAATGCGGGTTGATGACATTGTTGCCGAACCTATTCGCCACCACCGCCTGATGCGAAATACTCACATTTCGCGACGGGTTGATGAATTGCTTGACCAAGTTGGGCTAGGTACTGAAGCGGGTCGTAAGTATCCGCATGAATTTTCTGGTGGGCAGCGCCAAAGGATTTCGATTGCCCGTGCTTTGGCAACTCAGCCACGCTTTTTGATTTGTGATGAACCAACAAGTGCCCTTGATGTATCAATTCAAGCACAGATTCTGAATATACTCAAAGATTTGCAAGAGCATTTAGGCTTGACGATGCTTTTTATCAGCCATGACTTGCCGGTTATTCGCCAAATGTGCGATCGGGTTGCGGTGATGAAAAATGGACGCCTTGTTGAGATACAAGAGACAACGGGACTCTTCAACCAACCTCAAACAGACTACACCCAAGAGTTGCTGAAACTCATGCCCAAACTTGATGATTTATCAACCGATGAATTGGGATTGTAGACTATTTCATCAATCGTAGGTGATAGTACTTACATTATTGCGCCGAGACGTGTTCCCTGATCAATCGCTATTTTGGCGTCTAATCCTTCGGTTTTTTCGGCACCACCAATCAGATGAAATTCAATCCCTTTAGAAGCGAGTTGAGTGGCTATGGTTCGATTAGGTACTTGACCAGTGCATAAAACAATAACGCCGGCCGGGATTTGGTACAATGTGCCATTTTCCTTTTGGATCAGTATTCCCTCTCTGTTTATCTCCTTGTAATTTACTCCAGAGTACATTTTCACGCCGTTCATTTTGAGTGATGAGCGATGGATCCAGCCCGTTGTTTTTCCCAGTTTTTTGCCGATTCGTGTTCGACTCCTTTGCATCAGAAATACATTCCGTTTTGAAGGGGATGGTTGTGGACCGGATACAGACAAACCGCCTCTGGAGATAGCGGGGTCAGTCACACCCCATTTCTTCTTCCACAGAAATATATCTTCTGTAGGACTGACTTTATCATGGGTCAGAAACTCAGCGACATCAAAGCCAATTCCCCCGGCTCCAACGATCGCAAAATCGTTCACTTCCTTATTAAACTTACCGCTAACCAAATCCTGATAGTTGATGACAATTTTATGAGTTACACCCGGGATCGTGGGAATATGCGGGTTAACCCCTGTTGCGATAATGATTTCATCATATTGAGCCAGTTCTGCCACACTAATGGAGTGATTTAAATGCAAGTTGATTCCGACGTCCTGAATCATGTGGGAATACCAGTCAAGTAATCCCTTAAACTCTTCTTTGCCGGGTATCATACTCGCTAGATTAAGTTGTCCACCAATCATGCTTGCTTGTTCAAATAAGTCTATGTGATGGCCTCTTCCGGCGCAGGTAATGGCGGAAGATAATCCAGCCGGACCTGCTCCAACGATGGCAATGCGTTTGGGAAACTGTGTGGGTTCAAAATAGAGTTCAGTTTCATAACATGCACGGGGATTAACGAGACAGGAAGGGATTTTGTGAGTAAATGTATGATCAAGACAAGCTTGATTACAAGCAATACATGGTGCAATTGATTTTGCCTGTCCAGATGCAGCTTTTTGTACAAAATGCGAATCGGCCAAAAAGGGACGAGCCATTGAAATTAAATCGGCATAACCCTCGGCAAGCAGAGACTCGGCTATCTCTGGAGAATTGATACGGTTTGAGGCAATTATTGGACTGTTGACATGACCCATTAATTTTTTGGTCACCCACGCGAAAGCGTTTTTTGGCACGCTCGTTGCGATTGTTGGTACACTTGATTCGTGCCACCCAATCCCGGTATTAATTAAATTCGCTCCTGACTTCTCAATTTCTTTCGCTAATTCAACCACTTCATTCCAAGAAGAACCTTCTGGTACGAGATCAATCATTGAAAGTCGATATATTATCAAGAAATCAGAGCCAACAGCCTGATAAACCCTTTTGACTACTTCAAGGGGCAAGCGCATACGATTTTGGTAGGACCCGCCCCATTGGTCTGTACGTTGATTGGTACGGGTTACAAGAAATTGATTAAGGAAATAACCCTCAGAACCCATGATTTCGACACCATCATAGCCAACTGAGCGAGCTTTTTCAGCCGTTTTAGCAATATCAATAATTTGTTTTTCAATTCCCTCCTCATCCAATTCATGAGGTACAAAGGGTGAAATCGGTGATTTAATGGGTGAAGGGGCAACGCAGTTTGGGGCATATGCATAACGTCCAGCATGCAGAATTTGCATGACAATCTTGCCGCCTTGATTGTGAACCTCTTGGGTTACAAATTGATGACCATCCAGATCATCTTGAGTGTAAAGGCCACCAGCATCAGGAAAAACTCCTCCTTCCTTATTGGGGGCAATGCCTCCAGTAACTATCAACCCAACGCCACCTCGAGCTCGTTCTTTATAAAACTCAGCAACACGAAGCCAGTTGCGAGTTTCGACCAAGCCCGTATGCATTGAACCCATGATAATCCGGTTGGGCAAGGTTATGAAGCCTAAATCAAGGGGCTCAAATATGTTTGGAAAGTCAGTTGGTTTCACAAATTAGCGATTCTAGGTAGCTTGGAGGCAGGGAGAATTTGGTCAATCGAAATAATTTTGTTTTTACAAATCCATGTAAACATGAGATTCTGACTTGGCCCCGGGGTGTGTGACGGCACCCTTGCGAGTGGAGCCAACAAGCTGTGAGTATTTCCAAAGGGCTCCAGAACTATAGATTGTCTGCTTTGGGCCGCTCCATTCAGCTTTGCGAGCTGCAAGTTCTTCATCCGACACATCCACTGACAATATTCCTTGAATGGCATCAATAGTGATGTGGTCTCCATTTCGAATTAAAGCAATAGGACCTCCATGGGCTGCTTCTGGCCCAATATGTCCTACACAAAATCCACGGGTTGCCCCAGAAAATCGCCCATCAGTGATTAGTGCGACTTTCTTACCCATGCCTTGTCCAGAAAGAGCAGCAGTTGTGGCAAGCATTTCGCGCATTCCTGGTCCACCTGCAGGACCTTCATTGCGAATAACAATGACCTCGCCTACCTGATAATTGCGACTCTTGACAGCTTCAAAGGCATCCTCTTCGCATTCAAATACGTTTGCTGGACCTTGAAAAACAATTTGATCACGTTCCATACCTGCAATTTTTACAATTGCTCCATCGGGAGCTAGGTTCCCTTCTAGACCGACAACCCCACCAGTGTGAGAGATCGGTACTTGTACTGGAAATATCACCTGACCATCGGCTTCTCTTTCAACCTTATCCAATTCCTCACCAATTGTATTTCCAGTTGCCACAAGACAGTCTTCATGAATTAATCCAACTTTACGTAGTTCCTTCATAACAACAGGGACTCCACCTGCTTCATACAGGTCTTTAGCCACATATTTTCCTCCAGGCTTGAGGTCAACAAAATAAGGGGTGCTTTTAAAGATTTCGCACACATCAAAGAGGTCAAATTCAATTCCGGCTTCATGGGCAATCGCTGGAAGGTGAAGTCCAGCATTGGTTGACCCCCCGGTGCAAGCGACAACGCGAGCGGCGTTTTCAAGAGACTTAAGAGTAACAATGTCGCGGGCTCGAATATTTTTATCAAGCAAATGCATAACCGAAGTGCCAGAGGATTCACAATACTGGTCACGACTTTCATAGGGTGCCGGTGCTCCAGAAGAATTAGGTAATGCGAGGCCAATAGCTTCTGATACACACGCCATGGTGTTAGCCGTAAATTGTCCCCCACATGCCCCGGCTGAGGGACAAGCAACACGCTCAAGGATAGCGAGTTCGGCATCTGACATTGTACCAGCTTGGTGACGTCCAACAGCCTCGAATACATCCTGAACAGTGACGTCTTTCCCATTCAGTCTGCCCGGTAAAATTGACCCTCCATAAACAAATACAGAGGGAACATTAAGCCTTACCATAGCCATCATCATTCCAGGGAGAGATTTATCACAGCCCGCCAACCCTACGAGCGCGTCATAGCAATGCCCGCGCATTGTGAGTTCAACTGTATCCGCAATAGCTTCACGTGAAGCTAACGAAGAACGCATACCTTCATGCCCCATTGCAATGCCATCAGTTACTGTAATGGTTGTAAATTCGCGCGGAGTTCCTTGAGCGGACTTAACTCCTAATTTAACTGCTTGAGCCTGTCGATTCAGAGCAATATTGCATGGTGCGGCTTCATTCCAGCAGGTGGCAACACCAACGAATGGTTGGTCAATTTCATGTTCCGCGAGACCCATAGCATAATAATATGAACGATGAGGAGCTCGTGCTGGTCCTTGACTGACGTGACGGCTGGGCAAGTGGGCTTTTTTTAAGGTCATATGAAATCCTAATTTTCGGTCAAAATAGTTTATTGAATCATTAAATTACAACGATCTCAAGATATTATGTAAATCTTACAGAAAAAAGAAACTCTGAATTTGAAGTTGGGAATTGAATCAATAAAAATCCTAAGATTGTCCTCAATATTCTCAAACAAATCTCTCACGTTAGCCAAGACACCTTCTTTGACTAAGTCAAGTGGCTTTTATACTTGACTATACAAATTAAATTCACACAGTGAAGTAACATAACTGAATTTATTATATTTGTATATAAATTGATGACACAAGCCGCACTTAGTATCCCACATTCATTAAATTGAAGTTACTTTACCCATCAATTCAATGAAGGTGGGATACTAGACATAAAGCCCAAAAAAGTGGAACGCCCGGATGATGGATGGGCAAATCTATTTTTATTGGACCTCAAGCCACCAAGATTTTAGTGGAATGAAAATATATTGGCGGGATTTGTCTTGCCATGAGGCACCCTTGGTATTATGTTTTCTCTCATTGGAAGGATAAAGAAAATGCACCAGATTATAGCTGAAAAGCAGAAGGATATTGCCGAGGTCTGTCGCCGATATGAGGTTCGCCGATTGGAGGTATTCGGGTCAGCTGCTAGAGTAATGGATTTTGACCCGTCTAAGAGTGATGTTGATTTTCTGGTGGAATACAAACCACCGCTCCACCCAGGATTTTTTAAACGCGTATTGCGGTTGCATGCTGACTTACAAGCGGTTCTTGGCTACAAGGTTGATCTCATTCGTAATGGAACCATCCGCAACCCTCTACGACAAGCACATATTGATAAAGACAGGGAGGTTGTCTTTGAAGCCTAAATCACTGATCTTGCTTAATGATGTTGCGGCCGCTTGTGAACTGATCAGGGAATTCACCTCCGATCTGAATCGTCAGAAATGGATTGATGATATGAAGACACGGCTGGCAGTTGAACGTAGTTTCGACACGATTGGTTCTGCCCTTAAACGCCTGTCTCATCATGAGCCAACGGTGGCAGAACGAGTTCCGGGTTTAGAAGATATCGTCAGTTTTAGAAATTTTCTAACCCATTAATATAATGCCATTGACCCTGAAATTGTCTGGAGTGTTATCAAGAACGATTTGCCAAAACTAAAGGCGACAATACAAAAATTAATAGCCGAAACAGAATAGCCCAAATCCACCGTAGAGAATACCCAGACACACAGAGAGTATCCCGGAAAGAGAATTGAATTTACCACTTGGTATTGTAATCCACAAAACCAGCTTCTGCAGCCCCTTAAATTTTGGAATAAAGTATTAGTTCTAATTCTGTATTGAATAATAAATGTTCGGACCCGAATAGAGCTATGATAATTATCCCAGATAATGACCAGTAATCTATACTTTTAATCTGGTATTCATAAATTATTGTTGCCTATAAGAATTCCCTTTATTTGAACATTGTTGCGAAAACGCAATAGTTTGAATCATTTCTTGAGCGTTACAGTGATAGGAGAGTACGGAAGTGTTTTGAGTTCATACAAGGGTTGTGAACAATGACTGGGATGATAAAGAACGGTCAAGTGTAAATTGTTTCAGAGAAAGATGTTAATTGAACCAATCACCTTTTGGAAGTCAGGGAATTGTGGCACATTGTTACGAAAGAGGTGCACTAATTTATCTTTCTCTAGT
>Ga0209022_1000476_pt1 | contig 50333 bp, 49 predicted proteins | sample PinacodermPK_FD_187300 | JGI IMG/M metagenome (GOLD analysis project Ga0209022, IMG submission 187300) | Host-associated microbial community of the marine sponge Aplysina aerophoba from Gulf of Piran - sponge pinacoderm, lysed by proteinase... | ecosystem: Host-associated > Porifera > Sponge >... | reverse complement strand
ATGCCGAATCCCGGCAGTTCGCTGTCCCAGAACACCTTGTTGCCGCGTTCCACGGTCAGGCCTTCGATCGTCCTCTTGTTCAGCTTGACGGTGCCCAAGGCTGCAATCTCCCGCTCCGGAATTCCGTTGCGAGCATGATAGCAAATGTGTCTTCATTCGGCAATCGCCCGGTATGCAATCGACGGGTCGCCCCGCTCCCGCCAGAGTTCTCCCTGGGTGGTGTCGCGAATCGCTGGTTAAAGCAAAAATCTTTTTAATAACAGTATGTTATGGACACCAAGAGCACCCCAGTTCCTGCTCTGCTCCCGTCTGTCCAGTTGGTTCGGAAAGGTGAGTCTAACTTTGTCATGATTCAGCCCGCCGCCTGTTCGCGCAGCAGGAATTTCTGTATCTTGCCGGTCGAAGTCTTGGGCAGGTCGCCGAACACGACGGCGGTCGGGCATTTGTAGTGCGCCAGCCGGCCGCGGCACCATTCGATAACCTCCGCCTCGGTCAGCGTCGCGCCGGAGCGCACGCCAACAAACGCGCAAGGCGTCTCTTCCCACTTCTCGTGCGGCTTGGCGACCACCGCGGCCTCGGCGATGTCCGGATGGGCGTAGAGCGCCGCCTCGACCTCGATCGACGAGATGTTCTCGCCGCCGGAAATGATGATGTCCTTGGAGCGGTCGCGGATCTGGACATAGCCGTCCGGATGCCACACCGCGAGGTCGCCGGTATGGAACCAGCCGCCCCTGAACGCCGCCTCGGTGGCCTTCGGATTCTTGAGGTAGCCCTTCATGATCGAGTTGCCGCGCTTCAGGATCTCGCCCATCGTCGCGCCGTCGCGCGGCACCGGCTCCAGGGTTTCAGGATCGGCCACGATCATACCGCCGTCCATGGTCGGATAGGCCACGCCCTGGCGCGCCTTCTGCTCGGCGAGCGCATCGCCGGACAGGCCCTCCCACGCCTCCTGCCAGGCGCAATGGGCGCTTGGCCCGAACGCTTCGGTCAGCCCGTAGACATGGGTCACGTCGAAGCCGAGCTTCGCGATGCCGTCGAGCACCGCCGGCGCCGGCGCAGAACCGGCGGTGAACACCTTGACGGACTGGTCGAACGGCACCCGGTCCTCCTCAGGCGCGTTGATCAGGGTCGAGAGAACGATCGGCGCGCCGCACATATGGGTGACGCCGTTGTCGGCGATGGATTGGAAGATCGCCCCAGCCTCGACCTTGCGCAGGCCGACATGGGTGCCGCCCATGATCGCGACGCTCCATGGGAAGCACCAGCCCAGTGCGTGAAACATCGGCAGGGTCCACAGATAGACCGGCCGGTGCGGCATCGCCCAAGTCACGACGTTGCCGAGCACCTCGATGTAAACGCCGCGCGCATGGTAGACGACGCCCTTGGGGTCGCCCGTGGTGCCGGACGTGTAGGACAGCGCAATGGCCTGCCATTCGTCCTCGATGCCGGGCCAGTCGTAGTCGGGGTCGCCCTCCGCGATCAGCGCTTCGTAATCCAGATCGCCCAGCCGTTTGCCGCCGGGCCCCTCGCTGTCGTCGATGTCGATCACCAGCGGCCTGACCTTTGCGATGCCGAGGGCGGCCTCGATGGTCGGCGCGAACTCGGTGTCGGTCAGCAGCACCTTCGCCCCGCCATGATCGAGAATGAAGGCGATGACCGGCGGATCGAGCCTGGTGTTGAGCGGATTGAGCACGGCGCCGGTCATCGGCACGCCGAAATGGGCTTCCAGGCTCTCCGGCGTGTTCGCGCCCATCAGCGCGACCGTGTCGCCGGCGCCGATGCCGCGCCTGGCCAGTGCGCTCGCCAGCCGGACCGACCGCTCGTGCTGCCCGGCATAGGTGATGCGCCGGGCGCCATGGATCATCGCGGTCCGGCCGGGGTACGTCTCCGCCGCCCGCTCCAGGAACCGGCTCGGGTGCATCGGCATGTAGTTGGCCGGGTTCTTGTCGAGATCGGTCTCGAACGGGTTCCGGTCGCCTGCGCTCATCCAATCCTCCCTGCACCGCGCCGCTTCCGCCAGCCTAATGCAACGGCAGGCCGCGGTCTGCCAATACTCTCTTATCCCGGATAGGCGTCGAGCCCGTCCATCGAGGCGCGGGCGATGGCATCGACGTGGAGCAGCCCGCCGTCGATCGTCGGATAGCCGGGATCGCGGCCGTCGAAAGCGACAAACAGGTCGGTGCCGGCGAGCAGCACCGCTTCCGCCCCCTGGCGCTCGACAAGGTCGCGGCCAACCCGGAACAGGGTGGCGCGTCCGTCCTCGCCGATGCTGCCGGCCCTGGCGAGGGCGATATAGACGTCGTTCGTCGTCTGGAGGTCGTCGCCTTCCGGGATCGCCGTCTCGATATCGGACAGGGCGCCATAGACGCGGCCGGTCATGGCGATCGCCGTGCCGATCAGGCCGATCTTCCGGATGCCGCGCGTCCGCAGGCCGGCGGCGATGGCCGGCGCCACGTTGAGCGCCGGCAGCGGCGAGATCGGCGCGAAGGCGTCGAAGCAGAAATGCCCGCCGATCGAGGTGATCGCCACGGCCTCGGCGCCGGCCGCTTTCAGCCGCGCCGTCAGCGCCGCGAATTCCGCCGCCTGCGCCTCGACCTTCCCGGACAATGCGTTGGCCGCCAGCGTATGCACATGGGCGTGTACGATGGTGAGTTCCATGCGCCGGCCCGCCGCCTCGTGGCGTGCGACCAGGTGGCGATAGTAGAATTCCGTTGCGGCCGGCCCGATGCCGCCGATCAGTCCGATGTGCATGGGTGCCCCGTCTCGAAAGAATTCAATGGATGCCGTAACGGCCCGGCGCGATCACGCCGTTGGGATCGAGTGCGCGCTTGATCGCGTTGCAGGCCTCGCGGAAGGACGGCATCAGCTTGTCCATGTGGAAATCCTGCCAGTCGATCGGCGCCCGGCCGACCGCGACGCCGCGCGCGTAGAAGGCCTCGGCGAGCGCCCGGTAGGCGGCGTCGGCGCGGGCGCTTTCGTCCGGATCCTCGCGATTGAAGGAAATGACGTGCAGGCCGCGGGCGAAACGCGGCCCGGCGACGTTCATCACCTGGTAGTCGAGCCCGTTGGCCTCGTAGATCGCGCGGCCCAGTTCTTGGAACTCGTTGGCGACCTTGCCGTCCATCGGCGTGCCCGGCGTGAACCAGGCGTTGCCGCCGCCCGGCCGCCATTTGAGCAGGCCCAGTTCGGTCAGCGTCGGCTCGCCGGAGAAGGAGGCGACGGCGCAGGCCAGCGCCGGCTTTTCCAGCGCCGCTTCGTGCGGGATGTAGGCCGCCTTGCCGGAAGCGCAGAAATGGTCGACGACGCGCTTGATCTGCGGCTCCATCGCCTCCATCGACGGGCCGTAGAAGGCGCCGGAGACCGTCCAGGCGCCCAGCCCGTGTTCCCGCTGCAACGCCTTGCGCGCGTCGTCGCCGATCGATTCGCGCCCGCCGGAGGCCGCGTAGGCCGGGCTCGGGACCTCGCTGCCGATCAGGTAGAGGTCGTTGGCGACGCGGAACAGGGTCGGCACGAAGTTCGACATCTTCATCGGCCGGCACAGCTCGACGATTTCTTCCAGATCGCCGTCGTCCGGAAACGCGAAATGGAAGGAGCGGATCGCCGGCGGCCGCGGCAGCAGCCAGACGCCGAGCCGGGTGACGATGCCGTAGTTCGATTGCGCGAACAGCCCGTCCAGGATCGGCCCGAAGGAATATTTCGAGACGTGCCAGTTGACCAGGCTGTCGCTTTCGATCGAGCCGTCGCCGGTGCGGATGACGTCGCCGGTGCCGAGCACGACCTCCATGCCGCAGCTAAAGCCGAAATGGTCGAAATAGGGGCCGTAGCCGGCGCCCTTGTCGAGCGCGTTGCCAATCATGCCGCCCTGGGGCGGGCCGGAGGTGGTCGAGTTCATCCACTGGCCGCCCCGCCGCTTCAATTCGTCGGCGAGCATCTGGAAGCTGACGCCGGGCTCGACGGCGGCAAAACCGAGCGTGTCGTCGATCTCGAGGATCCGGTTCATGCGCCGGCCGAGATCGAGCACGGCCATGCCCGCGGCCGGCGCGGAGCGAGTGCCGAGGCCCATATTGTTGCCGGTCGAGGTCGGGAACAGCGGCACCTTGTGAAGGTTGGCGAGCCGGACCAGGGCGGCGACCTCCTCGGTTGAGCCGGGATAGAGTACCGCGGACGGCCGCCGGTCGCCGCCCGGCATGGTGTTCTCGCCGTAGCGGACCAGCGTCTCGGCCCCAGTGTTGACATGCTCGGCGCCGAGACCGCTCGCGGCGTCGTTCAGAAAGGCGTCCATGCTCATGGCGTTCTCCCCCGTCCGGCCCCCACTCTACCAGATGGCCGCGCCGGGAGTACCGCCCGCAGACGCAGACGGGGGCGGCGATTCCGGAGGAGCCGATGCCGGGACCGGCGCCTTTGCGCGCGCGGCCGGCGGCGGCAGAGTGACTCGCTTGAGTGCCTCAGGCAACGGCCCGCCGGTCGCCCAGTCCAGCAGTTCGACGGTATGCAGCATCGGCAGGCCGGTAAAGCGGGCAAGCTGGGCGAGGCAGCCGAGATTGCCCGCCGCGACCGCCGCCGCCCCGGTGCTCTCGATATGGCCGGCCTTGCGGCGGCCCAAGGCCCCGGCCATCTCCGGCTGAAGCATGTTGTAGGCGCCGGCCGAGCCGCAGCAGAAATGGCCCTCCGGCACGTCGCGGACATCGACGCCCGCGGCACGCAGCAGGGCGCGGGGCCGGTTGCGGATCTTCTGGGCGTGCTGGAGCGAGCAGGCGTCGTGATAGGCGACGGTGAGCGGCACCGTGGTGTCCGGCAGCCGCAGATCGTCCGGGGCCAGCAACTCGGTAACGTCGCGGGCGATGGCGGCGAGGGCTGCGGCCTTCCCGCTACGGGCCGGGTCGTTGGCGAACAGGCGCGCATAGTCCTTGACCACGGTGCCGCAGCCCGAAGCATTGACGACCACCGCGTCCAGCCCGCCCCGTTCCAGTTCGGCGTGCCAAGCGTCGACGGTCCGCGCGGCCGCCGCGCGCGCCATGTCCGCCTTGCCCATATGCAGGGTGAAGGCGCCGCAGCAGCCGGCTTCGGCCGGGACAACGACCTCGATGCCGTGGCGGGTCAGCAGCCGGACCGTCGCTGCATTGATCTCCGGCGCCAGGGCCTGCTGGACGCAGCCCTGCAACAGCGCGACCCGCATCCGCCGCGCGCCTTCGGCCGGATGGGTGCCGGTCAGGTCCGGCATCGGCGGCAGGGCGGCCGGCGCCAGATCGACAAGGGTCCGAAGGCGCCCCGGCAGCAGGGCCCGGAACGGCCGGGCGAGCCGTGCGAGCAGGGTCATGCGGGAAAAGCGGGCCGGGTCGGCGACGGTCCGAGCGACCAGCCGGCGCAGCAGCCGGTCGCCGAGGGGGCGGCGGTAGTTCTCCTCGATATAGGACCGCGCGATATCGGCGAGATGGAGATAGTCGACATCGACGGCGCAGGTCGTCATGCAGGCGTTGCAGGACAGGCACGAATCGATATGGCCGACGGTCTTCGCGTCTGGCCGGCCGCCGCGCTCCAGCATCGCCCGGATCAGGTCGATCCGCCCGCGCGGCGCCTCGTTCTCGTCCCGGGTCAGCACATAGGTCGGACACACCGCGGTGCAGAAGCCGTAATGCACGCAGGTCCGCAAGATCCCGTCCGCCGCGGCAATCCCCGGATCGGCAAGCTGGACGGCGGTGAAGGCGGTTTTCATGGGTAGAGCCCGTGGGTCAGGAGAGTAGGCTGGCACGGGCGGCAGGCACGGGACAATGGGGAAGAGTGCGGGGCGGCCGGGTATGACCGGCCGGCCGCCGCCTATTCGAACAGCTCGCTATGGGTGCCCGCGCGGACGAAAACGACCGTCCCGCCCGGCCCGGCCGTTTCGTCGAGCCGGTAGATCAGCAGGAAATCGCCGCCGATATGGCATTCGCGATGCGTCGACCATTCGCCCTTCAAGGCATGATCCTTCCAATCGGCGCCGAGCGGCGCATCGTTTGCCGCCAGGAGGAGCATGACCCTTTTCAGGCGCTTCATGTCATAGCGGCCGGACCGCGTCAGCCGCTGCCAGTCCTTGAGGAAGGCCCTGGAATAGTCGACCCGGCGCGGCAGGGCCGTCCGCTTACTGGCGGCCGGCCGCTTCAAGCTCGGCAAGCATGTCGTCGGCCGTGGCGAAGCGCGCCTTGCCGGCCTTCACGATCCCGTCCGCCTCGGCCATGGCGGCCCGGGTCTCGGCATTGGGCACCTTGAGCTCCAGCGGAAACGCCTGGTCGGCCGCGATGCGGTGGAACAGCAGGCGCACGGCCTCAGAGGCGGTCAGCCCCATGGCGGCAAGCGCTGCGGTCGCTTCCCGTTTCAAATCGTCGTCCATCCGGACATGAAGCATGGAACTGCGCGCGGTCATATCGGCCTCCTGTATCTCAATTGAGATATATGGAGACGGTCCCGCGCCGTCAATCTACCGGCCGTCGACTGCCGCGCCGGCGCGTCCCCAAGGCCGGTTTCTTGTTCTCGGACTCGATCTCGCGCATGCGGATATCGGCGATAACCGGGAAGTCGCCAAAGCCGCAGGCCGGATCACGATCTATAAATCGGTTCCGCGGCGTTCAGAATCGCATTCCGCCGGATTGCGTTCGCGCTTCGCTCGATGGCGCGCCAGCTGACCAGATCGACGTCCCGCCCGAAAATTGCCGCCAGTTCGCGCTCCATCCGGCCGAAATCGAACAGTGTCGGGCGCGCCTCGGCCTCGAAGCGGACCAGAATGTCGATGTCGCTGTCCGGATCGCAATCGTCGCGCAGGACGGAACCGAACAGCGCCAGACCAGCGATACCGTTGGCGTGGCAGAACACTGCGATCCGGTCTTCGGGGATCGAGACCGGCAATGTCGGAGCGGTCATGGCAATTTCAACTCCGCCTTCCCGGAATTGCCTGGCGGCAGGATCAGTTTCGCCGCTGCGAAAAACGCCTCGTCCATTTCCGGTATGTCCGACGTGTCGATCTCCGCGTCGGGTATCGCTTCGATCTCAGCGAGGCGTTCTTTAGAGACAGGCATGCAATAGTTCTACTACAGCCACCACTGGATGACGTAATCGAACGGGCCTTCGGCGTTGAGCAGGTCGACGCGCTGGAGGCGGATACGATAGCCGCCCTCCCCGTCCGGCACCAACTCGTGGCGGTATTTGCCGGCGAAATGGCGGACCTCGTAGCGCAGATATTCCGAGCAGTGGAATTTCGAGCGCACCGTCACGTCGCCGTTCTCCGCCACGCTTTCGATCACGACGTTGGAGACGACATGGCTGAGCCGGTTCGGCGGGCTCTGGGACCAGGCGTGCGGGTGGGTGTTGCGCCGGATGCGCACGGTCATCAGGTCGAGGTCTTCCCAGAAGATGTTGGGCACGCCGTCGCCCCGGGTCTGGTCCTTGTGGGCCGGCATCCAGTAGCGGCCGTCCGGCGCGAACAGGCCGAGCCAATCGTTCCACAGGGCATCGTCCAGAATCTCGGCCTGGTGGTAGAGGAAGGCCTCGACGGCGCGCTGGGTCTCGGCATCGACCTGCGCGACCGGCAAAGGCGCGGCGGCTCTCGCTTCGGCGTCCGGCATCGCTAGCGCCCCCCTGCCCCGTTGCCCGCGCCCATATAGCCGGCCCAGGCCTGCATCATGTGGCGCAGCGGCATCTCGCTCATCGTGCCGGGCGCGCTGTAGAGTACGCCGTCGCGCTCGCTGTCCGTGCCGTAGTTGCGGTGCAGGCTGACCCAGTCGCCGCCCTCGCTCGCCAGGCCGTTGTGGCATTTCCAGAAATTGTGCAGATCGTCGGCGTTGACCATCGTCGAGGGCGCGTTGACCAGATAGTAATAGTCGAGCGCCCGGCGGTAGATCGCCTCTGGCGCGCCCTTGAGCCGGAAATGCCAGATCTCGGTCAGTGTGCGGTCGACGCCTAGGGGCCGGATCGCGCGCAACTGCTGGAGCGGCGGCTGGACCGAGAGGCTGGGATAGACCAGGACATGGTGCAGGTCGGTCGAGAGGATGGCCTCGCCCTTCTCCTCGCCGTGGGCCTGCTTGAGCAGGGTCTCGTATTCCACCGTGTCCGGATCCTGCGGGCGCAGGCCCATATAGCCGGCAAGGAAGCAGTGGCCATAGGGATGGCCGACCGTGTCGAACTTGCCCCAGTCCTCGATCGGCGTCTTGAAGGCGGAGATGAAGCTGTAGGCGAGCGGCGGCTTCTGGCCGTCGCGCTTCTCGATCTCGCGCTCGACCTGGCCGGCCGAGACGCCGGTCGATTCGTGGGTCGCCGAGGGGTGCGAGACGTCGAGCTGGTTCTCCAGGAAGATCTTCCAGTTGGATTTCTGGATCATGCGGAAACAGTCGCCGACGACCTCGACATCGCCGTCCGGCGCCCGGTCGACCAGCTGGTCGAAGGTCAGCGTCGCGCCGCCGAGAAAGGTCTCGAGATCGGGCCCATCGGGCGAAAGCGAGGCGAAATAGAAGCCGCGGTAGTTGTCGACCCGCGCCGCCGGTTTGAGGCCCGCATCGCCCTCGGCGAGCTTCATTCGCGTGCCGTCATAGCCGCTCGTCGCCGGGATGCTGGCGACGGTGCCGTCGAAATTGTACATCCAGGCGTGGTAGGAGCAGCGGAAGCGCTGCCCGGCATTGCCGCTGCGGTCCGAGCACAGCATGGCGCCGCGGTGCGGGCAGCGGTTGTAGAACACCCGGATTTCGCCGTCCTTGCCGCGCACCATGATCATCGGCTGGCGGCCGATCCGGGCGGTGTAATAGTCGCCCGGTGCCTTCACCTGGCTCTTGTGGCCGACATAGGTCCACAAGGTCTCGTGGATCCGTTCCATCTCCAATTCGAAGATGTCCGGATCGGTGTAGCACAGCCGGTGGACCCGGTCGGGCTCCACCAGGCCGGAAATATCGCGATCGCCGTTGCGCACAGGACTCTCCCTCGCCGTGTCGCGGTCTGGCGGAGAAAATGCCGGATGAAGCGGGTTGCAGCAAGCGCAAAGGCCCGATTCGCCGTCCAAGCTCTACGGCCAGAGCGCATCCAGCGGGAAGGTAACTGCGTCGAAGGGCGGGATGGAGACAGGGTCGTCGTTGCGCGCCGTGGCGATCAGGACCCATTCGCCATCGCGAAGTTCGAACGCTTCCAAATCGCGCGCGGCCGGATCGACGAACCAGAGATGGCGAACGCCCTCGCGGGCATAGACCGGCCGTTTGCCGTGGCGGTCGAAATCGCGCGGCGTTGAGGTCGTTTGAGGGCGGCCTGGGGTCGGGCCATCGCAAAACTCTCCCGACAAGCGAGGCGCCGAACCTAGCATGGCGGGGCCCTGAACGGTAGGACCGCCGCGGCGTTCCTTCAGCAGTCCGCCGCCAGCGCTGCGGCGGTTTCGGCGAGCGCCGCGCCCTGGATGCGCGCCATCGCCAGTTCCGCCGGGCTGGGGCGTTCGCCGGCGCCGCGGGTGATGGTGCCGGCGCCGAGCGGGCTGCCGCCATGCACCGCCGACTGGTCCATCACCTCCGCGGCGCGCAGGCCGAGCGGCACCAGCGTCATGCCATGGGTGCCGAGCAGCGACCACAGGGCGAGGATCGCGCTTTCCCGCCCGCCGCCGGAGCCGGCGCCCACGAATACGGTCGCCGGCTTGCCGATCAGGGCGCCGTCGAACCACATTTGGCCGGTCCGGTCGAGGAAGACCCGGAGCGCCCCGCTCATCGAGCCGAAATGCACCGGCGTGCCGAGCGCAAGCCCATCGCAGGCCAGCAGGTCGGCCGGCTCGGCGACCGGAACATCGGCGAAGGCGGCCCGCTTCTCCGCATAATCCGGCCCCTGGATCGACGGCGCTTCGGCAATCTCCGGCACCTGTTTCAGGGTCACGGCCGCGCCGGCGTCCGCCGCGCCATCGGCAACGGCCCGGGCCATCTTCCAGGTCGCGCCGCCGGTCGAATGAAACAAAACCAGGATGCGGGGCTCGTTCATCGCGCTACTCTATGCCGACAGCAGGACGGATTGAAACCGGGAGCACGCCATGCCGGAGAACGCAACGATTATCGAAATGCGCATCTACACCGCCCATGTCGGCAGGGCCGCCGCCTTCGTCGCGCTGTACCGGGAGAAGGGCCTGCCGATCCAGGAGCCGATCCAGGGCGGATTGCTTGGCCTGTACCGCACCGAGTTCGGCCCGATGAACCAGGTCATCCTGCTGTGGGAATATCCGGACCATGCCGCGCGCGACGCGAGGCGCGCCGCCCTGCTCGAAGCGCCCGGCTGGATGGATTTCCTGCGCGAGGCCGCACCCCTGATCCAGAGCGAGGAAAGCCGGCTGCTCCTGCCGGCGTGAGGCCCTATGCGGCCGGATCGAGCGTATTGAGGGTCAGCGCGGCGTCGATGGCGTCGACAATGGCATCGGAATCCGCCCGCTCGACGACCAGCGGCGGCGACAGGATCATGATATTCGCGGCGACCCGGACCAGGGCGCCGTGCTCATAGGCCAGATTCGCCAGCTCCCCGACATATTTCAGGCCGGCCGGCGTCTTGGCGTCCCGGTCGCTGACGAACTCCAGCGCCAGCATCAGCCCCTTGCCCCGCGCACTGCCGACGGTCTCGTGCCTGGCCTGCAGATCGGCCAAACGGGAGAGCATGTAATCGCCCTCGCCCTGGGAATTGCCCGGCAGATCCAGCTTGAACGTCTCTTCCAGACAGGCGAGCGCCGCCGCGCAGCCGACCGGATGGCCGGAATAGGTATAGCCGTGGAAGATGGCGCCCAGCATGTCCTTGTTGTTCCGGAACGCCTCTTCGATCCGGGCGTTCACCACGCAGGCGCCGAGCGGGAAATAGCCGGAGGTGATCGCCTTGGCGATGCACATCATGTCCGGTTTCACGCTCCAGCCGCGGCTGCCGAACCAGTTGCCGGTGCGGCCGAAGGCGGTGACCACCTCATCGGCGATCAGCAGGATATCGTAGCGGTCGAGCAGCGCGCGCAACTTCGGCCAGTAGGATGGAGGCGGCACGATGACACCCCCGGCGCCCTGCACCGGCTCGGCGATGAAGGCCGCGACGGTCTCGGGATCCTGGAACTTTATCTCGTCTTCCAGCGCGGCGATGCACAGGTCCGCCAGCCGCTCCGGGTCGGTTTCGTCGAAGGGATTGCGGTAGGCGAAGGGCGCCGGCACATGGTGGCAGCCGGGCATCAACGGCTCGTAGGCCCGGCGGAAGTTGCTGTTGCCGTTGACCGACGCGCCGCCGAAATGGGTGCCGTGATAGCCCTTCTTGAGGGACAGGAACTTGGTCCGGTCCGGCTGCCCCTTGACCTTCCAGTATTGCCGGGCCAGGCGCAGCGCCGATTCCACCGAATCCGAGCCGCCCGAGGTGAACAGCGCCCGGCGCATGTCTTCCGGCGCCAGGATTTCCGCCAGCCGGTAACCCAGTTCGATGATCCCGGGATGGGTCGTGCCGCGGAAGCCGGCGTAATAGGGCAGCCGCGCCAGTTGGTCGGCCATAGCCTGTTTGATCGGCTCGCAGGAATAGCCCAGATTGACGTTCCACAGCCCGGCGACCGCATCGACCACCGTCGCGCCGTCGAGATCCGTGATCCGCACCCCTTCGCCCGAAACGATGATCCGTGGCGGAATGGCCTCCATCTCGTTCGGATGGGCCATCGGGTGCCAGACCTGCTTGGCGTTATTCTCTTTCAGGAAATTCGAATTCGGAACGTCGAGCATCGGATCAGGTCCCCTGCCTGCCACAATCGATCGCAAGCGGCCGCCCCTTGCTTCGCGTTCGGCCCTTGCCGGTGTTCTGAATGTCTAGCGCGGCGGTTTGTAGCCCGGATGCCGCCGCGCCGTCGATACGCCCGTTGCGATAGCCAGAATTACGGGTTGGCGCTTGCGTCCCATTCGACCTCAAGGTTCTGGACGCCGCGAAAGGTCAGGGTCCGGATATAACTGAACTGCTGACCCGGTTTCAGGCGCATGTGCGGCAGGCGGCGGACCAGCTCTTCGAGGATCACCTTCAGTTCCATGCGGGCGAGCGGCGCGCCCATACAGAAGTGCGCGCCGTGGCCCAGACCTAGATGCCGCCGGGCGTTCTTCCGCGCCGGATCGAATTCCTCCGGGTTTTCGAAGACGCCCGGATCGCGGTTGCCTGAGCCCATCATGATGAGCACCTTGCCGCCCTCGGGAATCGGCATCCCGGCGATTTCCGTATCTTTCGTCGCGATCCGCCGCCAAGCGAAGATCGAACTGTCGTAGCGCAGTATCTCTTCGACGGCGTTCGGAATCAGGGATGGATCGGCGACCAGCTGCTCCCACTTGCGCCTGTCGGTCAGCAGTTTCTTGAGCCCGTTCGCCGACGCCTGGGTCGTCGTCTCGTGGCCGGCGAACTGCATCAGGAACATGACGTTGCGCAGATAGTTGATCGAGAAGCGCGACGGGTCTTCCCGATACAGCCGCACCATGTCGCCCAGATAGTTGTCGCCCGGGTTCTTGAGCGCGTTGTCCACCAGCTCGACGGTAAAGTCCCACGATGCGCCCATGTCGGCCATCATTTCGACCTGCGCCGCGTCGCTTGGGAAGCCCCAGTTGACGATGGCGCGCTTCGAGCCGAGCTCCTTGACCATGACCGCCTTGTCGTCCGGCGCGCCGAGAAAGATAAAGATGGCCAGCGCCGGTACTTCGTAGAGCATCTGGCCGACAAGCTCAGCCTCGCCGTCGTCGATGAAGCATTCGATGTAGCGGGTGACGATCTCCCGCACCCGCGGTTCGACCTCATTGACCCGCTTCGGCGTGAAGGCGTCGCCGAATGTCTTGCGGTGCGCCCTGTGGGTCGCGGAGTCTTCGTCTACCAGAGCCGGTTCGACCCCGATGTTCAGGGCATCCCTCGCCTCGGCCGCGGCCGGGCAGAGCGAACGCACCGGATGCCGCGCCACGATCGGCGAAAAGGTTTCCGGGTCACGGAACACGCGGACGCAGTCGACGTATTTCATCACGACCCAGCAGTCCATTTCCGGGCTGTAGAAGACGGGCTCGGCATCGCGCGTTTCGGCGAAAAACTGGTACGGATCGGCGATATATTCGTCGGAGAACGGCAGAAAGGCCCGGCCTGCGGCCGTTACCGGACAGCCGGCGCCGACAGGCCCGGCGCCATCGTCCGGATCGGACTGGAACATGCCGAATGCCGGCTTGTCTTCCATCTCGCCCGCTCAGCGGTCGCAGCATCTGCCGGCCCCGTTCGCCGGCCGGCGATGCCGTTTCCGCTGCTCCCTTGCAGGACGCCGCCGCTTCTCCGCCGGCCTACCCCTTGCCGCGCCAGGGAATGAGCTTGCGTTCGAGCATCCGCATCAGGATTTCGATGGCGAAGCCGATCAGCCCGATGATGACGATGCCGATCACCACGATATCGGTGTTCAGGAAGTTCTTGGCGATCATGATCATCGAACCGATGCCCCGGTCGGCCGCAACAAGTTCGGCCGCCACAACCGTGCCCCAGCAGACGCCCATGGCGGTGCGCAGGCCGGTGAAGATTTCCGGCAGGGCATTTGGCAGGATGACCCGGAGCAGAACCTGGAGCTTGGACGCGCCCAGCGAATAGGCGGCGTGGACCTTGGACACGCGCACGCTGTTTACGCCGGCGCGCGCCGCGATGATCATGATGAACAGCGAGGCCAGGGCCAGCAGGAATATCTTGGCGAACTCGTCGATGCCGAACCACAGGATGATCAACGGGATCAGCGCCAGCGGGGGGATCGGCCGGATGAACTCGACGATCGGATCGAAAATCCCCTTGGCGACGGACCAGAGCCCCATGGCGAAACCGAGCGGAATGCCGATCAAGGCGCCGTACACGACGCCCGACAACACCCTGTAAACGCTGATCCAGATATGGTCCCAAAGGGCGATGTTGCGGAAGCCTTCGTTGGCCAGTTTTCCGACGCGATCGAATACGGCATCGAGCCCCGGCCAGTAGATCGGATTGATCCATTCCGCCGCCGTCGCCACCCACCAAAGTATGATGAAGGCGAGCACAGAGATGACGCCATAGCCGCGGCCGGAATTGACCGCCGAGGCATCTCCGAACTTGACCGTTTTCTGCCGCGTGAAGCTGTTATCGGCCAGGCCCAGCCAGACCATCCAGCCCGAAGGTTGTTGCTGGCTGCTCATGCCGCATCTCCCGCTTGACCCATGATTTCCTCTTCCATTTCCCAGATCATGGAGAGGATTTCCTCACGTTTTTCGATAAAGTCCGGCGAAGCTTTGATTTCCCGCGGGCTTTCGTTCAGCCCCCGCTTGGCGAACGGCAGGCGGTATTCCCGTTCGATCCGTCCCGGCCGCGGCGCCATCACGATCAGACGCTCGCCCAAGAACAGGGCTTCTTCCACCGAATGGGTGATAAGGATGATGGTTTTCCGGGTCTCGTCCCAAAGCTGAAGCACAAGACCCTGCATCTTTTCGCGCGTCAGCGCGTCGAGCGCGCCCAGCGGTTCGTCCATCAGGATCACTTCCGGATCGTTCGCCAGGCAACGGGCCAGCGCCACGCGCTGCTGCATCCCGCCCGAGAGTTGGTAGACCGGTTTCTTGCCGAAGTCCTGGAGGCCGACCGTCTCGAGAAGATGCTCGACCGTCACCTTGATATCGGCCGATGACTTGCCCGCCATTTTCGGACCGAAGGCGATGTTCTTTTCAACGGTCAGCCACTCGAACAGGGCGCCCTGCTGAAACACCATGCCGCGTTCCGCCCCGGGGCCTGTGACAACCGAAGCGTCGGTATCGGCGATCATGCCGCGGTCGGCGCCCGGCCCGGTGACGACCGAGGCGCCGCCGTTTGCCTGCGGGTCCTGCAGGACGACCTGGCCCGCGGTGGGCGACAAAAATCCGGCGATGATGTTGAGCAAGGTCGTCTTGCCGCAACCGGACGGGCCCAGAACCGACATCAGTTCCCCGGGCTGCAGGTCGAGCGACACATGGTCGAGCGCGCGCACCGGATCACCGCCGGGCACGGTGAAAACCATCGAAATGTCCTGAATTGAGAGCGCTTTCATCGCCTCTCCCCTGTTCTCGCCGCGACGGATCGATGCGGGGCGAAAGAAAAAGGCGCGGCCCCGAAGGACCGCGCCTGTTCAGGCTTTACTTGAGGAAACTGGCGTTGACGGTGCCACTATAGCTGGCCAACGCTTTTTCCAGTTGCTTTTGCTGCACGAAGAAGTCCGCGACTTCCTTCATGAATTTCTGGACGGTTCCGCCCATCCAGGCCGCCGAAGCCTGCGCCTTGTTGGACGGGAAAGAGAACATCCGGATCATGTTGGCGGTGGCGGCGTTGTCCATGCCCGCAGCCTTGGCGATCTTCCCCAGTGCCGCCTTCGGATCCTTGTTATAGGCCGCATTGGCCGCGTCCGTGACGTCCATGAATTTCTGGACCAGTTTCGGATGTTTCTTGATGAAGTCCTCGTTGGCCGAGATCACGTCGAAGACACGGATGCCGATGGCTTCCTGCTCCTTGGCCGTCATCAAATACTCGCCCTTCTCCTTCATGCGCAGCATCGGGCCGCCGAAGGCACAGCCCATGACGATGTCGCCGCGGGCAAACGCAACGGCCGCATCGGCGCCGTTCATCTGCACCATGTTCACCTTAGTGGCGTCGACGCCCAGATGGTCGAGCATGCGCAGCAGCTTGTAGTGGGTCACGTTGCCGATCGGCGTGCCGACCTTCTTGCCTTCGAGCTGCTTGGCGTTGGCCTTGGTGATGCCGGAGGCCTTGCTGATGACGCAGTTGTCGGCCTCGGCATAGGACACGGCGACGCCGATCAGCCTCAGTTTCAGGCCCTTGGAAACGGCGACGACGAACGGCACGAGGCCCTGGCTGTAGGCGATCTGGACTTTGCCGGACGCCATGGCGGCCGACATTTCGTTGCCGTTGCCGAAGGCGCGCCAGTTGACCTTGACGCCCATTTCCTTGTCGTAGGTCTTGTCGAGCTGGGCGACCTGGTTGGCGGTCGGCCATTCCTGGAAATAGGCGACGGTGATTTCCTTGAGCTGGGCCTGCGCAGCAGGAGCCGCGACGGCCAGCACCGCTGCCCCCAGGGCGAGGTTACGGAGAAGTTTCATGGCGTTATCCTTCCTAGATGGTGGTGACTTGAACACCCTTGCGCGGTGTCCGGTCCCGATTGTTCCGGGGCTTGGGAAGCCTCCCGCCCGGTCTTGTTTCCGGCCCTTTCCGGCCGGTCAGTGCGCGATCGCTACCTCCGGATCGCGAAATTCGTAGCCGAGACTTTCGGCGACGGCTGCATGGGTAATGCGGCCGGCGTGGACGTTCAACCCGTTCATCAGATGCGGATCGTCAGCCAGCGCTTGCCGCCAGCCTTTGTCGGCGATGGCCAGCGTATAGGGCAGTGTGGCGTTGTTCAACGCCTGAGCCGAGGTGCGCGGCACACCGCCCGGCATGTTGGCGACGCAATAATGGACGACGTCGTCGACGACGAAGACCGGATCGTCGTGGGTCGTCGGCCGGGACGTCTCGAAGCAGCCGCCCTGGTCGATGGCGACGTCGACCACGACCGCTCCGGGTTTCATCTTGCTGACAAGTTCGGCGGAAACCAGCTTCGGCGCAGCGGCGCCGGGCACCAGCACGCCGCCGATCACCAGGTCCGCCGTGATGCAATGCCGTTCAATGGCGTCGCGGGTCGAGAACACGGTGTTCAGCGGCCGGCCGAACTGCCGCCACAGGCGGCGCAGCTGGTCGACGCTGCGATCAAGCACCCAGACATCGGCGCCCATACCGAGCGCGATATGGATGGCGTGGGTGCCGACGACGCCGCCACCGATCACCACCACCTTGCCCGGATCGACGCCCGGCACGCCGCCCAAAAGGATGCCCAGGCCGTAATGAGTTTTCTCCAGGTAATAGGCGCCCGCCTGTACCGCCATGCGGCCGGCCACTTCCGACATCGGCGCGAGCAGCGGCAAGCCGCCGGAAGGCGACGTTACGGTCTCGTAGGCGATGCAAGTCGCGCCGCTTTGGATCAGGTCGTCGGTCTGCTCGGGATCGGGCGCGAGATGCAGATAAGTGAACAGGATCTGGCCCTCGCGCAGCATCGCGCGTTCCGGCGCCAGCGGCTCTTTCACCTTGACGATCATTTCGGCTTCGGCGAACACGGCGGCGGCGGATGCCACGATTGAGGCGCCGGCGTCCTCATAGTGCAGGTCGGTCATGCCGATCGCCGCGCCTGCACCGCTCTCGACGACGACCCGATGGCCGTGTGCGACCAGTTCGCGGACGTTGCCGGGAATGAGCCCCACCCGGTATTCGTGGATTTTCGTTTCCTTCGGAACGCCAATCAGCATGTCTCTTTACGCCGCAACGCCCTTCTCCTGTCCGATCGGTGTAATCGAATACCTTTGAACCGTTAACCCTGAACCACGATCGTAGTGAAATCAATTGCTCGCGATGCATTTCGTTACCGGGCGCAGCGCAGAATTTGGTCTTTCCCGCGATGCATCGTTATGTCTCTATAAGGATTCGATGGACATTCCCGCCGCCGGCGAATGCATGCGGCGAAGGGGTGTTTTTCCGGAATCGCCGGGTTCGGCGGCATAATTCCCCGTTGGAGGGACTGGATATGGATTTCACGGCCAACTCGCTCGAAGAACACTGGATGCCCTTCACGCCCAACCGCGAGTTCAAGGAAGAACCGCGGCTGGTAGAGAAGAGTAGCGGCATCCGTCTCGTCGACCACCGGGGCGGCACGGTGCTGGACGGCTCATCCGGCCTGTTTTGCGTCCCTGCCGGGCACGGCCGCCGGGAAATTGCCGACGCGGTCCACGAACAGTTGCTGAAGAATGACTATACCGCGCCATTCAATCTCGGGCATTCGGGTTCCTTTCAACTGGCCAGGATGGTCTCGGCGATCACGCCGGATCCGATCAACCATATCTTCTTCACCAATTCCGGTTCGGAATCGGTCGATACGGCGCTGAAAATCTGCATGGCCTATCACGGCGCCCGCGGCGATCACCGGCGCCAGCGCTTCGTATCGCGCGAGCGCGCCTATCACGGCGTGAATATCGGCGGCGTGTCGCTCTCCGGCATGGTGAAGAACCGGGACATCTTCTCGGTCTGCATGCCTTATATCGTGAACATGCGGCACACCTGGCGCGCCGGGGACCGGTTCACCCGCGGCCAGGCGGAGAACGGCGAGGACCTGGCCAACGATCTGCAGCGTTTTTGCGATACCTACGGCGGCCACACCATCGCCGCCTGTTTCGTCGAGCCTGTGGCCGGATCGACCGGGGTGCTCGTTCCGCCGAAGGGTTATCTGGAACGCCTGCGCGAAATCTGCGACGCCCACGGCATCCTGCTGGTCTTCGACGAAGTGATTACCGGTTTCGGCCGGCTCGGCTTTCCCTTCGCCGCCGACGCTTTCGGCGTCACGCCCGACATCATGACGATGGCCAAGGCCCTGACCAACGGCTGCCAGCCCATGGGCGCCGTCGCCGTGAAGGACGAGATCTACGATACCGTGGTCGATTCGGCCCCGGACGGCGCGATCGAGTTCTTCCACGGCTACACCTATTCCGCGCATCCGGCCGCCTGCGCCGCCGGCATTGCAACCCAGACGCTCTACCGGGACGGTGGGCTGTTCGAGCAGGGCGCCGCTCTGATCGGCCATTTCGAGGACGCGGTCTACGCCCTCGAAGAAATGGACATCGTCACGGACGTGCGCGGCTACGGCCTGCTTGCGGCCTTCGACCTGAAACCGGGCGCGGTGCCCGGCGCCCTGGGGCCGCAGGTGCAGAAACGCCTGTTCTGGAACGGCCTCCACGTCAAGTTCACCGGCGATTCCGGCATCGTCGCGCCGCCGTTCATTTCGACCGAAGACGACATCGACGAGATGATGGACATCCTGCGTAACACGCTGCTGGAATATTCCTGATCCGGCGACGGACAGTATCGCAAAGGAAAGGCGGCCCGACAGCCGCCTTTCTCATTTTCGGATCGCCGCCGGCCGTCAGCCGATCGTTCCGCCGTCGTCGCGCTTGATCGCGATCACCGCCGAGCGCGGCACCGAATCGCCGCCGCCCGGCCAGTGGCTGTTGCCCCGTTCGCCGGGATGCTGGACGCCGACGAAGACGGTGCGGCGGTCGCCGCTGAAGGCGAGGCCGGTGATTTCGCACTCCTTCGGCCCGACCAGGAAGCGCTTGATCTCGCCCGTCGCCGGGTCGCCGATCAGCATCTGGTTGTTGCCCATGCCGGCGAAGTCCTTCGCGTTGGAGTAGTTGCCGTCGGTCTGGATCCACAGCAGCCCCCGGCTGTCGAAGGCCAGGCCGTCGGGCGAGTTGAAGAAATTGCCGGGATTGACGTTGTCCGAGCCCTTGCGGTCGTCCTCGTGCACCGCTGGGTTGCCGGCGAGGACGTACAGGTCCCAGGTGAAATTCTTTGCGGTGTGGTCGCCGTTCGCCGGGCGCCAGCGCACGATCTGACCGTATTTGTTGCCGGCGCGCGGGTTCGGGCCGCCGACCGGCGTGGCGTCGCCGCCGGCGTTCGGTTTCCTGCCGCGGTTCTTGTTGTTGGTGAGCGCGCAGTAGACCTCGGCCTTGTGCGGATTGGCGGCGACCCATTCCGGCCGGTCCATCGTCGTCGCCCTGACCGCGGAGGCGGCCATCCTGGTGTGGATGCAGACCTCGGCCGGGGACGCCATGCCGGCCGTCTGCGGCGTCAGCGCCAGCCATTCGCCGGTCCCATCGGCGTTGAAACGCGCGGCATAGAGGGTGCCCTTGTCGAGCAGGCTGTCATTGCTGCCGCCGGCCGCATACACGCCGTCCGAAACATAGCGATAGAGATATTCGCCGCGCTCGTCATCGCCCATATAGACGACGATCCGGCCATTCGCGGCGACGACCAGTTCGGCGTTCTCGTGCTTCATCCGGCCGAGGGCGGTGCGCTTCTTGGGCGTCGATATCGGATCGAGCGGGTCGATCTCCACGACATAGCCGGCCCGGTTCGGCTCGTTCGGATGTTTCGCGATATCGAAGCGCTCGTCGGCCGTCGCCCAGGCATAGCCCCAGTCCTTGTGCCGGATGCCGTAACGCTTGAAGCCAGGCGGCAGTGGCAGTGCCGCGTCACTCGAAGAGAAATAGCCGTTGAAATTCTCCTCGCAGGCCAGATAGGTGCCCCAGGGCGTGCGGCCGTTGCCGCAATTGTTCCAGGTGCCGAGCGAACGGGTCCCGGTCGGGTCGGCCCCGGTCTTGAGCAGGTCGTGGCCGGCCGCCGGACCGGTAATCTCCATCGGCGTATCGGCGGTGATGCGCCGGTTGAACGGCGAATCCTTCACGACCTGCCATTTGCCGCCGCCGGACTGCGCGATTTCCATGACGGAAACGCCGTGCGCCGCCTTGCCCTTGCGCACGTCGTCGGCGTTTTCCGGCTTCATCGAATCGCGCATGCCATACATGATGGCGCGGTTGGTATATTCGTTGTTGACGGCCAGGATGCTGTGGCGACCGGACTGGAACAGGGCCATGCCATCGGTATTGTCCCCGAACGCCAGTTCCTGGGACGCGCCGGTGCCGCGGGTCGCGGGGTCGAAGGGCGTGCCCCTGCTCCACAGCGGATCGCCCCAGCGCACGACGAGGTGCCAGCTGTAGCCTTCCGGCACGCGCACCGTGTCGTCGGTGCCCGCCGGCACCGCCTCGAAAGCCAGGCGGGTTCCGGCGGCGCGGGCGGCGGCGCGGGCGTCGCCGGCTCTCAGTGCCGCGGTGCCGGCCAGGAAAGCGCCGGTTCCAACGGCGACGACGCCGCCGAGAAAGCCGCGCCGGGACAGGGAATCCTCGACTATTCGGTCGAAATCGGTTTCTTCCGGCCGCGGATCGCTGAGTTCGTCGAGCCCGTCGAACGAAAGTTCTGCGGCATCCGGCGGCTCGCCGCGGTAATTCTGACGATCGGTCATTCCTGCCTCTTGCTTCGCAAATTCTGCGGCGGCTTCCGCCTCGGCTGTTCCGGGCGGGCCGGTCTGCCCGCCCCGACCGCCGTTCTAGCCTTACGAAATGTCAAATGCATGACAGATCGGCGATCGAAAACTGAAACCTGCCGGGCGCCGGCCGGCTGCGGCATCACGCGGAATAATCCAGCCCCCAGTCCCGGTATCGCGCCGGGTCTTCCTGCCAGCGGTCGCGGACCTTGACGAACAGGAACAGGTGGACGCGGCGGTCGAACAGCAGTTCCAGCTCTTTGCGCGCCGCGGCGCCGATTTTCCCGATCTGCCGCCCGCCCTTGCCGAGCACGATGCTCTTCTGGCTGTCGCGCCGGACATAGACCGTCTGCTCGATCCTCACGCTGCCGTCGTCCTGCTCCTCCCAGGTTTCCGTCTCTACCGTCAACGCGTAGGGCAGCTCCTCGTGCAGGTTGAGATAGAGTTTTTCCCGGGTGATTTCCGCAGCGAGCAGCCGTTCCGGCATGTCGGAGAGCTGGTCTTCGGGAAACAGGTGCGGTCCGGCCGGCAGGCGGGCAGCGCAATGGTCGAGGAAATCGCCGATGCCGCTTCCGGTCAGGGCCGAGATCATGAAGATGTCGGCGAACGGCCCTTCCCCGCTCATCCGGTCGGCGACGGCGAGCAGCCGGTCGCGTTTCAACAGGTCGATCTTGTTGAGTAACAGGATGGCCCGGCGGCCGTTTCGCAACAGCCCTTCGATGATGCGCACGGTATCGGAGTCGGTCTGCCGCTCGCATTTGCGCGCATCGACCAGCAGCCCGATCAGGTCGGCGTCCGCCGCGCCCTGCCAGGCGGCGGCAATCATCGCCCTGTCCAGGCGGCGTTTCGGCGCGAAAATCCCCGGCGTATCCACCAGAACGACCTGGGCGGCGTCGGGGCGGTCCCCGACCATGACGATGCCCAGAACCCGCGTCCGGGTCGTCTGCACCTTGGGCGAAACGATCGAAACCTTGGCGCCGGTCAGCGCGTTGACCAGCGTCGACTTGCCGGAATTGGGCGCGCCGAGCAGGGCAACGAAACCGCAGCGCAACCCGGCCGGAGCGGGTTCACCGATCACGGTGCATAACCCGTCGATTCGTCGAAGCGCTGCACTTCGCTACCCGTCATCGGAATCACAGCTCTCGATTTGGTCGATCATCCGGCGCGCGGCCGCCTGCTCGGCAGTGCGCCGGGAACGTCCTTCGGCGCGGACGGGAGGCAACCCGCGCACGGTGCATTCCACATCGAAGAGCGGCTCGTGCGGCGCCCCTTCCCGGCGCAAGATTGCGTAGACCGGCAGCGGCAGCGCCCGGGCCTGCGCCCATTCCTGCAGAGTCGACTTCGAATCCCTGGGCGGGCGCACGCTCTCGCGCATCATGGGTTGCCAGTAGCGACGTATCATGCGCGCGGCCGCATCGTCCCCGCCGTCCAAATACAGCGCCGCGATCACGGCCTCGCAACAGTCCGCCAGCGCCTGGGGATTGTCGGCGCCGCCCTGCTGCCGCTCGCCGGGCGACATATTCATGTAGATGCCGAGTTCGAGCCGGCGGGCGACACGGGCCAGGGCTTCTGCGCTGACCAGCGCTGCATGTCGACGGGCGATCTGGCCGACTTTTTCTTCGGGAAAGTCGTCCATGAGGAGGCGCGCGACGATCAGGCCCAGCACCCGGTCGCCAAGGAATTCCAGCCGTTCCAGATTGCGTTTGCCACGGCCCTCGCCCTCGGTGGCGCTCGGGTGAGTCAAGGCTTCCGCCAGCAGTTCCGGCTGCCGGAAGTCGTACCCCAGGTCGACCATCAGGTCGGCGACGCGATCATCGACGGCATTCACCTGGATCGTTCCTTATCCGCCTCCGGGTTCCGGGAAACTTCCCGTCGCCATGCAGTAAGCGGCAGGTTAATTTAGGAGTCTCCTGTCGGCTGACTACAAGATGTTCGTTTCAGGGTAAACTCGCATCCGCACACCGACATATCTCCCAATGGAGCCGGTTATGACGACAAAGCCCCAAGACCCGGCCCAGCCGCCGGTATTCGGACTGGACCATTCGGCCTACCGCTGCCGCGATGCGGAGGAAACCCGCGCCTTCTACGAGGATGTCGTCGGCTTCCCGCTCGCCCAGGCACTGCATATCGACCGGCATCCGACCACAGGCGAACCGGTCGATTATCTGCACATCTTCTTCGATATCGGCAGCGGCGATCCGGACAGGCCCTCCTACATCGCCTTCTTCGACGTCGTCGATCATCCGGGCGACAATCCCGACGAACTGTTCAGGACGCGCTGGGGCATGGACCTGCATTTTGCCATGCGTGTCGCGGACCATGCCGCGCTCGACGCCTGGAAGGCGCGGCTCGAGGCCAGGAACGTAACCGTGGAAGGCCCTGTCGACCACGGCATGTGCCGGTCGATCTACTTCCACGATCCCAACGGCTACCGGCTCGAATTCGCCTCGTCGGAGGCGGAGGAGAACCGGGTCTTCGCAGACCATGCCGAAAAATCGCGCGACCTGTTGGAGAACTGGGATTCGTGGAAAGCGTCGAGAACTTCCGCAGCCGCCGAATGATCTGCCTGTACGCGCCCGGCGCGCCGGGCGGGCGGTGCAGGGCCGCACAGGATACCGGGAGACAAGGATGAAGAACGCGTTGCTGCTGGTCGGAAGCATTCCCCTGGAAACGCCCGAGGAAGTGTTTCGCACGTTCGGGCCGTCGATCGGCCCCTCGCTCGCCTATATGCCGGACGGCGAGGTAGGCGACCGGCGTTTCTGGATCGATGCCGTGGCCTACCGGGTGTTGAACGGCCATCCCCAACTCGAGACGGTCGGCCGCCCGGCGCCCGACGAACACGGTGCCGACACCTGGCGCCCCCAGGGCGATCACGACCAGTTCAAATTCCGTGTCGTCCCGGGCGTCGATGACGTGACGTTCGGCGATCCGGGCTGGCGCCTCGGCTACGCGCGGGATGCGATCGGCTCCTACTTCGTCTTCAAGACCCTGAAGAAGGAAGGAAAGATTCCCGACCATGTCCGCTTCCAGGTGTGCCTGCCGCTCACCTACAGCACCCTCGGGCTGTTCGTTCCGGACGAAGCCGATCTCCTGAAGGTTGCGCCCGGCATGACGAAGGCGCTCAAGGCGGAGGTTGAGAACATCGCCGCACACATCCCCGCGGCGGAGCTTGCCATACAGTGGGATTTGGCAATCGAAAACCGGCGCATCGAAGCGAAAATCGTCGCCGGCGACCCGGATGGCGCACGGGTCGAGGCCGCGAAGGTCGCCGCACCGCTCGGGGAGATATGTGCAGATCTGCCCAACGAGGTTCATATCGGCCTGCACTCCTGTTACGGCACCGTCAACGGCTGGCCGGGCCGGCAGCCGGCGGACATTTCCGGCACGGTGCTGTTGCTGAATGCCCATGCCGCAGCGTGCGGACGGCCCGTCGATTTCGTACATTTCCCGACCGTCGCCGCGGCCGGCGACGCCTGGTTCCGCCCCCTCCGGGACCTCGATGTCGGCGAGGCACGCGTCTATGTCGGCGCCATACACCATCTGCACGGCGTCGACGGGATGCGCGCCCAGCTCGACACGGTAAAGCACTACCTGCCGGACTTCGGACTGGCGGCGCCCTGCGGTTTCGGCCGCGTCCCGGATCGGCCGGGACGCCAGTTGACGGACGAAGGCGACGACGTACCGCCGGACTATATGCGCATCATTCTCGAGGACCACAGGCGCGCGGTCGACGTGCTCGGCGAAGTCCTGCACTGACCGTCGGCGAGAGCCGGCGCGGCCGACCCGGCCGGCGCTAAAGTTCAAATTCGGTAACTAACAATTGTTGAAAAACAATGTATTTTGCTTTTATCCGTCTAAATTGTATTTCTTGGCGTGTTTACAATGACTTAGTCAAACATCGTTCCTATCGGTCTTCAAACCGCAAGCTGATTCAAGTCAATTCCCGACCCCGTATGTCCGCCGCAACCGCCCGAATTGCGGGAATGTTCCCATAACCGTTCGGGTCCCAGGGGATGCGCCCGGCGCTGTCCTTGCCCCGCCGGTCATGGGGTGGATCCAAGAAGCAGGGTGCCATCGTCCATGGTCGAGACGCGCCGCCGGCGATGCACCCAGTCGTCCAGGTCCTTGCGCAGGTAGCGCACCCGGCCCTCGAGCTTCACGAACACCGGCCCTTTCGCCTTCACTCGGTAGCGGGCCAGCGTCTTCACGGACAGGCCGATAATCCGGGCCGCCTGCAGCGGGGTCAGATAATCGGTCTCTTCCGTCGTTCCCGTCTCTCTCGGTATTCGGGCGGTAGGGACCTTTCGATCCTGCGCGGGCGCGTGGCCTTCCGCCTCGCCCGGGTCCTGCGAGACCTCGCGGAAGGCGATCCGGTACACCGCCCCCTTGCTGATCGTGTTCCTCTCGGGCAGGTAGCTCAGCACCTGCAGCGCGATCCCCACGCCTGCCGGGTCCGGTTCGCTCCAGGGGAATTCGCTGTCGTCCCCGCGGAGGGCCGCCGCCATTGACACCAGGGCGCGCGCGGCACGCTGTCCCAGCTCGTCGGGAAGCATCGAGAAATCGCAGTAGACCGTCCCGCCGTCATCCAGCCCGTCCCGCACCGGCAGGTCGAACTCGAGCGCTTCGCTGACCGACATACTGCATGTGCAGCCGGCATACGTCCTGCCCGGCCCCTCCTTGGTGGGCGGCATTTCAACAACAGCACGCATGACTGCACCTCCGGCATGCCATTCGGAACACAGACGGACGGGGAGTACCGGCCCGGCCGCCTGGCATTCCTGCCACTTCCCTCCAGCCACTAGCGAGCCAGGGCGGAAAGGGAAAATGCTGTTTGGATCAATATCCATGCCGCAACGGTGATAACCGTTCAAATTCCCGTCGTGGCTGCTGTCGAAAGCAACGGACCGAACGCTCGGCCCGGGCACCTGACTTTCGCAGGCCTCTTGGGGTGGCGAGACTCCGGAACGGGTGCGCTCGACATAACCGTGCGCGAAAACGCCGACCGGCCGAAGACTAGGATGAACGATGCGGAGCTCGAAGACGACGGCGAATCCTTCGCCGTACTCCGTGCATTGCCTGTGTCCGACAAGAAGGCGCTGTTCGCCGCCTGCCTCGCGCGCACGGTGAAGCCCCAGCTCGGTCCGGACTTGAAAGGCGGCACATTATCTATTGGTGTAACCTACCGGGGCGATCGCTCTTTGAACCCGCTCGCCATCCGCCTTGCGGGATTTTTCGAACATATTGCGATAAGCGTTGCCTGGGATCGACGTCGGAGACTGGCTTGAAATAGGCCGATATGTTGTTCGGCGCTTGACCCTTATTTCCGTGGCACCCTGAGGGCAACCTCGGCGCCGTGTAACACCCCGCCGCATGCCGCCGGCACGCGACATCGCCTCAGCCCGCTCAAAACACGTTGACCGGCGCCTGGGGGACGCTGCGCCAGAATTCGGGATCGTGGCCGAAAAAGATCCGGGCGCCGTTGCGGCGCAGCTTGCGAAGCAGGAGCAGCGAATTGACCATCTTCGCGCGGTCATAGACCAGCGACGGCAGATGCATGTTCTCCAGGGTTTGGCAGAAGTAGCAGGCGTCGGCGGCGAGGACGATTTCGCCTCCGGGCAGTTTGAGCTTCAGGGACTGGTGGCCTGGGGTGTGGCCAAATGTCGGGATCGTCACGACCGTCCCGTCGCCGAACAGGTCGAATTCGCCGTCGACCCGTTTCACGATATGGCCGTGGTCGTAATTGATCGGGTTATAGAAGTTGGCGTGCACCAGTTCCGGGATCCGGCCCGCCTCCCACTCGGTCTCCTGGACAACGACGCGGGCGTTGGGAACGAAACCGTTGCCGCCGGTATGGTCGAAATGGAGGTGGGAATTGACGATGTAGCGCACGCGGCCGGGATCGACGTCCAGCCTTTCGAGGCGCGATACGATATCGTCGCCCGGTCGGGAACGCACATCGAAGGCGTCGGCAAGCGGACCGACCAGGGTATGCGGGTCGTGAATGCTGCGCGGATGCAGGCCGGTATCGAACAGGACGAGGCCCTTGGGATGGTCGATCAGGTAGGTCGGGATCGGGAAGGTGATCCGACCCTCGCCGCCGGCGAGCATCTCGTTGAGGTCGCAGCTTAGCCAGCCGCAGGTCATGGCGTATAGCGCCATGCCGTCGCCGCGCAGGCGCCGCTGCGACGGCCGGCGGCCGCCCTTCTTCAAGCCGTCCCACCAGGCCTGGTTGGCGTTCAGTGCTCTCGCTTGCGGCCCTTGCATGCCCGGCGGTTCAGTATCCTGCGCCGCGGGCCGGGCGGATCGGAATGCTCCGGGATGCGGTCAACTCGTCCGCTCCTTGACGATGCGCAGGGCCTCGCGCAGGTAGACGCGGAAGACCTCGTGGTTCTCGCTCATCGGGAAGTGGCCGATATCCTCCATCTCGATATAAACGCCGCCGCGAATTTGACGGGCGGTGTTCTCGGTCGCCTCCGGCGGCGTGAGGTAATCGTAAATCCCCGTCATCATCACTACCGGGCAGCGGCGCGCGTCGATATTCTGCAGTTCCTCGCGCAGGTCGTGGTCGACCGAATAGAAATACAGATCGCCTTTGAAGGCCTCGGAACCCTGGCTGTAGTAGTGCCAGGTCAGCCAGCGGTCCATTTCCGGCGATTGCGGCGCCATCAGGTCCCAAACGCCGCTGGCGCAGACCTGCGCCGCGTTGGCGTGGGGATGGCGCCACCAGTCCAGGAAGAAGCCCGGCGCATGGTCGGCGGCCTCGACCGGGATGACGGCCTTGAAGCGGTCCGGGCGACGCAGCGCCAGTTGAAGCGCGACGTTGCCGCCGAAGGACGAGCCCATGAAGATCGGGTCTTTCAGCTCCAGCGCGTCGCACAGCTTGACGATGAAGTTCACATAGTGCTCGGCGGTGAGCCGGTATTCCTCCTTCCACCACTCCTTGTTGTGCGGCGGATCGGACTTGCCGTGGCGCGGCAGGTCGTAGGCGATGATGTTGTAGTCGCGGGTGAACTCCTCGTCCTCCAGCAGGCCGCGCCACTGGTGATTGTGCGCGCCGGCTGTGTGCTGGCAGATCAGCGGCTGGCCGGTGCCGTTGTGGAGATAGAACACCTTGTATTCGTTGCCGTCGACTTCGATCGTCACATAGCGGCCTGTCACTGGAGAATGGCGAGCCATCGTCTACTCCCTGTGAATTTGATTTGTCCGGTCCCGGTTTGCGCAGCCGCTCAAACCGGCACGCCGCACTTGCGCAGCAGCTCGAACTGAACGGTGAAATTCCTTAGGTTCTGCATCAGCACCAGAAGGTTGCCCTCCAGCTTCAGGTCCTCGCAGAAACTGGCGGCCCAGATGCCGTGGAACATCGGCTTCGGCACCGGTTTCGCGAATTCGCGCCAGGTCTGGGCGCTGGCGCGCAAGGCGAAATCGTAGGGATCGAGCGGCGCCGGATCGGTGTTGATGTTCTTCACCTTGCCGTCGTGCATCTCGACGATAACCTTGCGGTCCGTCATGTCGTACAGGAACGAGCAGGTATAGTACTTGCCCATGCATTGGATGGTTTCGTCGTTGTCCGTCAGGTTCTTGAACTTCGACGCCCAGGTCTTCACGTCCACGGCCATGTCTGCGTCCTCATCGGGTGTTCACAAGGGGGGTCTCCGGAGCCGGCGGATCCGCCGCCATCGCTGCTAGCTCTTCTCCGTTTCGGCGTTTCCTTCCGCCTCGCGCTCCTCGCGCAGAAGGTTGCCGATATGGGTAATCTCGTTCGGCGACATACCGATCTCCTTGAGCAGGGTATCGACGAAAGGCGCCTGGGCCCGGTAGCGCAAAGCGGCGCCGACGATATTGTCCGCCAGGGTGCCGCCGGTGCGCGGTCCCGAAGCGTTCGGCCCGCCGCCTTCGGGATCGCTTGAGGAATCGTCCGCGCCGCCCGCCCCGACGGCCGTCGGGGCGAGGCCGCTCAGGCCCGGCAATCCATCGACCTGGAGAATCTTGATGTCGCCGATATTGTCCATCGGCTTGACCGATTCGCGGATGATTCCTTCCAGGTGCTCGACCAGCTTCATGCGCAGGGTGCTCTGGCGGTTCTCGTCGCTGCGCATGTTCTCCGCCTCGTTGAGGGCACGTTTGCCGGCGGCATCGATCTCATAGCGCAACTGGGCCGCCAGGCTGGAGAACCTGTCCGCTTCCATCCGGTCTTCCGCAGCCGTCTTCTCGGCTGCCGCGATCGTGGTCAGCAGGATGGCCTCGCGCTCGGCCTGCAGGGCGGCCAGGATGGTCTCGACCCTCTTCTTGCGCTCGGCAATTTCCGTCTCCTTGACTGAAGCGACCTTCTCGGCCGCGGCGGTCTCCCGGGCGCGCGCTTCCTCTACGGCGGCCAGGGTTTCCAGCTCCTGCGTCTGCTTTTCGGCGACGGCGATGGAGCGGTCTTTCTCCTCGATGGCGAGAATCCGGCGGCGCTGAACCTCCAGGCGCTCGGTTTCCTGGGCGTGGGCGATCCGCTCGGCGTCCAAGGTCTTCTCCCGGTCGATCCGTGTCTTCTCGACCTCCTCGTGCGCCCGGATCTCGGCTTCCTCTGCCTCGCGCCGGCGTTCGGCCTCCTCGCGGGCGATCTCCGCCGCCCGCTCGGCGCGGCGCACGGCGACGTCGCGCTGCTGTTCGAGGCGCAGATACTCGGTCTCGCGCTCGATCCGGAGGTTCTCCTCCTCAGCCTGCAGGTTCTTCTCCCAGATCTGGATCGCGGTGTCTTTCTCGACGTCGTTGCGGTGCTTGCGCCGCGCCTCGATCTCTTCGGTCAGGCGGGTCTCGCGCAGGGAAAGCTCGGCCTCGATCGCCTTCTGCTGGGCAATCCGCGCCTTTTCCACCTCCTCGCGAGCGCGAATTTCCGCTTCCTCGGCCGCGCGTTCGTACTCGGCGCGCTCCTTTGCGATCTCCGCACGCTGATGCGCCTTGCGGACCGAGACTTCCTGCTCCTGCTCCAGGCGGGCATAGTGGCTGTCTTTGTCGATCTCCAGCGTCAGCTTTTCCGCGTCGAGGTTTTTGTTGCGAATCTGGATTGCAGTGTCCTGCTCGATGTCGTTGCGCTTCTTCCGGCGCGCCTCGATCTGCTCGGTCAACCGGGTCAGGCCTTCGGCATCGAAGGCGTTCTGCGGGTTGAACAGGCCGATATCGGCCTGGTCGAAACCGGTCAGCGAAACCGCTTCGAGCTCAAGTCCGTTCTGGATCAGCGCGTCCTCGACAAGCTCTTTCACGTTGCGCACATAGGCGCCGCGCTGCTCCTGCATCTCGTCCATCGTCATCTGGGCGGCGACGATGCTCAGCGCATCGACGAAACGGCCTTGCACGAGATCCTTCAGCCGCTCCGAGTCCATCGTGCGCTCGCCGAGCGATTGCGCGGCGAGCGCCACCGACTCCCTGTCAGGACGGACACGCAGGTAGAATTCGGCGACGACCTCGACGCGCATGCGGTCCTTGGTGATCAGGGCGCCGGCGCCGCCGCGCTTGACCTCCAGGCGCAGCGTGCGCATGCCGACCGGCGTAATGGTGTGGACGATCGGCAGCACCAGCGCGCCGCCCGTTAGTACCACCTTCTCGCCGCCGATGCCGGTCCGCACGAAGGACATGTCCTTCGACGACCGCTGGTACAGCCAGTAGAGAAGGTAGACGATGACCGCGATGGTGATCCCCGCCAGGAGGATCGCGGTGATGATGTCTACTCCGCTCACGGCTCAAGTCTCCCTGTTTCCGCCGGACGCATCGAGCGTCCGGATTTGATGGAGGCGCCCGTTTTCATCGCGTCAGCCCGTATCCTTCACCGCGGCCCGGTAAACCACCAGGCCGAAAGCGATCTTGTTCAGAAAATCGGCGAGGTTGTAGATCACGTTGATGCTCTTCGGATCCACGCCGCCGCCAAGGAATTCCATGAAATAACCGAGCGGATAGATCGCCCAGCCGATCGTGGCGATCAATCGCAGCGCATTGAAGGACCCCTGCACGACCGCGTTGCCGCTGGCCGAATTGATCTTGCTGGCCTCGCCCAGATAGACCTCGCCCAGGATGTAGAGCCCGCCGGCCGCCGAAATCAGGAAACCCAGGGTCGGACTCATATAGCCGGCCGCGCCGAGATAGGCGGAGCCGATCATCACTACCGACGCGACCAGCAGGCGCCAGAACACGCCCGCCGAGACCGCCGCAATGGCCGCCAGAATCAGGTAGAAGATCACCGTCTGCATCGGCACGGTCAGCTGCCAGTCGATGAACCGATACACCGTCGAAACCTTGCCGGTCGCGGTCCAGACGTCGCGCAGGTAGAAATACTGGAGGGCCGACACCAGCGTCACCGTACCCATGATGGTAACCGGCGCCTTCCACCGGTCCGCAACCCGGCGGCGCTCGAACAGCAGGAAGACCGTCGCCGCCGCCATGGCGATGGAAATCAGCCAGAAGGTTGCGCCAACAACATCGGTTGGGTCTACGAACTTAGTCATTCGCCTGCCCTTCGCCCCAGCCCGATCGATAACCCTTACTCATTTTCGCCTCAGATCTGGTTCCGGATATGCGGCGATCTGGCATAGAGCGCCACAAGCGGGATGATCAGCAGGCCGAACACGAACTGCTGCCCCTCGTAGTTCAGGCCGATCCCGACGAGGAACGACGTCAGGACCTGCAAAACCAGCACGCCGATCACCGTGAAACCGTAGCCGCCCCAGCCGCCGAGCAATGACGTGCCGCCGATCACCACGGCCGCCAGCGTCGTGAACAGGTAGGGATTGCCGACGCCGATAAAGCCGCTGCCGCTCCAGCCGAGAAGCAACGAGCCGGTCATGGCGGCGATGAAGCCGCTGATCGTGTACACGCCGACCCAGTATTTTCGCTCGGAGATCGAAAGGCGCCTGGCCGCCGTTCGGCTGCCGCCGAGGGCATAGAGGTTGCGCCCGTACACCGTGTTGCGCATCGCGATGATCAGCAGCACTGCGACGACGATCCAGATCAGGATCACCGGCGGAACCTTCAGGCCGAAGGTTTCGCCGTTCATCGCCGCGATATTGGTCAGCCATCCCGGCACGGCGCCGTGCACGTTGCCGGCGTAGCGAGTGCCGATGCTGGTGACGATCTGGGTGCCGCCCGCGACCGCGAAGCCGACGCCGAGCGAAACGATCAGCGCCTGTCCCTGCAGGCGGAAGCTGAGGAAGCCGGTAACCGCGCCGATACAGGCGCCGAGCCCCAGGATGATCAGGACGGCCAGCCAGTTGGGCAGGCCCTCGATTCCGAAGAGATAGGCGAGCGCGATGTTGGCCGATCCGATAATGAACGGGATCGACAGGTCGAGTCCGCCGAGCAGAACGACCAGGGTCTGGCCCAGGCAGGCCAGGCCGAGAAACGCCGCAAACACCAACATCGACTTGAAATTGATCGCCGAGAAGAACCCGTCGACGACCAGCGAGCCGACGACGAACAGGCCGACCAGGACGGTCACGCCGATATACGCGCTCTTGTTGGTCGTCACATAGCGGTTCAGCGCGACGGCCAGCGCCAGCAGAATCACCAGTATGATCGAGGCAAAGATGTTGCGCGCGGTGAAGAAGCCGTCGACCGTCGCTGTCAGGATCAGGAACAGGATAATCAGCAGGGCGACGCCGATGAGGATCGTGCGGATGCGGTAGATCAGGTTCCTGAGGAAGCCGCCGCTTTCATTGGCCTCTTCCTCCTGCGGATCCGGCTCCCGCACCGCGGCCTCCGGCGGTCGGGCGCTTTCGAGGCCGATCTCGTCCTGCTTGTAGACCCAGCGGATCGAGAAGTGATGCCAGCCCCACAGCACAAGCGCTACGGTCGCCGCGGTGAAGAAGATGACGTGCTGCAGCGGCACTTCCTCGACCACGCCGAGGATCGTCCCCACGCCGGCGATCAGGACTGCGATAACGAATCCCAGCCACTTGTAGAATAGATGCGCCGACCGGGTCATCGTCCGGCCCCCAGGACCATCCGGACACGCCCGCGCCCGCCGAGTTCGCGCCTGACGACCGACAACAGGCGGCCGCCGCGATATCCGCGCAGGAATTTCCACGCCCGCCGGGCGACGATGACTGCCGCAACGATCGCCACCCCGAGTTTCCACAACGGCGCTTCGGCAGCGTAGAACATCGCGCCGAGGAACAGGATCGAGGTCAGCACGATAAACGCACTGCTATAAGAAAAGACGCGCACACCCACGCTCTCGGCGACGTAAGCGAATATCCTGTTCCTTACCAGCGGCAGGGTTCCGATGTAGAGGGCCGCCGCCGCCAGGATGACCCAGAACACCGCAACCAACAGCGATTCGGACGGCTGAAGCTGGCCGATCGTAACGGCGGCGCCCGATCCCGCGGCCGGCGCCGCCGGAGCAGGCGGCGCGGAGCCGGGGCCGGCGGCGAAATACATCGCGCCGAGCGCGGTGACCGAAAGAACGGCGAGCGGCAGGATTACGGTGTTGCCGATTCTTTGCTGTACGCGCGGCAGGCTGACGACGAACAGGAGGGCGCCGACCAGAACCGCACAGAGTGCCGGCGTGAACAGCGTACCGCGGGACGCGGACACTCCCTGGTTCGCATAGACCACAACGATTGCCGCTGCTGCCCCCAAACCGATCGCGAAGAGCAGGGGCACGTTGCCGATCCGGCTGCGAACCCCGGTTTGCGCAATCAGGATCAGCAGCGAGGCAAGCAGCACGGTGCCGGCGATGACCAGCGCCACGGCAACTATGGGCGAGGTGAGCGCGCCGGAAGCCGCCGGATATCCAGCATCCGAACCGTAGGGCCCGACCCATTCGAGCAGGAGGTTTTTCAGGCCGGCCATGCCTGACGACGCCGCTTCGCCCGCGGCCACGGGCGGGTCCGGCCCGCCATAGAGCGACAGGCCCAGGACAAGCAGGGCCAGCACACCGATGAAAGCGATCAGCGACGCGCTGATGCCGCGATAGAGCAGATAGATCAGGAATACGACGACGGCGATGACGATGCCGGCAAAGACGACGGGCGTGCCCTTCGGTGCCGGTGGAGCCGCCTTGGCCTTGCCGCCGCCCAGCACCGTCAGCCCGGAGCCGCCGGAACCCGAACCCAGCGACTGGATCCCGGAGCCGCTCGAACTACCGGACCCGGAGCCCAGCGACTGGATTCCCGAGCCGCTCGAACTGCCGGAACCCGAACCCAGGGACTGGATTCCGGAGCCGCCGGACTTCGTCTGGCCGGAGACCTGTGCTGGCGCGGGCGGAGGCTTCAACTCCTCCTTCGAATATAGGATCACGCCCAGGGCAAGGACGCCGAGCATTGCGAAAAAGGCGAACGGCGATACCCGCGCGACCTGTTGCGGCAGTCTCGGTAGCGCCAGGGTGAGCAGCAGCGAGATTACAAGGACGGCGCCGTAGGCCGCCTCGGTGACGAAACTCTGCACCCGGCCGAAACTGAAGGTCGAGAGCACGTAGGTGATCAGGTAGATGTTCAGGGCGCCGAACAGCGATCCGACGATGCTGCCGCGTCCGCCGGCAAGGCTGGTGCCGCCCAGCACGAGGGCGGTGACGGCCATCAGCGTGTAGGTCGTGCCCTGGTTCGGGTCGCCCGAGGCGATCAGGGAGGTGAAGGTCAGCGCCGCCATCGCCGCAAATATCCCGGCGATAACATGCGCTCCCAGCCGCACGACGTTGATGCGCACGCCGCTGGCATAGGCGGTGCGCTCGTCCGAGCCCATCAGCCTCAGATGGCCGAAAAACGCGGTCCGGGTCAGAGCGAACCAGGCCAGGGTTGCAACGACGACGATGGCGAGGACCGGCGACAGGATCTCCGTACCCAAGCCCCAGTGCTGCATCCATTCGGGCACCACGCCGCCGGGCCGCCGCAGTATGACCAGATTGAGGCCGACCAGCGCCAGGAAGCCGCTGAGCGCGACGATGATCGGCTGGACCCGCACATAAACGATGATCAAGCCCATCAGCAGCTGGTAGAGCACGCCGACGGCAATGGCATAGGCGAAGAATTCCACCGGCGTCACGATGATCTTGGCGGCGTAGAGCTGGACCATGCTGACATTGATGAAACCGATCAGCGGTCCGATAGACAGGTCGACGCTCACCCGGCCCGCCATCGCGATGACGGTGAGCGCGTAGGTCGCCAGAATCAGCGGCGAGGCGACGATAACGGCGCTACCGATCCCGACGTTGGAAATCAGGTTCGGCGCGCGGAGCGTCGCAATCGTGAGCAGCCCGAACAGCAGCAGGATCGGCACCAGCAGATAGGTGTGCGATGGCGACGATGCATGCCTCAGTTCTGCAGCGCTCATGCCGGTGGCCTCACCGGGCGTCGTGGCACGAAGCGAAAGGAATGTCCGCTTCCGGGATCATCAGTCGAATTCCATCACCTTGATTTTCGGTCCCTTGCCGGCTTCGCTCTGCCGGCCGGCCTCGGCATCCGCGCCGAAATCCCTGATCTTGATCGCTCTGGCAGCCGGCCGCGACGGCTCGGGCGGCCCGGATTGCCGCGATGGTCCCGATTGCCCGGACGGCGAGTCGTCGTCGAATTCGACGATCTTGATGTGGCCAATATCCTGCGCCGTCGCGACGGTCTTGCGACCGTCCTCCCGGTCGTTGTCGAACTCGACGATCTTCATGCCTGTCTTTTCGCCCGGGCGGCCTGCCGGCGACCGGTCGTCGTCACCATCGAATTCGACGATCTTGATTTCATCACGCCCCATCGCGCTCATCCTTACTCAACTGTTTTCCCCCGGACCGCTATTCGTCGAAATAAACGACCTTGACCCGGTCGCCCGAAGCCGCTGCGGGGGAACGCTCTGCGTCCACCCCTTCTTCCGACTCCGTCTCGACGATCTTGATACGGCCGATCTGCACCTTTGGCTGCCGCTGTTTCCTGTTGGCCTCGAAATCGAAGATCTCGGCGGCAGAATGGATCTCGCCGTCGTCGTGGCGATGGCGATGCGCACCGCCGCCCTCGGTCTGGCCGAACATGGCTTCGAGGATCCTGTCCGGATCGATCTCGTCGTCGATGAAGCTGTCGAATATGCTGCCATGCCGGAACACGACGACCCGGCCGCACAGTCCGATGAACTCCTCGAGTTCGCTCGACAGGAAGACGATCGAATTCTCGCGCGAGGCATATTCCCGCAGGTGATTGTAGAGTTCCCGCTTGGTCTGGACGTCGACGCCGCGCGCCGGATCGTTCAGCACGAGAATGCCCGGCTGCATGGCGAAGGAGCGCCCGATGAGCACCTTCTGCTGATTGCCGCCGCTAAGCGAGGTGATCAGGTTGGAGCGGTGCCCGATCTTGATCGACAGCCGGTCGACGAACCAGGAGAACACGCTCGCCAGATCGGCCCAGTCGATGATTCCGAGCCAGCCTTTCTGGGTTGTCTTGCGATACAGCGGAAAGAGCAGGTTCTCGAAAATACTGAGGTTGGGGAAGATGCCCTCGCGCTTGCGGTCGCCGGAGACGTAGTAGATCCGGCACGCTTCCGCATCGTCCAGCCCCTCGACCGTGACGAAGGCGCCGGCATCGTCGCGCGCTTCCGGCAGCCCCTCCAGCGCCGGCTCGACACCGGCCAGGGCACGGACGAATTCGTCCTGTCCCTGGCCGTCTAGGCCGGCCACGCCCAGGATTTCGCCCCGTTTCAAATCGAATGCGAACCTGTCGCCATCCTCCCACAAGCGCAGGCCGGCGCCCCGCATGACGATCTCGTCGCTGAACGCCTGGTGCGCCTCCTGGCCGTGATGGGTCTCGGTAAAATCGCGCTCGCCGGTCATCAGCTCGAGCAGGTTTTTCTCGGTGATCTCACCCTTTTCCAGCACACCAACGTCGCGGCCGTCGCGCATGACCGTCGCCCGGTCGCTGATGCGGATCAACTCGGCGATCCGGTGGGTCACGATGATGACCGCGCAACCCCTGTCGCGCAACTCGCGCATCTTGGCGAACAGCCGTTCGGTGGAATCCAGATCGAGCGCGGCGGACGACTCGTCGAGGATCAGAATCCTGGGTTCGGTCAGCAGGGCGCGGCCGATTGTAATCCATTGTTTCATGCTGAGCGGCAGGCCGCCGACGAGTATGTCGGGGTCGATGTCGACGCCGGTCAGATCCCGCATGAGGGAGCCGGCGGTTTCGTATTTCGCGCGGGACGGGCGCGATTTCGACCACAGACCGTCGGCACCGACGAACAGGTTATCGGCGACCGAACATTCGTCCGCGACGAGCACTTCCTGAAAGACGGTGGCGATTTCGGCGCGGCGCGCTTCGATCGGCGACCTCGGCGTATGGCCGAGCATGGATATCTGGCCGCTGTCGGGGATCTGGACGCCCGACATCACCTTTGCGAGCGTGCTCTTGCCGCAACCATTGCCGCCCACGATCGCGTGGATTTCGCCCAGACGGGCGCTGAAACTGCATCCGTCCAGCGCCTTGGTGACGCCGAACGCCTTGTGTACGTCCACAACGGACACGGCATCGCGCGACGAACCCCCGTTCGCCGGTCCGGCGCCGGGGGCGTCACCCGTCGGGCGGTCCATTGGCGACGCTATGCTGTCCAATACCCTGTCCTACCGCTCGGCCGGAGCCGCTGTTCCGGCTCCGGCCTGCGATAGTACGGCGTCTAGTGCATCGATGCCTTATATTTCTCCGGATCGGCAGGGCGCAGGAAGAAGTTGTCCAGGAACTTCTTTCCGCCCCAGGTCTCGATGCCGACATGGGCCCAGAGCTTGTTGTTCTCGTCGCAATCCGTGCCCATCATCTTCTTGACGTCGTCCTTGCCGAACGGGATCACGTCGACCAGGACCGACTGCAGCTTCGGCCCCTGGCCCTGGAGCGTCCGCATCATGATATTCCAGATCAACTCGAAATCGTCGCCCGGAGGCCAGACATGATAGGCCGAACTGATATAATCGATGTTCTTGCGCCAGTAGCAGATGGCGCCAAGTTCGCCGCCGATCGTGACCGGGATCATCTTGCGCCCGGACTGCTGCAGCGCGCGGAGAACACCCATTTCAGCCGCCGACTGTACGACGATGCCATCCAGTTTCCCCGGGTGGGTGGCAAGCCACTTCTGCACCTCGGCCTGGGCGACCTGGTCGGTCCACATGCCGGCGATGCTGCCGACCACCTTGATGCCAGGATTCGCCGCGAGGCCGGCCTTGATGCCGCGGTCCTGCGAATCGGAACCGGAGGTTCCCGGAATGCCCTCGACCACCAGAACATTGCCCTTGCCGCCGAGCTCCTTGGCCATCCAGGTGCCCATGCGATGGCCGGCCAACTGGTAGTTGGACGATGAATTGATCGAATAAGGCGAGGTTAGGTAACCGACGAACGAGAAGGTCGGCACGCCCTTGTCGAACGCGTATTTCACCGTCGCATTCAGGGCGGTCGGGTTCGAGCAGCACACGATCAGCGCGTCGACACCGCGGTCGACGAGCTGGCGCATCTGTTGAATCTGCAATGCGTCGTTGAGGTTCGACTGGGTGACGAGGACCTCCTTGAGCAGGCCCAGCTTCTGCCATTTGCCGATCAGCTTCTGGACCAGCCGGTCCATGACGCCCGCGCGCCAGGTATTGCCGGCATAGGAACTGGCGTAGCCGATCGTCCACGGCGGCTTTCTCGGCGATTTCCAGTTGCGATACGCACTCGACCCGATCGGCTGCGACGGGTCCAGCATGTTTTTCGAGTACAGTTTCTCCTGGATGTCCTTCGGCAGCTCGTCCACGCCCTCGGCGATTGCGTGGCCCGGCAGGAGCAAAAGCGCCCCCAACAGGATGCCCAGCTTGGCCAATCGTCTCATCGTCTCCTCCCGATGTGTTTACAGCGGTTTGCCGTTCCAGCCGGAACGGTGCCTGCGAACGCCGCCGCGCAGCACGGTCGACATGTCGAGACCGCGCGCAATCCCGGGCAACGGCAGACTGGCGCTACACTAGACGGAATTATCTTGAGGTGCAATCGTTTGCAGCAATCGTTTGCATTTTTTTCCGAATGACGGAAAACTACTTGTCGATCGTACCGTCGGCGGCGGCGATCGATATTCGGTCCGCCGGTTGGAACCGGTTGACGGCGCAATTCGAGGATCCCCGGCACCTATGGAAAAGAAGACCGCCGACAAGCCGGAACCGCCCGGCAAGCGGATCAACGCCAAGCGCCTGGCCGAGGATCTCGACGTATCGATCTCAACGATTTCGCGCGCATTCAACAAGCAGGCCGTCATCGCGCCCGAGACGCGCAGCAAGGTGCTGGACTACGCCGACCGGCTCGGTTACCGGCCCAATCCGTATGCCCAGAGCCTGATCACCCAGAAAAGCCGGATCGTCGGCATCATCGTATCCCACCTCGAAAACCCGTTCTATCCGGAGGCGCTCCGCGGGCTGAGCGAAGCGCTGCGCGAAGCGGGATGGCATGTCATGCTGTTCACGGTGCCGTCCGGCGAAACCCCGGACGATATCCTGCCGCTCGCCATCAGCTATCAGCCGGAATTCGTCATCGTCATGGCGGTGACGATCTCCTCCCGGGCTCAGGAAGTGGCCGAGCGGGCCGGAACGAAGCTGATCTATTTCAATCGCCGCGATCCGAATTCCTCGATCTTCTATGTCGTCTGCGACAACGCCCATGGCGGCGGCATGATCGCCGACCATTTTATCGATACCGGGTGCCGCCGCCTGGCCTACATTGCCGGCTTCCAGAACGCCTCGACTACGTTGGACCGGTGGCGCGGATTTCGCGACCGGTGCATCGCGCGCGGGTTCGCGGATGTCTGGCGCGAGGAGGGCTACTCCTTCTCCTACGAGGCCGGTTATCGCGCCGCGATCCGTCTGATGAAGCGGCATCCGCACCCCGATGCGGTCTTCTGCGCCAGCGATATCATTGCGCTTGGCTGCATCGAGGCGGTGCGCACCGAGTTCGGCCTCCGGGTTCCCGAGGATGTGTCTGTCGCAGGCCTCGACAACATAGAAATGGCGGCTTGGCCGTCGCACTCTCTGACAACCTACTCCCAACCGCTCGACAGGATGATCGAAGCGTCGGTGAAGCTCATCGAGGAGATTTCGATCGGGGCGGAGAACGAGACGGTCGCCTGGCAAATCAAGGGCGACATCATCGTTCGCAAGTCGACTCGGCCGCCGCCGGGTGGCAAAAGGTCGGAGGTCGTGCCGGACTCACCGGCGTGATCGGGACCGCGGGCGCCGCTGGAACGAGGGCAGATCGTTGTCGGACAAGATCGTCTGGCTCTTCATCTTCCTGATCCTGTATTGGGGTTACTGCATATTCTGGGGTGCGCGCTGCGGATTCCGCGCGCCGACGGCGAGCGACTATTTCGTCGCCGGCAGGAAGCTACCGGTCTGGCTGTTCGTCATGGGCGTGACCACCGCGGCGTTCGGTGGATGGAGCTTCATCGGCCATCCGGGCCTCGTCTTTCGCGACGGCTTTCCCTATGCGTTTGCCGCCATCGGCGCGATCGCAATTCCGCTGTCCGGAGTCGTCCTGCTCAAACGGCAATGGGCGCTGAGCAAGCGCTTCGGTTACCTTACGCCGGGCGAACTGCTGGCGGACCATTACGGCAGCGAGGCGCTCCGCCTGATCGTCCTGGCTGTTGCGCTGCTGTTCGCAATTCCCTTCACCGGCCTCCTGCTGGGCGGCTCCGGCTTCCTCATCAGCGTCGTGACCGACGGATATGTGTCACGCGACATGGCCATGTGGGGCCTGGCCTTGGTCCTTGTAATCTATGTCACGGCGGGCGGCATTGCGGGCATCGCCAACGTCGCCGTCCTCCAGGGCATCCTGATGGCGATGGGCATGATCGTGCTCGGCCTCATCGCCCTCGATCATGTCGGCGGATTCGAGATGCTCAACCGCAAGCTCGCGGATCTCGCGGCGACTCAGATCGGCGGCTGGGGTACGACGCGCGGCCTCGGCGGCGGCGACTATAACGGCCTGTTCGCCCTGCCGGGCGTCGCACAATGGACAGCCGGCCTGGGCAAGGAGGCACCGGTCGGCGGCCTCTGGACCGGGGTTATGTGCCTCAGCTTCATGTTCGCCCTGCTCGGCGTGATGGCCGCGCCGACCTTCTCGATCTGGGCCTTTTCCAGCGCAACGCCCCGGCCCTTCGCGGCGCAGCAGGTCTGGGCTTCTGCCGCTGCGGTCGGCGCGATAATCCTGATATTTTCGGCGATCCAGGGCGTCGCCGCATTGTTCCTCGGCGCCAACGAGGCCGTTACCGAAGCCGGCCTGGCGGTCGCCCGGGTCCTGCCGGACCTGTCGGGCGGCAAACAGGCCGCGCTCGTCCCCTACTACATCAATTCGGTGACCGAGGCGTTGCCCTGGCTGGCGGCGCTGCTTGCCGTCTGCGGCCTGGTCGCCATGCAGGCGGCCGGCGCGGTGCATCTGGCAGCGTCGGGGGCGATGCTGAGCCGCGACGTATTCCGCCGCTTCCTGAAACCGGACGCCAGCCACCGCGGCCAGAAACTGTTTGCGCGCATTGCCGTGCTGGTCGTTACCGGCCTGGCTCTTGCGCTCGCCACCTACGACCGGATTGCCCTGGTCGAACTGGGTGCGCTGGCCCTGCCGGTCGCCTTCCAGCTCTGGCCGACACTGTTGGGCGCCACCTGGTTTCCCTGGATCACCCGCCAGGGCGCGCTCTACGGCCTGTGCGCCGGCATCCTCGCCGTGATCCTGACCGAGAGTATCGGCCAGACCCTGACCGGCGGCACTCTGCCCTGGGGGCGCTGGCCCTGGACCATTCACTCTGCCGGCTGGGGCATGTTCTTCAACCTGTCGATCTGCGTTATCGCCTCGGCCATGTCCCAGGAGGCTGCCGGCAGGCAGCGCCGGCAGAAGTTTCACGACTTCCTGCAGCAACACGCGGCGCCGCGGGCCACGGCGCGCGGCGTAAGGACCTTCGCCTGGATTCTGGTCGCGGTGTGGCTATTCTTCGGCGCCGGGCCGGGCGGGGTCATCGGAAACTATCTCTTCGGCGCGCCCGACGCCGGCTACGACAGCTGGGACTTCGCGATGCCGTCGCTGTGGGCATGGCGCATCCTCTGGTGGGGCGCCGGCGTCATTCTGATCTGGTTCCTGGCCTACGGGCTAGAGATGTCCACGGCACCGAAGAGACCGATCGTCTCCTTGTCCGAAGACATCCATGGCGGAACGGCCGGCCGTACGGCAGCGCTCTCGCGATTCAAGGCCGCTCGACACGCCGAGTACCCGCCGGGATGAATCCGACGGCACGCAAGCCCGAGTCCGACATTTGATCAAACTGCCGGTGCAAGCTTCTGTAACTTTCTGATTTGCAAAGAGATATTGAGAAGCGGCAGCGCAATGTTCACCAAGATATTCCTATCATATCCGGATTCATTGCGTCGATCCAACCCACGACTGCTAGCTCTCCTCAAACGAACGCGGCACAGGTCCGGACATACGCCGAGTGAGGTGACCCCACCTTTTCAGACTACTCGGCGGCTCGGTCTCTGTCCGGTGTGGGTTTCTATTGTGGGCTCATGGATACGCAAAGATGGCTGTGCCGGCCGCCGTTGGGATCGTGAAGCAGGATGACTGGGCCTGCTGTCCACCAGCAGGCCCAACAGCGCGCCGCCGTTGACATCGGGACAGCGGCGGAAAGCGTCGGATTTGCCGGAGATGCGTGGCAGCCATAAGGACAGACCCGGAACGCCCGCAGCGGGACTCGACAACTTGTTGATTTCACGTCCGTTTTCCCGATTAGAGTGCTGATTCCCACTGATCGCCAGATGCTGTGAACTCATAGCCTGTCAGCCTGTCCCTGCACGCATAGTATTTAAAGTAGTTCACATATGGCTTCGAAAAACAGTAAAAATTCACTGACGGTCCCTTGAGAAGGTGTTTTTCACGCTGTATCATGGAACTTCAGGGACATGGGTTGTTGGCTTCGTTTTTCAGCCAAGAGCATCGAAATTCATGAATGTCGCGCTTCAACATCGTTTTTCAGGGCCGATCACGGTTTTTCAGGGCAGGCGGTTGCCGGAACGGGCGACGCTGGCCGGCTACGCCGCCCTGATCGATGCCTGCAGCCTGCACGCTCCCTTGCCGCGGACCTTATCCGCTACGGGCGAGCGGCACAGAATCCGGGAGGAGGGAGGCTGGCGCCTTCTCACCCCGCGCCATGCCCCGCGCCCCACACTGGAAGCGCACCTGACCTTCGCCCTCAAATATGAGGGGCTCGATCTTGCCGTTCTAAAGCGCCTCTTCCTTGCGGTGGATGCGGCCGAGATCGAATCCATCGTCCGGGATACGCCCACAGGCGCCTATGCTCGGCGCCTCTGGTTTCTTTACGAGTGGTTCACCGGGCAGCGTCTGAACCTTCCCGACGCCACACGGGCCGACTATGTGCCGGTCGTCAACCCGAAGCAGCAATGGGCGGTCCCGGGCGAGAACTCCGCGCGGCATCGCGTCAGGAACAACCTGCCGGGCACACCGGATTTCTGCCCGCTCGTCCGGCGCACGCAAGCACTCGAGGAATTCGTCAACCTCGATCTCGCGGAGCGGGCGCGGGCCGTCGTCGCTGCGGTGCCGGGGGACTTGCTGGCCCGCACAGCCGCATTCCTGCTCCTGAAGGATTCGAAGTCGAGTTACGCGATCGAGGGCGAACGCCCGCCACAAAACCGCATTCAGCGCTGGGGCCGAGCTATCGGTGAGGCCGGCCGGCAACCCATCGACCTTGATGAACTGCTCCGGCTGCAGGAGATAGTAGTCGGTGACGACCGGTTCGTGCGCCTTGGCTTGCGCACCGAAGGCGGATTTGTCGGCGAGCACGAACGGGACACGGGCGGGCCGATCCCCGACCACATCAGCGCGCGGCACGAAGACCTGGCGTCCCTGATCGAAGGCATGGTCGCGTTCGACCTGGATCCCGCAACCGCCCTCGATCCTGTCATCGCAGCTGCCGCGCTGGCGTTCGGCTTTGTGTACATGCATCCCTTCGATGACGGGAACGGGCGCATCCATCGCTATCTCATTCATCACGTCCTGGCACAGCGGGGCTTCAACCCGCCGGGGGTCGTGTTTCCGGTATCCGCCGCGATCCTGGATCGGATCGACGCGTATGGCGCGGTTTTGGAGGACCATTCGCGGCGGCTCTTGCCGCTCATCGAGTGGGAGCCGACGGAGCGCGGGAATGTCCGGGTGCTCAACGACACGGCGGATTACTATCGCTTTTTCGACGCCACGCCTCATGCGGAATTCCTGTTCGAATGCGTGCGCAGAACGATCGAGGAAGACCTGCCAAACGAAACGGATTTTCTTCGGCGCTACGACCGGTTCACGAGACACCTGCAGGCGATCGTCGATATGCCCGATCGCACCGCCGACCTGCTGTTCCGGTTTCTGCATCAAAATGCGGGGCGTCTTTCGAACCGGGCGCGCGAAAGAGAATTCGAGAAGCTAACGGATGAAGAAACGGAACGGATCGAGCGCCTTTACGGCGAAGTGTGTTATTCAGCGCACGCCATTGACCCCACAGAATGACGCAACGTCAGAGGATTAGCATGCCGATCGGCGTCCAACAGAATGCCGATCAACACCTTTCTTCGCGCCGGCCGCCCAATCGTCCACCCTGAGCCCTTTGTCTCCGGCGACCTCGCCGCAGACTACGACCGGCGCCGGGTGTGCGTAGCCGGCTCCTTGCCGGACTTGATCCGGCCGATGACGGCCGCTGCCCGGCGCCGTGTCTCGCTCGGTGAGAGGTCCTCGTAGCGACCGATCGTAATCCGTTTCTTCGCGTCGCCGCGAGCCCGGGTCTGAACGATGTAGACCTTCCGTCCCGAGGGATAGACCCGAACCCCGAAGCCCTGGAGTTCCCTGTCCCAGAACACCGTGTCCCTTTCCACCGCGATGGCGTCGACGGTGCGCCGCGAGATCCTATTGTTTCTGAGCTTCACCATGCCTCAGTCGTGCTGACCGTGGTCCTGCATCGAGCGCACCTGCCCGTTGTCGTTGCCAGCAGGAAACGCGTATCGCAAAACCGGCTGAAATGACGGGGACCGGCGGGGCCGTAACCGACCGACCAAGAATGGATGACGCAAATCTCATTCGCCGGGTTACGGAATCATCGGTTTGTCCCTTCCTGTCCAGACAGGAAGGGACAAACGGGCTCATCTGATTGCCGGTTCCCAATTGTCCTCGATTGATCGGACAGAAAGAGTCAGGAAGGGTCCGGAAGGGGACAAGTAGGGACAAACGGGTGGTGTCATGTTTTGTTTTCATCTGCCAGAAAATCGGATTCGTCATGCAATTACAATGACTTAAGAAATAACTACCCTTATCGGTCTTCATATCGCAAGCTGATTCAAGTCAACTCCCGACCCCGCATGTCCCCCGAATTCGCCCGGATTGCGGGGAATGTTTCCGATCCTGCGCGGGCGACGGTAGCGCCCGGCGGCGGATGCCGCAATGCGGTTTCCCGCCTGCGCCCCGCCGGACGCCCGCTACGCGTCCGGTCCCGCGGTCGGGGCGTACCGCCACGGCTCCGGCACATGGCGGGGCACGAGGTCGCGCCAGCCGCCCTCTGCCAGCGCCCTGGCCTTGGGGATCCAGCGCCGGATCTGGGCGCGCATCCAGCCGTCGGAGGTCCACTCTTCGGCGACCCTTGCCTCGCCCCATATGCGTTCGGCCATCCAGCGAAGCGACTTCTCCGCGCCGATGCCGTCCATCACCGACACCAGCGCGCGATCCGCCCGTCCCTGAAGGGCCGCATCCGAGGAGGGGGCGGGCGCCCGGCGACCCGCCACAGGTCGGCGATCCGGCCGACCGGGGCCTCCAGCGGAAGGCCGAGGCCCAGCTTCGCCACGATCCCGTCTGCGGGTCCGAACACGCGCCCGGACGGGACCAGGATCTGGAGCACCGCGTCGCCCAGCTCCGCCTTGAGGACGAACCGCCCGTTGAGCAGCCTGAGCCCCTCCAGCTTCGCGCCCGCCTCGCCGAGCAGCCCGAGCAGGGTCGTCGGGTCCGGCCAGGGGTCCGGGTCGGGCTCGGCGACCAGCACCGGCATGCCGGGAAGGAAGGGCGTGCGCCACCTTTCGTTGTCCGGGTTCTCCCAGGCGCCGAGCCCCCAGTCGGCCGCCGCGAGGTCCGCACGGGTCTGGATCCTGAGCGGGAACGGCGCCGCCTCGAAGCGCACCGGGCCCGCCTGCGCCGCCCAGGCCGCGCGATAAGCGGCCTCGCGCCGCATGCAGGCCCAGGCGCAGGCGCGCCGGGCCGAGGCCCTCGCCGCCCGCGCCGAAGCGGAGCCCACGGGACCGGACGCCGGATCCGGGACCGTGGAGGCCGATCCGGACGGAAACGGCACTGCGACGGAGGCTGCGCCGGAAACGCAACCGTCGGAAGGCGACGGGCCCGAGGATGAACGTCCCGAGCCGTCCATCGCCGACGCCATCGACGCGATGAACGCGGTACCGACGAGGGCCACTGGCGCATGCTCTGGAACCACGAGATCGGCGAATTGCCGAGCCATCGCGAATCCCGCTTCTGGCTCGCCACCGGCCTGCTGCTGCCGGTCTGGGACCGCCTGCCGGCCGAGAACATGCGGGTGCGGCGGCTCACCAGCGATGACGGCATTGCGCTCATCGGGCGCGTGCTCGACGCGGAGCAGGTGCGGACGGTGCGTGCCGGCTTCGGGCTGGACGGCGGACCCGCCATGACCGGCCCGGAAGCCTTCGTGGCGGTCATGGAGCGCGGCAACGCGGTCGCGCTCGCCAACGGCTGGCGCCTCGCGCGCCGCCGCCTGATGGGCGCCAACCGGGTCGAGATCGAGGGGCCGGCGGATACCGACCTGCCGGCGCTGCGGCGCATGGGATGCACCGTCGAAATCGTCTCCTTCCGCGCCCGGATATTCGCGCCCGGGGCAGACACGCTCGAACGCCTGCTCGACCGCTGGCCGCTCGCCGCGTGATTTCGCCCAACATCGATGTCGCGCCGTCGCCCGCCGCAATACATATTGCCGGCCGGGCGGCGGCCGCCCGAAGGAGAATTCCATGACCGCACAGACCCTGCCCGACAACCCGGATTTTTGTTTCGTGCCTTCCTACGATGTCGAAACCGACGTTCAGCAGATCCACATCGTCATCGAGGGCTTGGCGGGCCACATCCCCACCGCGCTCATCGCGCTCGATCTGGACGATGCCCTGGTCATCGCGGACAAGCTCAACCGCCGCCTCGGGCTGGACCGGGAGGCCTGGACCGCCATGGCGGCCGTCTCCATGCGCGCCGAGGACGACGATCCGGAGGGCGGGGCCTGGCATTGAGACCGTACCGTCCCGCACCCCGGACGGGCGGCCCTCAAAGACCTCCGTACCGATTGCCCAGGCTGTCGATGATCGGGCAGTCCGGCCGGTCGTCGCCCCGGCAGGCCTCGACCAGGTGGGCGAGTTCGTCATGCAGCGACTGCAACTCGCGCTGCTTCTCCGCGATCTCCTCCAGACGCTTCGCCGCAATGCGCTTCACGTCGGCGCTGGACCGGTGACGGTCCTCGTACAGGCCGAGCAGTTCCCGGCATTCCTCGACCGAAAAACCGAATTCCCGCGCCCGGCGGACGAAGACCAGCTTGCGCACGGCGCTATCGTCGTAGCTGCGGTAGCCGGCCGACGAGCGGCCCGGCGCCGGCACCAGCCCGATGTCCGAATAGTAGCGCACCGTTTTGACCGGCAGCCCGGCGGCCTCGGCCACAGCTGAGATGTTCATGGCGAACCCCTTGACCTTCCAGTAACTGGAAACACTAGATTGGACCTGACGAAAAGGCAATCGGGGCGGACATGGTCGCTATTGCGCAAAATCTGGCGATAGACTGGCACTGCCGCCACACCTGGCGCCGGGCCTCGAAGAACACGGCATGGTGCCTGCTGGGGTGCGCCATCGGCGATTTCGGCACCATCGCTTTCTTCCAGTTTACCGGCATCCCCTGGCCGACCCTGGCGATCATGATCCTCGCGATCGTGAACGGGCTGCTGACCTCCATCGCCCTGGAGACGTTCATCCTCTCCCGTCAGATGGAATTGCGGACGGCCTTCCGCACCGCCATCGGCATGTCCTTCATCTCGATGATTTCCATGGAGGCCATGATGAACGCGGTCGACTGGGCGCTGACCGGCGGAGCCATGCTGACATGGTGGGTCGTACCGCTCATGCTGGCGGCCGGTTTCGTCACCCCGCTTCCCTACAATTACTGGCGGCTGAAGGCGCTCGGCAAGGCATGTCACTGAGGCGGGTCGCGATCCTGCTCGTCCTGGCCGCCGCCCTGGGCGTGGCGGGGTATTTCCTTTTCGGCGGAGGGGAGGACGGTGCGGGCGGTGGCGCGCCGATCGCGTCGGTCAGCCTGCCGGACACCCTCTCGGCGCGCGCGCAGCTGGGGCAAAAGACCTACGACGCCAACTGCGCGTCCTGCCACGGCCGGAACGCAGCCGGACAGGACGGGATCGCACCGCCGCTGGTCCACATCATCTACGAGCCCGGCCACCACGGCGACGAATCGTTCCAGCGCGCGGCCGCGCGCGGCGTCCGGGCCCACCATTGGCGTTTCGGCGACATGCCTCCGGTCGAGGGTCTGGGCCGGCGCGACGTGGCCGCAATCGTGGCCTATGTCCGGGAACTTCAGCGGGCCAACGGCATCCGATGAGGTCATGCCCATGAAAGCGATCATGATCGCCGGAATGCTTGCCCTCGCGGCAACCCCGGCACTGCCCCATTCCGCCCTCGACGCCACCGCGCCGGAGGATGGCGCCGTGCTGGTGCGGGCGCCGCCGCACATCGTTCTGACCTTCGCCAGGCGCATCCGCCTGACACGGGTCCGCATGACCCATGACGACGGGAACGGGATCGACCTCGAACTGGGCGGACGGAAGGCGTTCGCGACCCGGTTCGAGCTGCCGCTCGAGAACATGGGCAGCGGCCTCTACCGGATCGAATGGCGCGGTCTCTCGGGCGACGGGCATGCCATGCGCAAGACCTTCAGCTTCCGGGTGAAATGACTCGTGCCGGACATATGGGAACTGGCTTCGACCCTGGTGAAGTTCCTGCTCTTTATCGGGGTCCTGGGAAGCACCGGCCTGGTTCTGGTGCGCATCGTCTTCGCCCGCGAGACGAGCAGCTTGCACGCCACCATGGTCCGGCAGGCGACCGCGTTTGCCGTGCTCGCATTGCTGGCTGCCGGCGCCGGCTTCGCTCTCAAGGGCGCCGCCATGACTGGCGCGCTCTCGGGCATGACCGACCCCGAGATGCTGGGGCTGCTGTGGCAGACACCGGCGGGCACGGCGTTCGCTTACCGTATTGCCGGCCTGGGCCTGGTCCTTCTGGGGCTCCGGCTGGCCGGGATCGGCCTGCCGATCGCCGCCGCCGGCGGCCTGGCGGTGCTGTGGTCGTTTTCCCGGGTCGGGCATGTCACGGATGTGGGGGCGCTTTGGCTGGAAATACTGCTTCTGCTGCATCTCGCCGGCGGCGCCTTCTGGATCGGCGTCCTCTTGCCGCTCCGCGCGCTTGCCGGGGACCGCGAAAATCTCTCCCTCGCAGCTGGCCTGGGGCACCGCTTCGGTCGCATCGCCGCCGTTACAGTACCGCTCATGATCGCCGCCGGGATCGTCATGGCGTGGCGACTGCTGGGCGGCCTCGAAGCCCTGCTGGAGACCGGCTACGGCCTCACGCTGCTTGCCAAGATCGGGGCCGTCGCCTGCCTGCTCGCGGCCGCGGCGGCCAACAAGCTCCGTTTCGTTCCCGGCATGAGGGCGGGCGACCGCCGGGCGGCAGTGGCTCTGCGCCGCTCCATCGCCGGCGAAGGAGCTGCGATCCTTGTTGTCCTTCTGGCGACAGCCGCTCTGACCACCCTGCAGGGAGCGCCGTGGGAGAGTAGCCCATGAACCGAAGAGAATTTCTCGCCTGCTCCGCCGCAACGGTCCTGCTTCCAGGGACGGCCTGGGCGAAGCCGGCTTTCCGGCTGAAGGCCGGTCCCGTCACCGCCCGGCTCTTGCCGGAAGGCGAAGCCCCGACCCGCATGCTCGGTTTCAACGGATCGAGTCCGGGGCCGGAACTCCGTTTCCGACAGGGCGACCGCGCTTCTGTCACCTTCGAAAACGCATCGGGCCGGCGCTCCGCCATCCACTGGCACGGCATCCATCTCGACAACGCGATGGACGGCGTGCCCGACCTGACCCAGGCCGCCGTCGAACCGGGTGGGACTTTCGACTACGCTTTCGAGGTCCCCCATGCAGGGACCTACTGGTACCACGCCCATCACCGGTCCTGGGAACAGGTCGCCAGGGGCCTCTACGGCCCCCTGATCGTCGAGGAACGGAACCCGCCCGCTGTCGACCGCGACATTACCGTCGTCCTCGACGACTGGCGGCTCGACCGCAGCGGCGCGCTGCACGAGAACT
>Ga0209022_1000472_pt1 | contig 50563 bp, 50 predicted proteins | sample PinacodermPK_FD_187300 | JGI IMG/M metagenome (GOLD analysis project Ga0209022, IMG submission 187300) | Host-associated microbial community of the marine sponge Aplysina aerophoba from Gulf of Piran - sponge pinacoderm, lysed by proteinase... | ecosystem: Host-associated > Porifera > Sponge >... | reverse complement strand
ATGTTAATTGACACTGTTCTTTCTTTCCCCTTTGGGTAGAGGTATCTGAAAGAGATAAAACCCAATCACAATAATCAAACAGATCTTCAAGCTTATAGAAGCCTCGTGTATAAATTATTGATATTAGCCTCTCAACGATTGTTTTGACAAATACCATGTGGTGAATTCTTGTTCGGTTTTGCAACCAAAAGGAAAGGCGATGGTTGTCAGTTATAATATGTGTTTCGAAAATAGACTGGAATGTATCCTCTTTAATCTTTTGACTATCCGACTCCTCTTCCTCCCAACAATTGATGTAGTCAAGTAGTTCTTCATCAGTCAAGTCATTCAGGTCACCGATTGAATGAGGGCTTCGCAGTGTGCCAATTGCATCAGTGGTATAATCTAGCATTGGGTTGGCTTTCAATTAAGTTTTAAGATTATCTTGTTCCTTGTCAGAACTTGGACATAGCAAAGTATAAAGAAACTTATCACAATCTTCTAAAAGTAACTTACATTCGGACTCTACAGCTGAACTGTGATGAGAAACACTCTCTAGTCTATTCCATATTTTTTTAAATTCTTCAGGGCTAGAATCTTCGAACCACGCTGGATTATTTTGAAAAGCTATCATAATTCTATCCATTCTACTAGGGCGATTGGGCGTATTAAGAAAGAGAGATAATAAATCAAGTGTTATACTTAAATCAGTGTCAATCGTTTGTTTTTCCCACCCACTAGAGTATCTTTCTTTATCTTTGTTTAAGCGAATAAGGCAATCTTTTTTATTCTGTTTGAAGTTAAACTCAGGCTGCTTGTATACATTTTCACTAAAGGTCCAAGATAATTTTTCAAACAACTCTCTTAAGGAATGAGCTGCCTGTACATAGCGGTCAGGGTTATTTTGGTTATAAATGACACGAATCGCCCCCAAATAACATGTACTCAATGGCCATTTATGGTATGCCGGCCCATTGAGAGTTTTCCAAACTTTTATCTGAGTATCATCTAGATCTTCATTTGACGTCTGTTTTTCTTGGTGGTTCATAAATCAACTATAGTCAATAATCATAATGATAGTCCTAATGGCAATCTAAGTGAGAGGGAAAAGAAGAAACAGGAATAGTGATGTAGTTTAAAACTCGGAAATTTCAATAGATTCTTCAAGTTTGAATTTCAAACTACTCAAATCACTTTGACATCGTGCAATCGGATGATAACTTATTGAAGTATTCCCACATTGCTTTTTTTCTTGTTCATGTCAGAAGGATGAAGAATCCCAATGAAATCAAGGGGAATTATTCACGAAGGCAAAGGTGGGTACATCTCTGAAACCGAGATGCCTGAAAGACATCCATCAATTGAATTGTTACATTGAACCATTAGACATTTCATCGCAAGGAACTGTTGGAGATGGAAGTGTCACGCTAATTGGAAAACATCTACAAAGAGGGAGTTTACTCCGCTCATGAACACAAGTGGACTAGAGTGCTTAAACGGAACTTCACGATGAATTCTATCTAACATTCTTGCTCCAACCCCTGTAACGTATCCCTTTTTCCGTGCTAAGTTAGATATGATGCGGTTATAATGTCGCCATAGGATGGGCTGACTCATTTCTCTCAGCGTTGATGTCATCCCAAACCGCATCTACTTATACACAAGAGCACCTCTATTTAATCCGAAAACCAGGATTAAATAAAGGTGCCCATCAGGGCTATCGCATTTAAAATTTTACAATGGTTTTGCTAGCTGACGAACTCTATATTTTCAACATTTATAGCCAGTAAAGGAAAGAAAAATCCTTTAATCTCCTTCTGGAAATAATCTGTGAGAGTAAATTACGTGAAATGTGATAGAATGTTATTTCAAATGCGATAGCCCTGCTTCTTGCGCCTCTTGGTGTTGGATTTTTTTGAACTCTTTGAACATCATTATTCCCTGAGGTCATGATTAAAGTTGTACGGGATGAAAAAAGCCATGAATCAAATACTTTAATGGTGTAAGGGTTATTCATATTTACAACTCCTTGATAAATTGCTGACCAGATAAGATTAATACTGATCAGGTCAGCAGTGAAATGACAAGCTAATGAGTAACAAAGGTTCCAAATTGCATACAAATTCAAGGAAAACAAACATGGGGTCAGAACCTAACCAAAGAATTTTAGTCCGTGAAGCGTTTGGTATTGATACCAATATGGAAGTCATGGGGTTCACCGAAAGGAATGAGCGGGTTCCAGAAATTGATAATTCTTATAAATTTGATCCTGATACAACAATGGCCATTCTAGCAGGATTTACCCATAACCGTAGGGTTATGATTCAAGGATATCATGGAACCGGTAAGTCAACCCACATTGAACAAGTTTCGGCACGGCTTAACTGGCCATGCGTTAGGGTCAATTTGGACAGTCATATTTCTCGCATTGACCTCATCGGTAAAGATGCAATTAAATTGCGAAACGGCAAACAAGTCACGGAGTTTCAGGAAGGAATCCTGCCTTGGGCCTTGCGCAATTGTGTTGCCTTAGTGTTTGATGAATACGACGCGGGACGTCCCGACGTTATGTTTGTTATCCAGCGTATATTGGAAGCCGAGGGTAAGTTAACTCTTCTTGACCAAAATGAAATCATCACCCCCAACAAACACTTTCGTATTTTCGCTACAACGAATACTGTAGGTCTCGGCGATACGACCGGTTTGTATCACGGCACCCAGCAAATTAATCAAGGTCAGATGGACCGATGGTCGCTTGTGGCAACGTTAAACTATCTCTCGCATGACGCCGAGACCCAAATAGTGCTTTCCAAAGTACCTAACTTTAATACCCAAAAAGGGCGAGATTATATTGCCAAGATGGTTTCCGTTGCCGATCATACGCGATCGGCTTTCAAGAACGGAGATATTTCCACTGTAATGAGTCCGCGGACTGTTATTTCGTGGGCTCAGAACTATGAAATCTTTAACGATATCGACTATGCATTCCGCCTGAGTTTTGTCAATAAATGCGATGAGCTTGAACGCGCGACTGTTGCTGAGTTATTTCAACGCTCTTTTGGTTACGAGTTGGAATTTAAATCCAATTATAGGACTCTTTTATAACAATTGATACGATCAATGTCCTGTTCATTTGCGATTGACTATGCCACGCGCTGACCAAAATCAACTTGATTCGCTTAAGAAAGCCATCGGTGAAACCACGCGTACGATTGCTGGTTCTGATGAAGTATCTGTGCGTTTTACAGCTGACCCACCAGGAATTAACGATGGGGATATCAGACTCCCTCCTCTCAGCTCAAAAACAACCTCTTCGGACATCAAAGTCGTAAGGGGATATGCCGATGGATTTGCCTTGAGACATCGTCATCAAAGCGCTGAAATTTTTAAAAAATATATGCCCGCTGGAGAAACAGCGAAGCAAATTTATCAGGCGCTCGAAAATGCTCGTTGTGAGGCTCTTGGATGTAGCCGATTAGAAGGGATTGCCCAAAACATTGATGCAAAAATCGATAAATTCGCTACTGATAAAGGCTACCAATCAATAACCGATTTAACTGAAGCACCCCTCAAGGATGCCTTATCGTTTCTCATTCATCAAAAAATTACCAAGCGCACCCTTCCAGAAAGTGCCCAAAAGGTTTTAGACCTCTATCATAAAGAAATTCAAGGTCGAAGCGGTGAAACACTCAAGCGACTGAATTCGACCGCTAACAACCAAGTTGAATTTGCTCGCTTAGCTCGCGAAATAATCGGCAATTTTGGCTACGGGGACCAAATTGGGCCTGATCCAGATGATACAGAATCTGATGACCAAGAAGAGTTACCAGACCCTAACGAAGATAAACCGGATACTGAAAACGCTGAAACCCAAGACTCCGAGGACCAGGACCATGGAATCGATGAACAAACTGCTGACAAATATTTAGATGCCGAACAGCCTGAACCCACTGAACCTGACGAATTAAATTTGGGTGAAATGGAGGAAGCAGATAACCCTGATCAGGATTTAGAAAACACACGTCAAAACTATTCAGAAGCTGACCCCTTCTATCAAATTTTTTCGACGAATTATGATGAAATCATACTCGCCGAAGATCTTGCTGAGTTGGATGAATTAGAGCGGCTACGTAATAATCTTGATGAGCAACTTGAACCCTACAAGGGGGCTGCAGGACGACTCGCCAACAAGCTCCAAAGAAAACTTTTGACTCAGCAAAATAGAATTTGGGAGTTTGATCGAGAGGAAGGAATCTTAGATGCCGGTCGACTCGCTCGAATAGTAGCCAATCCTACCACTCCATTATCATTTAAGGTTGAAAAGGATACCGAATTTAAGGACACCATTGTTTCATTGTTGTTAGACAATTCTGGTTCTATGCGAGGGCGCCCTATTTCTATTGCCGCAATGTGTGCTGATATACTTGCCCGGACGCTTGAGCGTTGCCAAGTCAAAGTCGAAATTCTGGGCTTTACCACCAAGTTATGGAAGGGTGGAAACAGCCGCATTGATTGGGCCAACTCAACGCGTCACCCCTCTCCTGGTCGACTCAATGACATTCGGCATATCATTTATAAGAACGGCGATATACCTTGGCGAAGAGCACGTGATAATCTTGGTTTAATGATGAAAGAAGGCTTACTCAAGGAAAATATTGATGGTGAAGCCCTTGAATGGGCACACGGTCGGTTGGTTCATCGCTATGAAAAGAGGAAGATTCTTATGGTGATTTCCGATGGTGCACCCGTTGATGATTCAACCTTGAGCACTAATTCAGCAAATTATTTGGAAGCTCATTTACGAAACGTTATTGCTATGATTGCTAAAAAGGGGCTGGTTGAGTTAATTGCTATTGGTATTGGGCATGATGTTACGAGCTATTATGATCGGGCCGTAACAATTTCGGAGGTTGACCAGCTTGCTGGCGTTATGACAGAACAGCTTTCGGAATTGTTTGACCTCAAAAAGAGTTAGAAACGGCCTCTTTTCAACTCAATTACATATATGACGAATCCTCTCAATACATTGCATATTTCGTCTGAAAAATTAAAAAGTTTGCGTCATCAATTCGCTGAACTAAACCTTCAGGGATATCTGTTACCTCATAATAACGAATTCAGAAACGAACAACTCCCTGTATGGGATGAACGTCTCGCTTGGCTAACTGGCTTCACCGGTTCAGCAGGATTTGCCGCCATCTCTTTGAATCAAGCCGCTGTTTTTGTTGACGGCCGCTACACTTTGCAAGCTAGTCAACAGATTGTGGCTGAATTGTTTCAAATAAAGGAATTGAGCCTTGATGCAATCGTTAACTGGTTACAATCTAACTTAACATCAGGAAGCCGGGTTGGGGTGTGTGGGAAGCATATTTCGGTTGCTGAGTTTGATTATATCAGCCAAGGGCTGAAAGAAAAGAATGTTGAACTGATTCCCACCGCCGATTATGTTGCTAAAATATGGTCAGATCGTCCTAGCATGTCGGTTGATAATATGTACCTTTATCCGCTAAAATACGCTGGAGAAAGCCAAGAGGATAAGTGTCACCGATTAGCAGAAGAACTCAAGAAGCGAAAAATAAAAACGCAGGTTCTCACTGATTCCTCATCTGTTTCATGGCTTCTAAACATCCGTGGAAATATTATTCCACAGAATACAATTGTTCAGTCATATGCATTCCTTCACCATGATGCCTCCGTTGACCTATTTGTTGACCATACTTCCTTTGCAATGAGTGACATAGCCAATCACTTGTGCGATGTCAGACCGCATCCTGTGGAGGCTTTTGCAAGTGAATTAAACAATCTAAAAGGACCCATTCAGTTTAATCCACTTTCACTATGTTATCAATATTATCAGGCTCTGAATTCGGCTGATGCCGTACGGACTAAAAATGACCCGGTTGAGAAAGCTAAGGCACTTAAGAATCCCATCCAGCAACAATGCATTCGTGCTTGCCATATTAGAGATGGGAGCGCAATGATTGAATTCTTGGCTTGGCTTGATAAGCAAAAGCCAGATTCACTGACTGAATTGGAAATTGTCCAATCCATTCGTCAATTTCGTCAAAGTCACGCTGAATTCCGAGACGACAGTTTTAATGCTATTGTTGGTTCAGGTCCCAACGGAGCAATAGTTCATTATCGTGTGAATCATAAATCCAATCGCCAATGTAACCAAACTGATTTACTGCTCATAGACTCTGGTGCTCACTATATTGATGGAACCACCGACATAACCCGAACGATTACTTTAGGTCATACAACTGAACAACAGAGAGCCGATTATACCATGGTTCTGAAAGCTCTTATACGATTGTCAATAGCGAATTGGCCCGAGGGAACCAAAAGTATGGGGCTGGATGCTATCACCCGCTACCATCATTGGCAAAATGGTAAAGACTATGAGCATGGAACTGGTCATGGTGTCGGGCAATTTATGGACGTTCATGAAAGCCCATATATGATTTCCAAGCGATCAGAGACATCAATTCCAGCCAACATATTAACTTCCATTGAACCCGGGTATTACCGTACGGGAGAATACGGTATTCGCCTCGAAAATTTGGCTTTATCAAAAGAGGTTGAATCTACAAATCATTGCTCTGGTCTTAACTTTATTCAATTTGAAACGATAACATTCGTACCTTTTGACAATCGTATGATTGACCCGAGCAAGATGGAAAAATCCGAAATTGCATGGTTAAATTCCTACCATGCAAAAGTTCTTGAAATTTATCACCCAAACATAAGTCAGAGGGCTCAAAACTGGTTGGTACGCTCGTGCGAACCACTCTAGTTGAGTTACAGCTTGAAAAATGATTGAAATTTGATATATTTCTCCACCGATAGTCGTGGCTCTGTCTCGGTCAGCTCCATACCAATGATATTGCAGGTCAAGGTTATTGCGTTGCTATTGGGTCGAATCTATCCGGTAACGTGCAAGGTCAATACTCGTTACAACCCCATTAATTTAATTCTTAATTCCCAACAAGACACGTGCTGCTTCTTTTGCCTCGGCCGTGATAGATTCGGCCGCGAGCATTCGAGCAATTTCTTCAACTCGGTCATTCTGGGATAGTGGCTGTGCACTAATTGCTGTTAAAGTTCCATGAATGTGTTTGTCAATCTTGTAGTGAAGATTCCCAAGTGCCGCCACCTGCGGGGAATGTGTGATCGCGATTACCTGCGTTTTAGTCGCTAGCGCACTGAGCCTTTTTCCAACCGCGTCGGCAGTCGCGCCCCCTATTCCCGTATCAATCTCGTCAAAAATCAGACTCATTCCCGAATCTTTTTCGGTTAGACATACTTTCAGGGCTAGCAAAAACCGCGATAGTTCACCCCCCGAAGCAATCTGATCAATTGGACCGAGAGGAAAACCCGGATTAGTCGTTACTAGAAATCGAACATCTTCATACCCTTTGGGTCCACCGGTAATTTTGGTTAGAGCAGTTCTGAATTCTGCCTTGTTTAGTTTTAAGGGCTTGAATTCTTTTTTTATGAGCGTATCAAGTTGACAGGCTACCCGTGACCTTTCCTGAGATAAAGTGTCTGCACTCGCATTGTATTTATGCTCTAACTCCGTCAAATTCTTTTGGAAGTCGTTTAAGTATTCAATTTCCTTTTGGTAATCTGTTTGGGTTTTCTTTAGCTTTTCCCAATACGAATAAAGCTCCTCTGGAAGAACATTGTGTTTACGGGCTAAATTGCGAATTGCGTAGACCCGGTCTTCTAGTCTTTCAAGTTCATTGGGATCAAAGTTTAACTTGTGGCGATACGTATTCAGGTGATTTTCTGTTTCCTGTATTTCAATCAAAGCCCGTTCCAAAGATTTTTTCGCCAACTCAATAGAAGGTACTTCATCACCCTTAATTCGTTCAAGTGCTGTCAAGGCTTCGGATACATTTCCAAGTGCACCATCAGAGCAAATTCGATGCTCTGCTTGGTCAATCATCTCACGATTTTGAGAGGAAAACTTCATTACTGACCGATCGATTTCCAATTGCCTGACTTCATCAGGCTTCAGGTCAAAATTGTCAAATTCCTCAAGGTAATATTCTGTGAGTTCCTGGTTCTTCTTGAGCTGGTCAACCTTGTCCTTTTGAAGGTATAATTTTTTAAGGTGTTCTTGATACATGGTCCAGTTGTCCTGAACCTGACTCACTGTTCCCTCCAAGTGACCGAAAGAGTCGAGAAGTGAACGGTGTTTGTTGGAGTCTGTGATTTGTTGGGTATCATATTGACCATGAATATCCACTAGTAGCAATCCAACTTCCTTTAAAACATCAAGGGTGCATCGACTTTCATTGATAAAGGACCGGGTTCGTCCTGTGGGTAGTAGAGCACGTCGAATCAAAAGTTCTTCATTGATTTGGAAACCAAACTCCTCAAGCCGGTTTCGAACTGGATGAGCTGCCGAAACTTGAAAGGAAAGGGTAACCTCTCCGGGTTTAACATTAGATTTTAAAGACTTAATGGACACAAATCCGAGGGCAAATCCGAGAGAGTCTAATAAAACAGATTTACCCGCACCTGTCTCACCAGTGAGAATATTGAAACCCTCGGCAAACTCTAAATGAAGATCATCAATGAGTAATAAATTGTGAATTGACAGTCCCTGAATCATATTGGACTATCTGCAACAGAATTAAATCCACTGCCCTCTGATGCCTTGGCGAAGGAATCGATTGAAAAAGGAATCGGTATTAGGACTCTTTTGAGGAACTTCTGCCTCAACTTGCTGAAGTAAATTATAGGTGCGTTCATACCAATCTGTAGAATTGAAATTATAGCCCAAAATAGCTGCGGATTCTTCAGCTTCAGAAACCAAGCCAATCGCGAGATAACTCTCAACAAGCCGATGCAATGCTTCGGGAACATGGCTTGTCGTTTTTTGATACACCTCACTGAGATTCAATATTGGTTCCGATGATTCTTCAATGGACCGTTCTTCAGCAATATCAACGGCATCAAGGAATTTGTTATCAACGACATTTTGGAAGCGCTTGATTGCTGATGTGTAGTGATTTTGTTTTAGATAAAACCGACCCACTTCCATTTCTTTTTCAGCCAATCTGTCGGCGACGACATCCATTGCTAATTCAGCGGATTGGGCATAACTACTATCGCGGTAGTTAACGAGGACCTCGTTTAATTCTTCTATTGCCCGAATGCCATTGTCCCTATCCTGCCCCTTTAAGTCTAATTGGTTATAATAACTCATTGCGATTAAGTATTGGGCATAAGCCGCATTATCATCCCCTGGATAAAATGTTATAAAGCGTTCGGCAGCTTCTCGGCTCTTCTGATACTTTTGTCCTAAGTTATATGCGTATGCGGCCTGAAGTGTTGCTCTTCTAGACCAAATTGAGTACGGGTAAATGCGTTCAACTTCTTCAAAATTGGCTGCAGCCCTTTCAAATCGGTTTACCGCCATCTGTGACTCGCCCCTTTGGTAAAGTTCTTCAGGGGTCATATTTTCAAGTACAATTTCTTTATCCTTTTGGGCGCATCCGGTCATTACCAAAACGATTAAGACACTGATTAAGCAAGATATTGTTCGCTTTGCTAAACTCATCAAAATTTTTCCTCTTAGGATTCTGGGTCTCTTGTAACCCATTCAATGTATGAAAACCAGTCTTATGACTACCTGTATATACATATTTAGGAATCTAAATTGATTTTTCAGCATTGACAATAAATATTGCACAACACCTTGCTCTTTAGATTTCACATTTACGGGACGGTCTCATATTTTTATTCTTGGATATTTTATCACCCTTCTTGAGTTGCTGGTTAATCAGGATTTTTCTGTGCACGGCTCAAAAACAACCCAAACCGCTTATGCACCTCACAGTAATGAGTTTAGGTTTCGCTGCTCACTCTCAGAGAACAGCAGTCTCAAGGTAATGAGCGGAATATAAATTAGCAACTAAATTGAGGGAGATCAGAATATGTCAGATCTGCCCCGGGCATTATCCTTGCAACTAATTCGTCCATTTCCCTCAATTCGTAATTGCGGGTATCCGACAATATTTTCTTGACTAATCCTACATTGGCTTTATGCCCAGATTTGATACCAACAAAAAATCCCATGATGGGCATTCCGACCAATGCCAAATCACCAAAAGCATCCAGTAGTTTGTGGCGAAGGCACTCATCTGGATATCGAACTGCGTTAAGAAAACATCCATTCTGTGCATCAACGACCACCACGTTATTGATATCTCCACCCCGACCGAGTCCATGTTCAAGTAACTTTGAAATTTCAGATTTTTGGCAAAAGGTTCGGCTTGCCCCTAGGTGAGTGGCAACAGACCCATTAATCGTCTGCAAATGCTTGGAATTTAGGCCTATCGGAGAGGGATAATCAATGGTATATTTCATTTCAAAGCTATCAGAAGGCTCAATTGAAGCATAGATGCCATTAGCACTATCGCTCCATTGAACTTTGCGACGGATTTTCATGAACTTCATCGGGGCATTCTGTTTTTTCAGACCCACCCTCAGAATTTTTTTGAAGAATTCCAATGAGCTCCCATCCAAAGTGGGAACTTCAGTACCTTCAATGTAAACCTTTGCGTTGGTCAATCCGCATCCAAAAATTGCGGCCATTAGGTGCTCAATCGTGTTAATTCGTGAATGTGAACCCTTGCCAATAGCTGTGCATCGGACGCTGTCTACAACGTAGTCAGCAAGAGCAGGAACACAGTCAATAATTTTGCCATTTTCTGACTGATAAAACCTTATACCATGGTTTTCAGGTGCCTCTTGAAGAGACATGCTGACCGTTTGACCAGAGTGTAATCCTACTCCTGAAATTCTCAGTTTCGATTTGAGAGTTGTTTGATTCATTGATTTGGAAATTACTGTAAACTTTTGAATAAATCATCGCAATGTTTGCAACCTAGAATTAGCACCCCAACCCCGAAGGGGCAATAAAATGATTGTTTCAATTCGTTTCAAACCTCTGCATTAACCCGCTTAATTGGACTTTCCTGCTATCAGGCGTGAGTTGCATCCCTTCAATTCGGCAATATACAACTACTCATGTGATTGAGGCTTGATAAATTTGGTCAATAGATTTGTTTAATGTTGTATTAAATTCTTTATCGGTTTGGTCTTTTTTTAACCCTTCAGTTAAGGCTCTGGAAAAACTCGCGATCATACCTGAGTTTTGTTCCAACCTTTGGCAGGCCTCATTACGGTCATACCCACCCGATAAGGCAGTCACCCTGATAACTTTTGGATGTGCAATTAAATCTGCAAATGCGTTACTTTCTTCGGGCAAAGTCAGCTTAAGCGCTACTGGGAGGTCTTCAGGGAGCGAATCGAGTTGGTTAAGAATTGCCTCCTTGAGGATTGCTTCGCATTCTCCTTTATCAGCATTAGCAATATTAACTTCAGGTTCAATGATAGGGACTAGGCCAAATCGGGCTATTGTTTGCCCGATATCAAACTGTTGCATGACAAGTTCATTGATTCCTGACTTTGACGCACGTTGAATAACCGAACGCATTTTTGTCCCACACACTCCAAGCTTGATGGCCATGATCAATCGCTCTTCCATTTCTGGTATCGTTTTGAGCATTTGGACTCCGTCATTTTCTTCTGCCATACCTATGTCAATTTTCAGAAAACTCAAAACGTCTAATTCCTCCCAAAGATATTGTGGTAAAGGCGTTTCATTTAAAGCGGCGAGCATCGTGTCCCAGAAAAGGATGGCACCTAATATTTTTTGACCATTAAAATCTGGCGCATTGATGATACGCACTCGCATTTCGTGTACTAATGCGTCCCGTTCAGTGTCAGTTGTATATTCTGAAGGTGGTATTCCGTAGTTCATTAGGGCACCGGGAGTTGACCCACCACTTTGGTCTAATGCTGCAAGGAAACCATTTTTGGTTTTCATGGCCTTAATCTTCTCTTCAATTAATGTTTCATCGGGCATATTCTGTTATCCTTTTTCTTGGTATTTGGGATTTGTAAGATGTTGGTTTGAGTTTTATTTGATAATAATATAACATATCAGAAACCTCATAGGGTTAAATTCAACCTTTACCAATCGGCTATTTTTCAGTTAGCACATCATAGCCATCACAAATAGGATTCAAAAAATTCTTTCGAAAAAAGCCGCAAAAGTTGAGGAAAAACCAACTATGCACATGCGACATGTAGGAGGGAAATTAATTCGAATCTTACGCTATCTTCTCTTAATTCCAATCCTGTTTCTCATTGTTTTATTCTCCTACAATTTTGTGAATCCACCTTTCACCCCGCAAACAATTCTTGCTTCCTTTAATCATCAAGTACATAAACAGCGTTGGATTGCCATTGAGAATATTCCTAATAGCCTTGTCTTCACGGTAATTTCGGGAATCGATTCGAATTTCTGCCAGCACTGGGGATTTGATTTTGTCTCAACTCGTAAGAATGTTGCTACCGGTGATAACCCAACCCGGTCAATTACCTACCGAACTGTTGAAAGTTTGTTTTTGTGGAATTCTGATCATTACTTAAAAAGGGCTTTAGCTACTCCTCTTGTAATATTGGCAGAATTATTTTGGAGCAAGGAGAGAATTCTAGAATTGTACTTGAACACAGTTAGAGTCAATGAAGAATCGTTCGGGGTTGGCACCGGTATCACAATACTTTTTGACAAAGAAGTCCGTGATATAAATCACGAAGACATCGCTTTACTGACTACCGTCATTGCTGATTCAGAAATGATAGATACTGAAAATCTAACTCTTAAACAATTTGACCAGGTTGTCTCATTGATGGGTCAACTTTCAGAATTTAACCCTGACGAAAAAATTTCGTGTTTGAGGTAACTGGGGGATTCAAAATGGGAATGATATACTTGTTTACCCATTGGCAATCTTTACTCACTCTAGCTTTGACTTTTCTCGGAACTTGCCGTTTGATTGCGGGGGATACTTCATGATTTCCATGACCACTCTACCCGGTGTATCCGTGATGGGTTCAATCGCGTCATTGTCTGAGAGGTCCCGTTGGTAAGGACTCCGCAATCGTCAACTCCTCCTTTATTCCTTGCGTTGGTGACCCGTTGCAAGGACACCATTATGCCACGATGCAACGGCTTCAACAATACTCAATGTACTGCCCTATAGAGGCCCTTCTTTCCAAAACTGCACACCCTTTCCTCTCATTTGACCGTGTCTGATTTGAGTGCTTGTATCTCATACGATACCACACGGAATAATGGCCCAGGATTCCAATTTTCTTTACTCGTATTAAACTAGCCCTTAGTGATGGCCGAGCAGAAGTTGATCAAACCTCTTAGACGATAAGAGGCTCACCTCGCATAACAAGGACAAGACCTAACAGGGTCAAGGCTTGGTAGGGGAGCAAGTATATTATCCCCTGAAAAAATCCTTGCTCAGTTCGTTGCGAAAATCATAATTCTTCAATCAAAACTTAGCTTGTAAAACTTCATTAATCGCAAACTGAAAACCTTTATTTGGCTACATGGATTTACGACTATAGAAAAAATTGGACAATAAACCGGTATTGTTTGGCCACATCTTAATCGCAATCCTCAAGCTTTGGTCTCACCAACCTTGAGACAGTCAAACTATTTTCAAACGTTTTGAGCCTCAATGGCTTTCCCTTGTAACCGGACGGGTATCACTTCCAAGAAGAAAATCCATATCGGCTCCTAAATTGGCTTGCATAACATGGTCGACATACATCTTGGCATAACCTCTTGAGTATCGCGGTTCTTCAGGTTTCCAATTAGCTCGACGCTGAGTAAGTGTTTCTTCATTGACCATTAAATCCAGCACTCCATTTTGAGCGTCCAGTCGAATAATATCCCCTGTTTGAACCAGAGATAATGGCCCCCCGGCTTGTGATTCTGGAGTCACATGAAGGACTACAGTTCCAAATGCGGTTCCCGACATCCGTGCATCGGAAATGCGAACCATATCACGAACTCCCTTTTGCGCCAATGTTTTGGGAATAGGCATATTACCCACTTCGGGCATTCCTGGATAACCTTTTGGACCGCACCCTTTCAGTACTAAAACTGTGTTTTCATCAACTGGAAGATTGGGGTCATCAATACGATTTTTTAAGCATTCAATATTTTCGAAGACATACGCTGACCCTTCATGAGTAAGGAGTTTAGGTGTCGCCGCAGAGGGTTTAATTATTGCTCCGTCGGGAGCCAATGAACCTTTTAATACTTTAATCCCGGCAGACTCTTTAAGCGGCTCATTTAACGCGTAAATGACTTCACGGTTGAAACACTCTGCCCCTTTGGTGTAGTTCATAAGATCTTGACCAAGGATCGTATTTGCTGCTTTCAAATGTGCTCTCAGTTCATTGAGCACAACTGGCATACCACCAGCATAGCAAAAATCTTCCATCAAGTACTTTCCTGATGGCATACAGTTAACTAACAGCGGGATTTCCGAGCCTAATTCAAAATCTTCAAGTGAAAGTTGAATGCCCAACCGACCAGCGATAGCTAAGAGGTGAATCACTGCATTTGTCGAGCCGCCAATAGCTGCATTCGTTACAATCGCATTTTCAAAACTGTTACGCGTTAATACTTTTGATAAACATAATTCATTGTGAACCATCCAAACAATCTGTTTTCCGGTGAGGTGTGCTAGAGTCGTACGCCTTGCATCAACGGCCGGAAGGGCGGCATTAGTTGGCAAACTTAATCCTAATGCTTCAACAAGACTAGCCATAGTTGAAGCGGTTCCCATTGTCATGCAAACGCCGGCTGAGCGGCTGTTCCCAGCTTCAGCAGAGAGAAAATCTTCCATGGACATTTGACCCGCTCGCACATCCTCTGAGAACTTCCATACGTGCGTTCCCGAACCGATATTTTGACCACGGTATTTGCCATTGAGCATAGGGCCTGCTGACACGACAACAGTCGGCAAATCAACAGAAGCCGCTCCCATTAATTGGCCCGGTGTTGTCTTATCACAACCACCTAAGAGAACAACACCGTCCATTCCATAACCACGTATACACTCCTCAACATCCATTGACAGCAAGTTTCTATACAACATGGCCGTTGGTTTAATTTGGGTTTCCCCAAGCGAAATCACTGGAAATTCAACTGGAAATCCTCCCGCTTCCCAAACACCCCTCTTCACAGCTTGTGCAAGAATTCGCAATCCACCATTACACGGTGTCAGTTCTGACCATGTATTGCAAATGCCGATAATCGGTCGACCATCAAACACATGATCCGGGAATCCTTGGCTTTTCATCCAGCTTCGATGAACGAATCCATCTTTGTCCCGTTTACCGTACCAATCTTGGCTCCGAAGTTTTTTCATGATTATCTCCCTTTCAACATTTCCAAAACAAATCTATTTTAATTCTGTGCCAATTGTTAATAGAAGTTGATGAAACTTAATTGATACATTTTTCTGAAACCTCATTTTTTATTGTATCGTTAGTTCAATGATATAATGGTTGGCAAGACGTGGCCTTTAATTAATTGACATAAATCACTAATGATCAAAGCCTAGAGTATCGGTTGGTCTTTACAGAAGGGGACGAAGGATTCTATTGAATTTTAAATCGTATTATGTTGCAACTCAAACTTGACCCTCATCATAAAGTTCCAGAATTAGAACTCTTATATTCTGTTCACAATAAATCTGACACTTTCGTCACGGATATTCTATACCAACTCAAACAAGCCCACACGGAAAAACAAGCTTCATGGCTATTAAAAAAATATTTTGGCACTCAAGAAAATATCTCACACCAATTAAATGATGAAGTCTTACAGGCGATGCTTATAGTTCAACATTGGGAAGCACAATTACACCTCTTGCAAACTTTACCATATTTAACAATCCCAAAATCGACTGCACCAATCATCAAAAAGCACCTGTTATCTCTCACCGAAAACAACAATAAATTTATTAGAGCATGGGCTTATAACGGATTACACGTTCTCCAAAGCCAGTATCCCCAATATCGTTATGATATCATGCCACGACTGAAAAAGGCATTACTTGATGAATCTCCATCAGTACAAGCAAGAATCCGACAACTCAACCTATTCTCGTTTTAAACTGCTTATTTTTTGAAGGTTTCATAGTGAAGGATTACCCCTATTGGTGGGAAAGTGCTGGCAAACCGAAGCCTTTTCCTAATGTAAAATTACCAAAATCAATTGATGTCGTGGTTGTGGGTGCCGGTTTAACGGGACTTACAGCTTCACTATATCTGGCCAAGGCTGGGAAATCAGTCATCGTTTTAGACCAATCAATACCTTGTATTGGGGCAAGTTCTCGAAATGGAGGAATGATTGGTGGTGGTCATCGAGCCAATGTTGATGGTTTAATTGAGACATACTCGCTTGATCTGACCAAACGGCTCCTTCACGAAATGCATATCGACTCAACTCACTTCGCCAAGCAACTTATGCAAGAAGAAAATATTGACTGCGATTTTCAGGAAACCGGGCGATTTCAGGCCTTCTGGAAAGCTTCTGAATATGCGCTGCATGCACGCAAACTTGAACAATTAAAGAAGCTGGTTCCGGTTGAAGCTGAAATGGTGAGTCCCTTACGTCAAACAGAAGAAGTAAAATCGCAAGCCTATCATGGTGGAATCAAATTTAATTTGCATGGTGGTTTAAACCCGGCAAAGTGGGTCTATGGAATTCGCGATGCGGCGATTGCTTACGATGTAATGCTCCTTGGTGATACTGAAGTAAAGCAAATAAATAATCGGCAAGGAAGTCATCAGGTTATAACTTCTAGAGGGGTTATTACCGCTCAAGATGTCTTAATGGCGACCAATGGATATTCGCCCAGAAATTTCGGCTCGCTTAGTCATAGAATTTTTCCTATACCGAGTTTTATCGTTACCACGGAAGAACTTGGTGAAAAGCAAATTCGCGATTTATTTCCGAACCTGCGGATGATTGTTGAAACTCGTGAGAGACATTGTTACTATCGTCCCTCGCCAGACCGCAAACGTATTGTTTTCGGTGGCCGCGCTGCAATGTTCAAAATCTCTGACCGGTTATACCAGAATCAACTTCGTGGTTTATTAACAGAGATTTTTCCAGAATTGCGCGGTGTCGGCTTTACCCACTCTTGGTGGGGCAACACAGGATTTACCTTTGAGCTACTCCCGCATGTGGGTCAGTTTGATGGAATATGGCATGCCATGGGGTATTGTGGTAACGGCAATGGAATGGCACCATGGTTAGGTTATAAAGTTGCTCATCAAATACTTGGCTATCCCGAAGGAGAAACGGCTTTTGCCGAAATTGATATGCCAACAAAATGGTATTACAAAGGGTACCCTTGGTTCTTACCCATTGCCGATTTAGGTTTTCGTTGTCGAGATACGTGGTCGAATCTAAGAAAAAAATCACATAATTAGTATTGTAATTACTTCTTCTTTTGGTGAGAGATTATCCCGCCCCGAATATCATAGACGGGATAATCAATTGATGAATTAATTTTCAGAAAATCCACCGAAATGAATACCTATAAAAGCTGCTTCTGCACCTTCAACAGTACTTATGGTGGCACCGTGTGTACCAACTAACATTCGTGGGTTGAGGTTGCTTTCAGAAACTGTCTCGCTCGAAAATCTATTTCCAGTTTTACCCCCACTTCCACTAGCCAATTCAACGTCAGGAAAACCTTCCGCATTATCTAAATTAACAGTAACATCACCAGTTGCCTGACCGTTAGAGTCAAATTGTACATTGTCCCACTTGAATTCAATACCTACAAGTTGAGAATTAGTACCAGTGATTTTTACAAAATCATTTATCACATCAATGTATGTGCTATCGGTAATTGTGACCTTACCTGACAAAGTTCCTCCACCACTCCTAAAATTAGCTGTGGCCTCAAAATCACCATTATAACTTCCTATTGAATCTGTTAAATCGGTTCCTTCTGAAACCGAATACAAGCCTCCAGCTTCACCAGAATAATTTGCTGAACCTCCTGTGGGTAAAGTGGGGTCATCACTAATTTCTGGACCATCCATAAATGCCCCAAATTCAAACGATGGTTGTTCACTATTTACATTTGAACCATGAAACCAAAAACCACCAACAAACCAATTTCCAAGCTCATTAATTTCACTCTCAAAAATTCCAGCATGAGTTTTACTACCTCCGCTTTCTTTTTTAAGATTCATGTAATTAACTTCTAAACCACTAATAATGTCTACTCCTTCAGTCCCAGGCTGAACATGGTCATCCGGATTAAGGGAAATGGTAGAATTATCTGAGGATGGCAATTCTATTGAGTAAACACCGCTATCCTCCCGATTTACGTTTGCAGCAGCATCAGAACTTACTGATGTTTGTGATACGCTGCCGTAGACGGGTTTAGATTCAGCCGCAGATTTAGCCGCCTTAGTTGCTTCTTCGGCGACTTCTTGGGGGATCCCTGGGTTGGTACTTGAGCCAGTTCCATTACTTGACCCTCCTCCGCATGCTGTCAAAAGTAGCGCGGTCGCAACCACCCCCATTAATGGTATCGCTCGAATCATTTGTTACCTCCTAATGTAATATTTTTTCTGTATATCATATCATTTCGGCGAACACAAGACAATATTTAAATTAACTGATAATAATTCCATTGTGTTGTATTTTTATCTCCGCAATTTTTTGGAACGATGAAAAACAAATTGTAACACATGCAGAACAAAAAGCAGTCACGGTACGCCAAGCGTTTCGCGTGTCAACCCTCGTTTGTTTTTATCAGTCATATCCGCTAAAATTGAATTTTGACATCATAAATGCTTGTTTAGATTTGCAAATGGATAAACGTGATTCGTAACTACTCAGGTAGCATCAGTGACAGATGAGTATAGCCGCATCGGCTGAACAAGGATCTTGTGAAGGGCTGGTATTTCAAGTGTCAGGAGCGGGTGCCTTGACTGCAAACCGTTCCATCAGTTCATCCAGATTGGTTCCCAAGATATCCAGTGCGTTCAACCGGCGTTTACGAGCGGTCTCTAACACACTGCGGAGAACCGCGAATTCGCGTGCACCGGCTTTGGTTCGAAAGCTCCCCGAGATCTTCTGCTTGATTTTCAAAGGGCGTCTATCGCGCTCAGCCAGATTGTTGGTGGCGGGGACGAGTGGGTGATGAAGACACCGCAGCGTGTCATCACGATGATGATAGAAGCGAAGGGCTAAGTTATGACCAGGGCGCCGGCGGTGGGTTCGTCCCCGACTCTTTTGGGGCAAAGGGTCAAGTTGGTTATGGTAGCGAAGACCCTTACATTCACGCACAAGATGAGCCAAACAAAACGCATGGTGCGCATCGAGTTAATGACTCAGATATGACGGCCAATGGTCATGCACTGCAATACCGGTGGCATCATCCATCACCGCGGCTTTTCCCCAGCTAGTAATGAGGCTGTGAAAGTATTTGAGGATGTTGCACCTTTCAAAAAACTTCTCGTATTGTATTCTTATAATGAGAGCCTAACATTTAAGGTTACCACTACTTAATCCGAAAGCTAGGATTAAATAGAGGTAAACTAAAATTTGTTGAAGAAGACTAAACGATGAAATATAAATGGAGGACTTAAGTTATCAATCTGTATGAGAGAACTACTTCATTTTAATTCTTATCAATAATTTTTTAAATTTTTGGACTAAATCCTATTCAATCTCCGTTAATTTTCCATATTCTTTATATTTTAAATTGAAACTAATAATTGGTAGTCTTTGAGACTTCTTTTAATATGAATAAATGACAAAATATCCAACAACATATGATCTAGAGGGGTTACTTGAGTGTGCACGAGGTCATCTATTTGGACCTGGGAATGCTCAGCTCCCATTACCCCCGATGTTAATGTTTGAACGAATTACCGAATTATCTTCTGATGGTGGCCTGTTCGGAAAAGGACATGCAGTAGCCGAGTTGAATATAAAACCGGATTCTTGGTTTTTTAACTGCCATTTTGTCAATGACCCAGTCATGCCAGGATGTTTAGGGCTTGATGCCCTCTGGCAACTCACGGGTTTCAATCTCGGATGGCGTGGTTTCCCTGGGAAAGGACGGGCTTTGGGAGTTAAAGAGGTTAAATTCACTGACATGGTCACACCGCATTGTTCGGTGTTAACTTACATCGTTGATTTTTCCCGTGTTATTAATCGCAAGTTAAAATTGGGAATTGCGGATGGTCGGATGCTTGCGGATGGTCGTGAGATTTACAAAGCCACGGCCATGAAAGTGGGTTTGTTTACAGATGATAATTCCAATTAGAGTTTAAGCGAATGTCCCTTCGACGAGTAGCGATTACGGGAATGGGAATCATTTCTCCCATAGGTAACAATAAACAAGAAGTCACTCATTCTCTTCGACGGGGCAAGTCAGGAATCGAATTCAGTGAAGAGTATGCCGAAAATGGCTTCCGAAGTCAGGTGCATGGCAATATTAAAATTGACCTTGTTGCTGAGGTTAACAAGAGACTTTTGCGATTTATGGGGCCTGGTGCTGCTTACAACTATTTAGCCATGGAGCAGGCCGTCGCTGATTCTGGTTTAGAGGACAATGAAGTTTCCAATGAAAAAACTGGTATGGTCATGGGTTCTGGTGGCCCTTCAACATCTAATTTTTTCAATGCCCATAAGATTGTCGCCGAGAGAAAAAACCCTCGAAAAATGGGACCTTTTATGGTCACCCGATGTATGTCCTCAACGAACTCAGCATGTCTCGCAACTCCCTTTAAAATCAAAGGGCCAAGCTATTCAATCACCTCAGCCTGTTCAACCTCAGCACATTGTATTGGTCACGCTTATGAGCAAATAATGTTTGGCATTCAAGACATAATGTTTGCTGGAGGAGGTGAAGAAATTGACTGGACTCTTTCCTGCTTATTTGATGCAATGGGGGCATTAAGCGCAAAATATAATGATACTCCTCAAATTGCCTCTCGTCCCTTTGACGTTGACCGCGATGGATTTGTTATCGCCGGGGGTGCCGGGGTACTCGTATTAGAGGAAATGGATAGAGCCTTAGCGCGTGGAGCCAAAATTTATGCCGAAATCATTGGCTACGGAGCAACTTCTGACGGGCATGATATGGTCGCTCCTTCGGGAGACGGTGGATTCCGTTCCATGAAAAAAGCAATTTCAACAATTGGGAATCGAAATATCGATTACATCAATGCCCATGGAACTTCGACCCCTGTTGGCGATACGACCGAAATTGCAGCTGTCCGAAAATTGTTTGAGAACAAAAAACAACCATTCTTGAGTTCAACAAAGTCTCTGACCGGACATTCACTTGGTGCAACAGGCGTTCATGAAGCCATTTATTCTCTCATCATGATGGAAGAAAACTTCGTTACAGCTTCAGCCAATGTTGACAACCTTGACCCAAGCATCCACCCGCACGAGGTAACGACTGAACGCCTAGACGAGGTTAAAATTGATGCTATTTTGTCCAATAGTTTCGGATTTGGAGGCACTAACGCATCACTGGTGTTTGGTCGTATAGATTAATTGACCGCATGACTCACCTCTTACAAGAAAAAAAGGGTTTGATTATTGGCGTTGCCAATGAGCGGTCTATCGCTTGGGGAATTGCTCGTGAATTATCGAATCAGGGAGCTGAAATCGCACTCAATTATCAAAATGAAGGTCTTGCAAAAAGGGTAATTCCACTGGGAGAGTCAATCAATAGCAAAATCATCATGCAGGCTGACGCTACAGATGCAAATTCTTTGGATAAATTGTTTGCCCAAATTAATGAAACGTGGGGCCAGTTGGATTTTTTAGTCCACGCAATTGCTTTTTCAGATAAATCCGAGTTAACAGGTAAATTCATTAATACTAGCCAAGAAAACTTCCTTTTATCGCTGAATGTTTCTTGCTACTCGTTTATTGATCTTGCCCGAAGGTCGGTTCCCCTCATGAAGAAGGGCGGTTCCATAATGACTCTCACTTACATGGGAGCCAATCGAGTGACACCAAACTATAATGTTATGGGTGTGGCTAAAGCTGCGCTCGAATCCACCGTGCGTTATTTAGCCAACGATCTTGGTCCACTCAATATTCGAGTCAATGCCATCAGTCCTGGACCGATGAAAACGCTTGCCGGCGCCGCTATTGGTTCGGCTCGTAAAACCTATCGTCATACTGAGGCAAATGCCCCTCTCGGGATGAACCCTACTCAGGAGCATGTTGGCGGAACCGCTGTGTATCTCGTATCTGATTATGGTGCCTCCACAACCGGTGAAGTTATTCGTGTGGACGGAGGTTTTCATGTATTGGGCATGCCCCAGCTCAACTTCCTTTAGATTGTTTATTAATCGCCTTTTTGGGGCGGTTCAACGATGGCTAAGGCAGCGCCAGCGGCATCAATTATAACAGCCATTGTTCCCATGTTAGGAACTTCAAATGGGCCCTTACTGACAATCCCACCATTCGCTTTGGTTTTCTCAAGGGCTTCATTAATATCAGCGACAGCAATATAAACAAACCAATTAGGTGGAATTTGTTCCCCACCGTCAATATTATCAATATTCATCATGCCTGCAACCGGCTTGCCATTGTTCATAAATACCGTATAGCCACCTTGCATGTCTTGACTTGTCCAGCCTAAAACTTCGGCATAAAATCGTTTGGCCTCATTAACATTTTTAACCTCCAGCTCATTCCAACAGATTGTACCTGGAGTTTGGTCGAAATTATCTGACATTTTTTCCCCTTTTAAAAATTATCACAACCATTCAAATAAATGGGACATCATGACCATCTATTCAGTATTTTACTTGAATTATTTTATCATTCCATAATTAATTCATGGGTATTGGTCATTAATTACAATTAAAAACTCTACCCACTTATTTTTATCTATTTTGGAGGTTGACTCAATGCCCCCTAAAGCGTTTGTATTTGATGCCTACGGCACCCTATTTGATCTCACATCGCCTACACGAAAAGCTCTTGAAGAGCGTGACCGAAATAATGGGACGCGGCTGGCACAAAAGGTGGCGAATGACTGGCGATTAAAACAACTTCAATACACTTGGATCAGAGCTATTACCGGTTTTCATACTGATTTCTGGAAGGTTACCACCCAAAGCCTTGATTGGGCTTTAGAGAATTCAAACCTTCATCATGATTCGGAACTCAGAACAAAACTCTTAAGCCTCTACCAAACCATAGATGTTTATCCAGAAGTGGTGACCGTGTTAAGCGATCTCAAGGCCCATGGGCATACCCTTGCCATTTTATCAAATGGTAATCCTGAAATGCTTGCAACAGCAGCGAAATCCTCAGGCATCAATCAGTTTCTAGACGCCATTTTGAGCGTTGAAGATGTTGGTATATTTAAACCTTCCCATAAAGTCTATGAGTTGGTCATAAAACAATACAAATGTCTGCCAGAAGCAATACAATTTGTCTCGTCCAATGGCTGGGATGCGGCCGCGGCAAGTGGGTATGGCTTCAATTCAGTTTGGGTAAACCGAAACCAGGAGCCCGTTGAACAATTGCCGTGGAAACCGCAACGCATACTTCCCACCCTTAAAGAGCTTCACACATCAAAATAAATTTATAACATGACCCAATTTTATCATTCTGCGGATGGCCTAAGGTTAGCCTATAAGACTATTGGCACAGGTCCACAGGTTTTATGCCTTGCAGGTTTAACACGCAATTTCAATGATTTTCAATATCTAGCACAAAAATGTCCCCACCTGCAACTCATTTGCCCTGATTATCGCGGGCGAGGACAATCCGATTGGGATCCGGAGCCAGAACATTATGCTGTACCATTTGAGGTCTCAGATTGTGTTGCTCTTCTTGATCATTTGCATATTGACCAAATTCCAATTATTGGGACATCACGAGGAGGGATTATTGCAAGTTTCATGCCTCAAGAGAGGGTTTCGGCTATTATCTTTAATGATATTGGTCCCATCATTGAGCGGGCTGGATTAATCATCATTAATGATCTCATTGGGAAAAATCCTTTTGCCAAAAACTATGAAGAAATGGCCGCATTATTGCAGGGATATATGATTGGCTTTGATGGCGTCCCATTCAGTCGATGGCTTCAGGAAGCCAGGATTCACTTTAAGCTTGTTGATGATTGTCTTAAAATCAACTATGACCCCAAACTTAGCGTTGCCTTCAACAAAACATTTGAAGCGGGAGAATTTGATCTTTCCGAACAATTTAAATCGCTTAAGGACAAACCCATGGGCATCATTCGAGGAGCCAACTCGAATATTCTTGATATCACAACTGTCAATCTGATGCGCGATTGGCATCCGAATTTACAATCTGTTGAGGTTCCGAATCGCGGACACATTCCATTTCTTGATGAAGACGAAAGCATTTACTTGATTTATCAAGTTTTAAGTCAACTTCCAGATTTTCAGTTCCTCAAATTGGAATGAGGAGGGTCATAGGGGCTGTCAGCACACACTTTTGCATCCCACATCTGCTCAAACATTCTGACTTTTAAACGCGTATCGGGTTTGGCCAAATCTAATGGAACATAACCCATTCCGATTGATTGACCCAAATAGACCGACCATCCTCCCGATGTGAGTCGACCAACCCTTTGTCCGTTGGCGTATAAAGCTTCTCTTCCCCAAGGTATGGCATCCGATGGACCATTGATGAGAACCGTTACACATCGTGTACGAATCCCCGTTTCAAGCATTCTTTCCTTGCCTGCGAATTCCTTTGTCAAATCAACAAAGCGATCTAAACCACCCTCAAGCGGGGTTGCATCTCTTCCCAGTTCGTTCCCAAATGCCCGGTAACTTTTCTCCTGCCGCAACCAATTTTGTGCTCGTGCGCCAAATGGCCTCAAGCCATAATTTGAACCCACACGTATGAGTTGGTCAAAAAGATAATTTTGCATTTCAATCGGATGATGGAGTTCCCAACCCAACGAACCCGTATAAGAAACCTTCAAAGCTCTTACTGGACACATTCCAAGCTCAACATTCTGGAAGGATAGCCAAGGAAAATTTGAGCTATGGAACACACTATCTGGGTCCGGCTCAAGCACCAAATCTTTAAGTAATGAACGTGCATTGGGTCCAGCAATCACAAACACACCCCACTGACTCGTGACATCTTGAATTTCAACATAGCCCCACCTTGTCTTGAGTTCCGCGGCGGATTTATGGAGGTAATCGGCGTCATAACTTGCCCACGCACCGGCTGAAATGAGGTAAAATTCGTTTTCATCCAAGCGGGCAATTGTATATTCGGAGTGAATTGTTCCCGCTGTCGTCAAGGCATAGGTCAAATTCACCCGCCCAACAGGAGGTAGACGATTACATGTAAACCAATCTAAAAATTCCTTCGCACCTGGGCCTTTCACTATGTGTTTGGTGAATGCCGTAGCATCATAAAGACCGGCTTCATTGCGAACAGCCAAAGCTTCAGCTTGGGCGAATGGAACCCAAGCACCTTTACGAAAGGACCGTGAAGCATGATCATCAAAATCAAGTGGTGCAAAATAATTTGGCCGTTCCCATCCGTTGATTTGACCAAATTGAGCTCCCCTTTCTTTAAGGCGATCATAGCATGGAGAGGTACGCAATGGGCGTCCGACTTTTCTCTCCTCATCAGGATGATGAAGAACATAAACATGTTCATAGCATTCTTGATTCTTTATTGATACATAGTCAGTTGTCAGCCAATGCCCAAACCGCTTCGGGTCCAATGAGGCCATATCAATTTCGGCTTCACCTTCAACCATCATCTGAGCCAAGTAGTATCCTGTTCCGCCGGCAGCAGTTATTCCAAATGAAAAACCCTCAGCCAGCCATAAATTCTTCAATCCATAGGCTGGTCCTAATAGAGGATTACCATCTGGAGTGTAGCAAATTGGCCCGTTAAAATCATCCTTAAGACCAACTGTTTCGCTTGATGGAATACGATGGATCATTGCTTCATATTCGACCTCTATGCGGTCTAAATCCAATTCAAAAAGATCGGCTCGAAAGGTTTCCGGGACATCAAACCTGAAACGTGAGGGAGCACCGTTTTCGTAGGGGCCAAGAATCCATCCTCCTCGTTCTTCACGAACATACCATTTGGCATCGGCATCTCGCAATACAGGGTGTTCAGGATTTGACTGACGCCATTCAACCAATTGAGGGTCTGGCTCTGTAATGATATACTGATGTTCAACGGGAATCGCTGGCAGTTTGAGGCCCAGCTGACGAGCCGTTCTTTGCGCAAAGTTTCCCGTGGCTGTGACAACATGTTCTGCCTCAACCGTGAAGCGATTGTCAGTTTTGCTTAGTACGCCACCTTTGTCTTCAAGGATGGAGCCTTGAACAATCCATTTGCTACCTGTCCACTGATAGGAATCGACTTCATGCTTGGTACGCGTAACAACTCCACGCATGCGGGCACCTTTGGCCATTGCTTGAGTCAAATCGGCTGGATTAATATAGCCATCATCAGGATGATAGATTGCACCCATGAGATCTTCTGTTCTGATTAAAGGATACAAATCTTTCAGCTCATCAGGTTTCAGCCATTCAAAGTTAATTCCAACCGTATCAGCAGTTGTTGCGTAAAGCTGATACTCATCCATCCGCTCTTGAGTTTGGGCCATTCGTAAATTGCCCACAACCTTAAATCCTGGGTCAAGACCAGTTTCTTCCTTGAGCGTTTTATAAAATTTAACAGAATAGTCATGAATGTGACTGGTAGCGTAACTCATGTTAAAAAGCGGCAATAAACCGGCGGCATGCCAAGTTGACCCCGCGGTGAGTTCATCCCTTTCCAATAGCAAAACATCTTTCCACCCCATTTTTGCCAGATGATAGGCTATTGATACACCAACGACACCACCCCCGACGATGAGTGCTTGCACTTGAAACTTCATCACTACCTCTCAAGCTCTGAACTCTTCCTATAAACTTCTCATCAATCTGGAATAATAATTCCTTTTGACAGTTAGAGAAAGGCCTTAAGTACTTAAAACATCCTTAAAATCAATGAAATTAGCAAGAAAAAATATTCAGGTTTGAGGACGCGAATTTTGGCACCATCTCAATCAATAATTTTCAATTGACCATCATCAAGGACGGAGACATCAATGGGGTCAGAAATTGCTCCAACGAACTCGCCTTGAAGATTTTTGTCAATAAACCCAATAAATTTCAGCGAATCATTTATTTTGATTATTTTACCGGCATAACGATAGCATGGATTAGCCCCATCAAAAAACAGACCGGGGGCATTTTTCCAAGGACCCAAGTGAGAATCGGCTATTAAGTAGTGAGTTCCAGATACCTTAGGTCCGCCTGTTTTATTGGTGTAAGATTGTGACCAGTTTTCGCTAAGTGTACAATATAAGCAATACCAATGGCCTTTGTATTCAAACACTTGGGGTACTTCAAGTTGACCAAAATCCCCTGAATATATTGGCTTATGATGGTGCCATTCAACTAAATCAGGTGAGGTAGCAAGACCAATTGCACCTCCATCATTAGGGGTTTTTGTATCTGCGATTCGTGCAGTGTAATACATGAGCCAACCTTTGCCGTTAGGATTAGCAATAACACATGGATCACGCATGGCCCGATCATGCCACCAACTCGGTGTATACTCCTCGTAATACTCCGGGTTTATATCAAGTGCTAACCCTGTCCCTACCCTACTCCAAGTGTGCAAGTCCTTTGACACAGCATGTCCAATCCGTTGTTTGGTTCCATTCTCACTTCGGGAAGTCCCCGTGTAAAACAAATGCCCAAATCCATCGGCTTGAATAACTGAACCTGTCCACGTTGTGTAATCATCCCAACTTGGTTGAGTAGCAGGAGTAAAGCATGTTCCTTTATTTTCCCAGTCAATTAAATTTTTTGAAGTTGCATGCCCAAAAGTCACGTTCCAATGTCTTAATTCTGGGTTGACTAAAGATTTAGGAGCTTGCAGGTAATAAAGATGCCACACATCCTTATCTTGAACGAGCCAGAAATCCCAAACCCACTTATCGTCGATAGCAAACATAAAATATCCTAAATTCTGAGGTGCACTGCTGGCACGGTTTAAAGGGGTTGTTGTAAATTAGTTTTCTTCGAGCTGTTGCGAATTATGAGTTCACAATCCACTTGCTCTGGTTCGCCACGGTTGAGCGATTGATAATCACGTAGGCGGTAAACTGAAAGATAACCCATCCGATAGTAAGGGAGCATAATTGTGGATAAAGTCGGAGTGAGGTTCATACAAATTCGAACATCATTATCAAAACCCACCATAGAGATTTGTTCTGGAATCTTAATTGAGTGATTGAGAAAATAGCGTGTACCTCGCAAGGCCATAATATCATTACCAAACATTATGGCTGTTGGTTTACAGGTACTGTGAATTAAGGTTTCGAGTTGATTGTCAAATTTTTCAAAAACACTTTGTGTATGAATAAAGCCACCGGGGATATAAGCGTAATCACTCTGGTTCAACCCCATTTTTTGGCACGTTTCAATAAAACCCTTTTTTCGAATGGGGTAGGCAATATTGTCTTCGGGGAGGCCCAAAAACCCAATCCGTCTATGGTTATTTTCAATTAAATAGCGTGTAGCAAGCATCTGCCCCTGTAAATCGTTCGGAATGAGCGATGGCGTACCTTTGTCATCAAAGCAGTTGACTAGAATTGTTGACAACTCTTCATTAAGAGGGTAGTCAACTTTGAGTAGCCGGTCAGCTGTAGCAATAATACCCTCCACCTGATAACTGTGAAAAATTTGTAAGAGGTTTTGAATTTCGTTAGGATCACCATCGGTGTCAGATATCATTAATTTAAGTCCGAGCTCATGACATGCCTGCTGAACTCCTCTGACAATATGGATTGAAGACAGTCCGCTTTCTCCAGGATCACTCCCCGAATGGGTAATAGCACTAGTGATCAATCCTAAAATGCCTGATTTTTTGGTTCGCATAATCCGAGCGCTTTGCGTTGGTTGGTAATTTAGCTTATTAATTGCCCTAATGACCTTGTCTCGCGTTTTTGCTTTAACTCCTGATTCTTTATTAACAACACGACTAACAGTTTTAAAAGAGACTCCGGCAAGATTTGCGACTTGGACGATAGTCGCCTCCTTCTTTTTTTCTTGAGGAGCATTACTAGAAGTTCTTGTTTTGGGCATTTGTCATTTTTAATTTTGAGTTACCATTTGCAAACCGAATCAGCGCGAACGCTTAATCGCTATATTCGTGCCTTTGATTGAGTTTTATTGAGTCTGTCAATGGCACCGCTTCCTCCCGTGGAAAATAGTTGAATTTAACAATTAATAATAATTAATATTTTTTTTATTGACAACGTTGTCAAAATATTATAAAAGTTTTTCACCAATACAAAAATTGGATTCAATTAGGAGAGATTAATGGAAAAAATGAAAAAACTATTTATTGTAGTTTGCGGCATTCTATTTGCCGGAACCGCAGCTTTTTCGCAAACACAGTTAACCATGTGGTATCATGGCGCGGGGAACGAAACAGAGAGTGCTTTAATCAATCAAGTAATCATGGACTTTAATGAAAGTCAAAGTGATTATGAAGTAGTTTTAGAGTCATTCCCTCAAGGTTCTTATAATGATTCGGTTACAGCAGCGGCACTAGCCGGCAACCTCCCCGATATTCTTGATATTGACGGGCCGATTTTACCCAACTGGGCTTGGGCTGGGTATTTGGCGCCACTTAATATTGACGAGTCTCGACTTGAGAATTTTCTGCCCGGAGCGATTGGGCGCTGGAATGAAACACTTTACGCGGTCGGGTTATGGGATGCGGCATGTGCCATTTTTGCACGCCAATCAGTGCTTGAGGCTCATGAAATTAGAGTTCCAAGTTTAGATTCCCCATGGACAGGTGATGAGTTTCTCTCGGCGTTAAGAAAACTTCAAGCCAGTGGCGATTATGATTACGCTCTTGACCTTGGAATGGCTTGGACCGGTGAATGGTATCCCTATGGCTTTGGACCGTTTCTCCAAAGTTATGGTGGCGACATCATTGACGTATCAACCAACATGTCTAACGGTGCACTCAATGGTGATGCTGGAATGGCTTTTGGTGGGTTGTGGCAAACGCTCTTCTCGGAAGGGCTCGTACCTGGAACAAGTCAAGATGGAGCTGATCGTGAGACTGGCTTCCTTGAAGGTCGTTACGCACTACAATGGAATGGTAACTGGGCAGCACTCCCACCTTTAGAAAAGTATGGTGATGACATGTTGTTCCTGCCTGCACCTGATTTTGGTACAGGACCGAAGATCGGAGCCGCGAGTTGGCAATTTGGCATCGCCAGCTCATCGGAGAATCAAGATGGAGCAAACGCTTTCATTGAATTTGCCATCCAAGATAAGTATCTTGCGGCATTCGCGAATGGAATTGGCCTCGTTCCAGCAACAGCTTCGGCTAGTGCAATGACCAATGACTACAGCCCAGGTGGACCACTTGAAGTGTTCTACACATTGTCAAGTGAACAAGCAACATTTCGTTCTGTCACTCCCGCATATGTAGTTGGAGCAAAGGTTTTTGAAAAAGCCCTAGCCGACATTGCTAATGGTGCTGATGTTGCCGATACACTTGATGCGGCTGCAGATGAGATAGACGACGATATCCGTCGCAATAATGGTTACATGTAGTTGACCTCCTCCTAGGCGGAGTTCTGATTAGAACTCCGCCATTAATTTCTGAGGTGTATCAAATGACTGTTCAATCGGAAGAACTAAGAAAACAAAACCGTGTTGGTTGGCTGATGTCCATGCCAGCAATACTATTAATGTTTGTCTTCTTGATTCTCCCCTTCCTAATGGCTTTCGGGCTGTCTTTAACTAACCAACGATTGGTGTCACCTAATCCAACAGAATTTGTTGGGTTAGAAAACTACAAGAGACTCCTCGGTATTGGAATTCTGGTCTTGGAACCAGAAACTAATTCTGATGGCACAATCGTAAAAGACGATGAAGGTAATAACGTCTTCCCGAGTGTTAGAACCTATACTCGTGATGCGGAGAACTATCCGCAATACAATCGAATGCGAGAGTGGTTTCGCATTCCCGTATCCCAAGCGAAAGAGTATGTCATTTTAGTCCGTGATATTGTCTTTATTAAAGCATTGCGGAATACTATCGTCTTCGTCTTGGTCGTATGCCCACTGCAAGCTGGAATTGCCCTCATTTTAGCCATGCTAATTAATCAACCTCTTAAGGGAATTAATGTATTTCGAACCATATACTTTATTCCTGTTGTTATCTCCATGGTGGTGGTTTCCATTTTATGGAAATTTATCTACGACGGTCAGAATGGGCTTTTGAACGCGTTATTCAGCATGTTCAGTTTTGGCTCATTTCAGCCTGTGGATTGGCTCGGCAATCCGAGTACTGCTTTGGGATCAATTATTGTAATGTCAGTGTGGCAAGGTGTGGGGTTCCACATGGTTATTTGGCTGGCTGGATTACAAACCATTCCAATTGACCGGTATGAAGTCGCCCGAATAGAGGGGGCCTCAATGTGGCAAACATTCCGTTATATCACTTGGCCTGGTTTACGGAATACTGCTATTCTTGTCTTGGTCGTCATTACTATGCAGGCCTTTACCCTGTATCCGCAGATTCAGGTGATGACACAAGGCGGACCGTTGGATTCGACCCAAAGTTTGGTTTATCAAGCTGTCGTGAAGGGCTATGAAAAGCAGGATATTTCTGGTGGTTCAGCGATTTCAGTCTTATTGTTCATTATTGTTCTGTCAATCTCACTTTTTCAACGATACATTACGAGGGAGCGCAACTGATGCCCACCCATCGAATCATGAGTATCGCGGTCCGATACTTACTTCTCGTTTGGATCGCATTGATTTTTATCTTTCCGATCGTTTTTATGGTGATCTCTTCATTTAAGCCTGACTTACAGTTGCTTTCTGATAGTAGCTCACTTCGTGCCTTCTTACCCGTTGGTGATTTGTCATTTGAAAACTATCGGAACGCCTTTAACCGTGTTCCGATTCACGTATTCATTTTTAATTCAGTGTTTATCACAGGAGTAACGGTTGTTCTCAGTTTGGTATTTTGTTCAATGGCTGCATTTACGTTCATTTTCCTTGAGTGGAAAGGACGTGGCATTGTATTTTCAATTGTTCTTGCGACATTGATTATACCCTTTGAAACGATCGCCATTCCCTTGTTGCTGATTGTTAATAATTTACCATGGGTTGGCCTTGAAGGGTTTAAAATGGGTTGGTTCAATAGCTATCATGTCCAGATCATACCGTTTGCCGTTGATGCCCTAACCATATTTTTATTTGCCCAGTATTTTCGTGATCTGCCTAAGGATTTGGTGGAAGCGGCACGAATTGATGGGGCAACTTGGTTTCAGGTTTACCGAAAGATCATTATTCCACTAGCGGGACCAGTGATCGCAACGGCGGCTATTCTACGTTTCTTATTTATGTATAACAACCAGTTGCTTTGGCCAATCATGGTTGTACAAGAGGAGACATACCGTCCAGTTATGCTGGGTTTACAGTATTTCTTCCAATTAAATACGGCTTGGGGTGAAATTATGGCCTATCTGACCATTATCACCGTACCAGTCTTGATTTTTTATCTGTGTCTGCAACGCGCATTTATTGCCTCGATTGCGAGCACTGGAGTAAAGGGGTGAAATATGGGGAAAGTTACCTTTGAAAATATCAATAAAAGTTACGGCAGTGTCGTTGTTGTACCTGAGTTAAATCTTGTCATTCCTGAGGGTTCATTCACTGTTCTTGTGGGGCCATCGGGATGTGGCAAATCCACAGTCCTTCGAATGATTGCGGGATTGGAAGTTGTCACTTCGGGTAAAATTTATATTGATGGCGATGATGTAACGTATGCCGAGCCTTCGCGGCGGAAAATTGCTATGGTTTTCCAAAGTTATGCTCTGTATCCACACATGACTGTAGCCGAAAATATCGGCTTTGGTCTTACTCTTGCCAAGCGACCTAAAGAGGAAATCACCTCGCGGGTGTTAGACGTCGCCACAATACTACAGCTTGATCATCTTTTAGATCGAACACCAAAGGATCTGTCTGGTGGTCAACGGCAACGCGTTGCTATTGGGCGGGCAATCACCCGTAATCCTAAAGTGTTTTTGTTTGATGAGCCATTATCCAACTTGGATGCCTCTTTACGCGGGCAGATGCGGGTGGAAATCTCTGATTTACATGCAAAAATTGGAGCAACCATGGTTTACGTCACTCATGATCAGGTTGAGGCTATGACCATGGCTGATCAAATTGTTGTTTTAAACAAAGGTTCAATTGAGCAAGTGGGTAAGCCAATGGACCTATACAATAAGCCTCAAACCCAGTTTGTCGCTGAGTTTATCGGGTCACCCAACATGAATATTTTCAACGGACAAGTCGCACGAAACCATGATTGTGAAACCCTTGGCGTTCGGCCTGAACATATTACAATCTCGACAACTGATGGCGAACTAGAAGGATCCGTGCGATATAAGGAAGAACTTGGAGCCGACACAATTTTGTATGTTGATGGGCCGGAAAATAATTCGGTTACTGTTCGGATTAATGGTTCTGTTGATCTGCAAATTGGGTCCACTATTTTCATGAATTTTGACCCGACTAACCTGCATCGCTTTAATAACGGTAATCGACTATAATTGAATTCTAAATTTAGTACTAGTCCTCATATTTTAGCCGTAAACTTCTCAAAGCCATAGAGCTGACAAGAAACTCCACCACTTCGGCTTGTTTCACGAGAGTAATCCAGCGATTATGGAGCCGAGCAAACTATTGGGTTGATAATCGGTGGGTCCCATTCCTATTACCCCAAATCAGATAAGTGATTTCTGAATTCGCGACATTATGAGTTGAAATCATAGATCCTGCATTACATATAAGTCGCTTACCCCAAGCAATTTCAATTTAAATCGCTTTCTAAGGACTTCATTATGACTGCGAATCCTTTACTCCAAAATTGGACGACACCTTTTGGTATCCCTCCCTTCAAGTTGATTCAGGACGACCAGTTCCAAGAGGCTCTTGATCATGTTTTGAACACAACCTTAAGAAACATTGAATCAATTGCTAAAAATCAGGCAAAACCCACTTTTCAGAACACCATTGAGCAAATGGAATTGGCTGAAGTTCAACTCAATGATGTAGTAGGCGTGTTTTTTAATCTATCACATTCTGATAGTAACGAATTCAGGCAGAAACTTGAAGCCGAGTTTTCACCGAAGTTTGCCAAATATTCCTCGGACATTTTCCTGAATGAGGATTTATTTAATCGCATAAGGGAGCTTTGGGAGCACCATAAACAAGACAGTCATTTGACTTCGGAACAAATCCGCGTTTTAGAAAATTATTACAAATGTTTTGTCCGTTCTGGCTGTCATTTAAACAATACTGAAAAAGTACGCCTCAAGGCATTAAAAGAGCAACTTGCATCGCTTCATACAAGCTTTGGACAAAAAATATTAAGTGAGGAAAAGGAATGGTTTCTGAAAATTCCTGAATCGGAAGCCAAAAAATTACCGAGCTTCCTCATAGGATCTATGCAAGAAGCTGCTAAAGAACGAGACATTGATGGGTATGTAGTCACCCTGAATCGATCACTCATTGTCCCCTTTTTGGAACATTCCTCTAATCGGGCTTTGCGTCATCAAGCTTACAGCGCTTGGGTTGGAAGGGGAAATAACGACAATGAGAATAATACCCAAGACACCATAAGACAAATATTAGCGCTCCGTCATGAAATGGCGAAATTGCTCGGTTTTGAAACTTACGCCAACTATAAGCTTGATGAAGAGATGGCAAAAAATCCCAAACAGGTAAAGGATTTACTTGATACCGTTTGGCAACCAGCACGACAAAAAGCAATCGAAGACGCCGCAGTACTCCAAAACATGTTGAAACAAGATGGCTTTGATGATGGCTTTGAGCCTTGGGACTGGCGGTATTACTCACAAAAGAGAAAATGCTCTGAGTTCAGTTTTGACGAATCCAAGGTGAAGATGTATTTTCAACTTGAGAACATGATTGAAGCGGCCTTTTATTGTTCCACTAGGCTTTTTGGATTGACCTTCAAACCTCTGGATGTTGAACTTTATCATCCTGATTGTCGCGCTTGGGAAGTTCAAAAAGATGGTCGCCACCTAGCAATATTTATTGGTGACTACTTTGCGCGACCTTCTAAACGATCAGGGGCTTGGTGTTCATGTTTTCGCTCTCAAAATAAACTGCGAGGAGAAGTCAGACCGATCACGATTAATGTTTGCAACTTTATAAAATCCGCAGAAGGTGAGCCTTGTTTGTTATCATTTGATGACACCCGAACTCTATTTCATGAGTTCGGACACGCCCTACATGCAATGCTGTCTGACGTAACTTATGAAAGCATTTCAGGAACATCGGTTGTCAGGGACTTCGTTGAACTCCCAAGTCAGCTGTTTGAACATTGGATAGAAATCCCTGAAGTGCTGCAACGTTTTGCTACCCATGCTGAAACCAATCAAACCATTCCTAAGAGTTTGCTTGAGAAGTTGTTAGCAACTAAAAACTATGATATGGGTTTTGCAACAGTTGAGTACTTGGCGAGTGCTTATGTTGACCTTGCGATGCATAACGAGATTCCCACTTCTGACCCTCTAGCAAGGGAAGCCGAAATACTCACACAGATTGACCTTCCGCCAGCGATTAAAATGCGGCACAGCACAACTAACTTCTTACATGTATTCGCAACCTCAGGCTATTCATCAGGCTATTATAGTTACCTGTGGTCTGAAGTAATGGACGCCGACGCTTTTGAATACTTCCTTGAAGAAGGTGGTCCATTCAATAAAAAAACGGCTCAGAGACTAGAGAAATACATCCTCTCTGCTGGCAACTCACAAAAACCCGAAGAACTCTACACCTTGTTTCGTGGCCAATTACCTTCAGCGGATGCCTTGCTCCGAAAAAGAGGGTTTTTGCCAGCTTAGATAATGTTTTGTTTGTAATCAGGTTGATAACAGTGAATTAAATGTGTCCTCGGCCTTGGAATCTATTCAATAATTTCTTCAAGATCAACGCCCCAAATAGATGATTTACTGACCCAACCAACAAATTTAGTTACACTGCCTCTGTTTGAAGTACTGATTTTGCACCAAGTCAAACTGCATTTAACCAAATCGGCTATAACCCACTTCTCAGCAGTTGCAATAATCCTTGCTTGGGGAAGCGGTTGAGCCAACAGATTGGTATTATTTTGAGTAATAATTACCGTCCTCTTCCCCAATAAATTTTGGTAAAAAATCCATCCACCGACCCCATTCATAGTTTCAACTCGCCGATAATTACCATCTTCGTCAATAACACGAAACGGTATACCCTTTTCTTTAAACTCCCAAGTAATTGAATAATCTGGATGAGGTCCGCGTCTGGTATACCCCGACGATTCTTTCATTGAAACGTATCGAGGTATCGGCAAACCAGTGACTTTACCTCTAATCTTTTCCTCAGTCGCTGATTCGGTTTGGCTGAAGGTCAGGTTAGCATTGCTTGAAAAAAACAATACGATAATTATGCAAAATAATGCAATTTTAATTTTTGTAGCCATTATTTTTTCAGTAATTGGATAAGATATGAATATTCTCTAACTGCTCGGTGAATATCCAAAACTAAATTAAGCATTTAAGCCAAATTTTTATCCAAGGCAAGATTATGAAGAAAAAATTGAATGTTGTCCTGACTCGGCGCTTACCGCATGCTGTTGAAATAAGAATGTCGGAATTATTCCATGTTCAAATTCGCGAAAATGATAATCCGATGAGTCGTAATGAACTGGCGGCTGCAATGGCTTGGTGTGATGTATTAGTACCAACAATTACCGATACCATTGATCAATCGCTACTTGCTCAAGCGGGGCAATCACTTGGCTTGATTGCCAACTATGGTGCTGGTTTTGATAATATTGACATTCAAACCGCTCAAACTCGAAATATTCTTGTGACCAATACCCCGGATGTTAATTCTGAGGATACAGCCGACATGGCAATGTGTCTGATTCTTGCCGTTGCACGTCGCCTAACAGAAGGTATCAGCCAAATGCAATCAGGTTCTTGGAGAGGCTGGGCTCCGACTGCACTCATGGGTACTCGCTTGGGTGGCAAACGTCTTGGAATCTTAGGAATGGGGCGGATTGGTACAGCTGTCGCAAGACGAGCCAAGGTCTTCGGTATGCAAATTCATTATCACAACCGAAAACGAGTTCATCGGGAACTTGAACAAGAGCTAGAGGCCACATATTGGGAAAGTCTTGATCAAATGGTGAGTCGGATGGATATTATTTCAATTAACTGTCCCCATACCCCTTCCACCTTTCACTTAATGAATGCACGACGGCTTAAGCTCATTAGACCCGAAACCATCATTGTGAATACCTCACGGGGTGAAGTGATTGACCAAAATGCGTTGACCCGCATGATCAGAAATGATGAACTCGCCGGTGCCGGTCTAGATGTATTTGAAAAAGGAAGTGAAATCAATCCCCGACTCAGAGAACTAAAAAATGTGGTTCTCCTACCCCACATTGGCTCGGCGACTAAAGAAGGCCGCATTGAGATGGGGGAGAAGGTTCTAATCAACATTAAGACCTTTGAAGATGGGCACCGCCCACCCGACTTAATCCTTCCAAATATGATGTAACGATCGCTCTCCTACCACCCTCAAAGAGTTATGTAAGCAAGAGTATTAGCAGCAGACATTGCAGTTTGGATTAGTAAATGTGTTGATTATCCGTGTTTCTGAGTAGAGCATGTCCATAATTAAAAGTTTGTTGCGTAATGGTGCTCCTGCGGAGGTAATTAATTTGATTACTTCAGTCGCCATCATGCAACCAATAACTCCTGGCAGAGAAGCAACAACACCAAACTCGGAGCATGTTTTTAATAGTTCTCCTTGGGGTTTGACCGGAAATAAACACTCAAAACATGGTTGACCAAAAAGTACACTTAATTGACCTTCCCATTGGCTTATAGCGCCAAAAATCATTGGCTGTTTTAATTCAATGCAAACCCGATTAATTATTCGCCGTGTGTCGTAACTATCGGATGCATCTATGACGACATCACACCCTTTGAGAATCTCAAGGGCATTCTTCGCATTCAACTCCTTATAGATTGGAATTAGAGTGGTATTTGAATTTTGTGCTCCCAATACCTGTTGTGCGACTTCAACTTTTGGTTGACCAACATGGGCCTCGTCGAATAGCACCTGACGTTGTAAATTAGGAAGACTGACCACATCGTGATCAATCACTTTTAATTCTCCAACTCCTGCTGAATTGAGATATTGGAGTACGGGGACTCCTAAGCCTCCAGCTCCAACAATTGCGGCTTTGGCTTTCTTGAGTTCCTTTTGACCCAATCCACCAATTTCCTTGAGAACAATGTGTCGGGCATAACGATGGAGTTCCGCATTGTTTAACTTCGCCACTTTTGTTGTAATAACCTCTTTCCTGTAAACCCCTGATTACGCAAGCAAAAATTAATCTTTCCCCGTAGAACCGAACCCATTTTCTCCTCTTTCTGTGTGAGGCAATTCATTGATTGTGGCCCATTTCACTTGGCTTGTTTGAGCGATAACCAGTTGTGCAATTCTGTCTCCGTGATTAATCAAATAATCATCTGTCCCTTGATTAAGCAATATGACGCCAACTTCTCCTCGGTAATCGCTGTCAATAGTTCCTGGAGAGTTCATTACAGTAATTCCGTGGTATAATGCCAGTCCCGAGCGAGACCGAATTTGAGCCTCAAAACCTTCAGGAAGGACAATTGCCAACCCTGTTGGAACAAGTTGCCACGAGGTTTTCGGAATTATTATTCCTGATTTTTGTTGTTCCAGTTTGAGATTGGCGTGAAGGTCACACCCCGATGAATTTTGTGATTGATACACTGGTAACGGAATCGTAGAGTCACTTCCATCAACACGCAAAATCCTAACATTGACCATAAAACAAATAACTCGTTAAGAAATTAACGGTTGAAGGATTCTAGAATATGATTCGTTAGAGTAACAGCGACATCACTTTTTTTCATGCATGGGTAAGTGTAAGTATTCGCGTGGGTATGAATTTGTACTTCGTTGCTATCGCTTCCCATAAATCCGGCCTCTTCACTGACATTGTTGGCAACTATCCAATCACAGTTTTTGCGATCCAATTTTAATTTGGCATTTTTCTCCAGATCTGAGGTTTCAGCCGCAAAACCCACGACAAGCTTCGGCCGATGCGTTTTGTGATGAGCAACTGTTGCAAGAATATCTGGATTTTTTATGAACTTTAATGTGAGGGTTTGTTGCTGGTTAGATTTCTTAATTTTCGCTGGCGAATACTCTTTTACTCGCCAGTCACTCACGGCGGCAACAGATATAAACACATCACAAGGCAATGACCCTGAAACTGCTTCCAGCATTTCTTGAGCCGTGACGACTTTGATTACATCAATACCGGTCGGTGGTGTAGTCAAAGAAGGACCAGAAACCATTTTAACCTTAAACCCTTGTTCGCGAAGTTCTTTAGCGATTTCTGTTCCCTGTTTGCCTGACGAGTGATTGGAAATATACCGCACAGGATCAATTGCCTCGCGTGTTGGCCCCGACGTTATTATGGCCGTGAGACCTTTACCTCTTTTTGTCCAACTCGTCTGAACCATTTCAAGTTCGCTGATAATTTGCTCTGGTTCTGCCATTCGTCCTAATCCGTATTCGCCACAAGCCATTTTGCCTTCAGTTGGCCCTATGAAGGAATACCCCAACTCGGCAATGCGTTTGATATTGGCTTGGGTCGCGACATTCTCCCACATTTTGACATTCATTGCTGGAGCAAAAACCACCTGGCTTGTTGTTGCCAGAATCATTGCTGTCGCTAAATCGTCCGCATGACCATTTGCCACCTTTGCCATAAAGTCAGCAGTTGCTGGAGCAACGAGAATGGTATCAGCCCACCTCGCCAGTTCAATATGACTGAACTGAGCTTCACTTTCGTGACTGAATAAATCTAAAGATACTTGGTTGCCTGATAATGAGGATACAGATAGTGGTGTTACGAACTGTTCACCCGCTTTGGTTAATACACATCGCACCTCATAGCATTTATCGCTAAGACCTCGAATAACTTCCAAGGCTTTGTAGGCAGCCACTCCCCCACCAATAATCAGGAGAATTCTTTTGGAATTATTCATCATAACCTCGTCGTATCAAATCTTGTACCCTTCGCTTCTCAAAAAGAATATCGCGTTCTAAAGTAGATTTAATTTTGCAATTTGTTCATCTTATAGTGGATTTGGAATTTAATAACACTAACTTCCTTCTTGTCGTTTTTTTGACATCAATCACCAATTACGAAGTCTAATCCGTGGTCAAGACAATTATTGTTGACCCCTGTTGGTATGATTTTGTTTAATTATTGGTATAGTTTATTTTCAATTCATGAATGAATGATATTAATGTTTAGCCCAGATTTTATTTTCTTTGCCACGTTACTCGGAATATTAATTTTCCTCCCTTGGGTCATCATCTTTGCCCTATTTGCCCTTTTTGGATGGTTTTATTTTTGTGGGATTGACCTGTGTTTAGAACCGGATCTATTTGATGTTTGGTTTTTGATTATTGAACCCCAATTACAACTCTCAATCGTCTGAATTTTATCATTTTGCAACTGACAAACTATTTCAGTTCTACAAAAAGCTCACCGATATCATTAATACAATAGGGTATTGGGATTTAGAATTTTGTTGGCATCAACATTTCTCGTAAAAACTTGATACTTTAGTGGATTCAAAATCTCATTCTAATGTTCGTTGAAACTTCCTATCTCCTATATTATTATGCTCAACTTGGCTCCCTGCGGTCCAAGAGATCATAATCATACCCTGAGCGTGAATAACCATGAGCATCAATAAAAGTCATCGCATCCTTGTTCTTGGTGGAAGTGCTTCTGGCAAATCTTTATGGGCAGAAAAGGTAATTGCTGATGCGGTAGGACAAAAGATATACTTTGCGACAGCGCAGCCCTTTGATGATGAACTTAGGAGTAAAATAACCCTCCACAAGCAAAGGCGAGGCGATGAGTGGAAGCTTATCGAATCACCCTTTACGGATGGCAAAGAATTTCAAAACTTTGGGCCAGATTGCGTAGTTCTTTTTGAGTGCCTATCAACTTGGTTAGGTAATCTGATGTATGCCAACCTTAATCTAACCGATATAATTCCAGAGTTTCTAATAAATCTTAATTCAACTCCGGCCAAAGTATTAATCGTTTCGGTTGAAGTTGGATTGGGTGTTATACCAGCCGAAAAGGAAAATCGGAAATTTGTACAAATTATTGGCGAACTTAACCAGAAAATCGCAGCCCAAGCAGATGGTGTTGTGTTGATTTCAGCAGGTTTGCCTCTTATCCTCAAAGGAAAGGATCATTTTGAATAGCCCCATAGAGTTTTATTGGATCCGCCATGGTCCGACTCACTGTCAATCCCTATATGGATGGACTGATGTACCAGTTGACTTATCCGACCAATCAACAATTAATTGGCTCAATTCTAATTTACCCCATGATGCACTGATTTTATCTTCAGATTTGACTCGAGCAAAACTTACAGCAGATGCGATTGAAGGAAAACGGAATCGCTTACCCAATTCAAAGCAGCTCAGGGAATTTAATTTTGGTGATTGGGAAGGCAAATCTTACGATGAAATTTACCAGTATGACCGAAAACTCGCTGAGGAATTTTGGAATAACCCTGGGTGTTCAAGCCCACCGAATGGCGAAAGTTGGAATGACCTCCTGCACAGGGTTAATGAGTGTTTGTTTCAATTAATTAATGCTAATCCAAGTAAAAACTTTATCCTAGTCGCTCATTTTGGCGTCATTTTGAGCCAAATTCAACAAGCAAATGGTACTCCGATGCACCAGATAATCAGTCAGCCAATTAATAATTTTTCGATTACCAAAATTACACTTAATTATACACGCTGGTCTTTGGAATATGCCAACAAGCTTCCTGAATTGACGTTCAGCTAATTTTTGCTTGAATCACGTCCCAAATTAGTCCCGCGGCGTTGGTATTATCAAATTTTTCTAATTCTACAATTCCAGTGGGAGAGGTCACATTGATTTCGGTGAGTTTGTCACCGATGATATCGATTCCAGCAAAAATCAAACCCTTATTTGATAAATCCTTCCCTACCCTAGAGCTAATCTCATAATCACGCTCAGTGAGCTCTACCTTGAACGCTTGACCACCGACATGCAAGTTGGACCGGTTTTCACCTTTTGGAGGAATTCGATTAATCGCCCCTATCGGTTTACCATCAACTAGAATCACGCGCTTATCCCCGTTAACTATTGCCGGCAAGTATTCTTGGACAATGACTGGCTCCCGACTGTTTTGGAAAAACATTTCGCAAAGCGAGTTGAGATTATTATCTCCTTGTTTTATTCTGAATATTCCAGCACCTCCATTACCAAATAAAGGTTTAAGGATAACGTCACCGTGAAGTTGACGAAACTCGTGAATAGCCTTGATATCACGACTAATCAGGGTATGAGGTATCAAGTCTGGATAATTGAGAACCATTAATTTTTCTGGTAAATTGCGAACCCAGAATGGGTCGTTCACGACCAATGTGTTGGGCATTAACCTTTCCAGAAGGTGCGTGGTAAGTATGTAAGACATATCAAACGGTGGATCTTGGCGTAACCAAACCACATCAACTTCACTTAAATCTAGTGACAGTTCCGGACCTAGTGAATAATGGTCTGGTTTCTGATTTTTAACTTCAAGGTTGCGAGCCTTAGCCCTAATGAAACCTTGTGCATACACTAAATCCTCTGGAGTATAGTGAAACAGCTCAAAACCTCTTTTTTGTGCTTCAAGTGCAAGTTTAAACGTACTGTCTCCGGCAATATCGACTGAACCGATATGGTCCATCTGAAATGCAACTCTAATCACCATGAACGATTCCTTTACTAGTTGTATTCTTCTCTCACGAAATTTTTCTATAGCTCAGTATAGTATTTAATTATGTATTGCTGACCAACTGGTTAAAGAAGCTGATTTGATAGCAACCAGATTGATCATAACCTCATGGGAGTGTTCATACAAAATCATTGCCCTTTCGTTAGCATTAGCGCTTTTTGATAAACCGATTTTCGGCTAAGGCCCAAAGTCTCAGAAACCTCTCTAACTGCTTCTTTTAGACTTTTCTGGGTCAATGCTAATGCGAGTATTTCATCAATATTTTCTTCAAAGCCAACATTTTGATTCCTTTCCACTACAATGACAACCTCTCCTTTAACTATGCGACCTTGATAGTTATTTTTTTGTTGCATTATTGTTCCTCGTGTCGTTTCTTCGTGCCGCTTGGTTAATTCTCGACATATTGCTACTTTCCTATCCGCCCCAAAAACTTCTTCCATGTCGCACAAGCTTTTATACAAGCGATTAGGTGATTCAAAAAAAATCAAGGTCGCGCCTGTAAACTTCATTCGCTCTAAGGTTTTCCGCCGCTTCGCTGAAGTTGTGGGGAGAAAACCAACAAAATGAAACTGGTCTGAGCCTAATCCCGATATTGTAAGGGCCGTAATTGGTGCTGTCGGACCTGGAATGGGAATTACTGGCAACTGGTGACGAATAGCTTCATTGACAAGTTTGAAACCTGGATCTGAAATCAGTGGTGTCCCAGCTTCAGAAACCATTGCAATGCTAAGTCCTGATTTAATTTCCCTAATGATTGTTTGCAATTTGTTCTTGGAGCTAAAATCATGATAGGAGATGAGCTGTCGTTGGTTGAGATTGATTCCATGGATTGTAAGTAACCGTAGAAGGGAACGGGTATCCTCAGCAGCAATTTGGCTTGCATCCCGCAATACATCAATGGCTCTCAAGGTTATATCCCTAGCATGACCTATTGGGGTGGAAACGAGGTATAGGCCGCTATCTAAATCACTCATATGATATTCATTTATTCTTACTTATATTGCTCAAAGATTGATTCAGACCCAAACCAGCTTTATCATTCTGAAATTCCCCGAATTAGTATAGTCCCGAAGTTCCTATTATTTCATAATCTACCTTAACACCTTTGATGACTCTATCGGATATCAATTGCTCGGTACGAGATCTGCTTTTCCTAAATGGAAACAATCTGACCATATTAACTGCTAGACAGAAATCAACCGTCAGGCCTTAGTGGGTGCAGAACTATTAGACATGCTCCACTCAATGCTACTATTATCACTGAGGTTATTAGCTTTTAGTCCAGCACAAACATATCACAGGGCATTCGTTCCTATAGAAGTTTGGTACTTAAAATCGGGAATTATATATTTAGGCAGAGATTGGTTATTTACTCAAAGAAGAACTCTCTGACCAAGGTGGTGATGGGTATAAAATATTGTTCACTTGACAGATGCTAGCTAAACTATTACTTTTTAGGTCACTTTAAATAGATGGAGAACGAATGTGGGTTACTCGGCGAAGGCTGTCGCAAACTATTTCTTATCCAAATATAGAAAGCACGGTATAACTCCCCTAAAAATTCAAAAATTGGTCTACATAGCTCATGGTTGGCATTTAGCTTATTTTGATAAACCTTTGGTTGAAGACGAGGATGCAGAAGCGTGGGAATTTGGTCCTGTATTTCCTTCGTTATACCATGAGTTTAAGTATCGCGGTCGGATGCCTATCATTGAACTTGCAACAATACTTTCGATTAAAGATCGTAAAAACTTATCATTTGAGAAGAAAATCCCTAATATTCTAAAGTCAGATAACCAAACCATACAGTTGCTGGACACAATTTGGGAGGTTTATGGCAACCTCACAGGAGCTGCTCTTTCCTCTTTGACCCATCGTGAGAATTCCCCATGGGCCGAAGTCCGCGCAGAATCAAATGGCAAGAGAAACACCAACATTGACAACGAAATCATCAAGAAATACTACAAGAAACTAAAATCTAATGGCAAATAATTTTCAAGAATTAAGAGATGTTGATGAAGTAAGAGAAGCAGAAGAAATCCTTTCCACAGAACCTGTAGATCAGGATATGATTAAACCTAGGTTGATGTTGGAGATACAGCGTGTAGAAATGCGCAATAAAGCCTTCTGGGTCATGGTTATACTTCTCGCCGCTTTAGCTATTCTTGAATTGTATTTCCTTAACTTCATAATCCAAACATCTGGAAAAGAGATAAAATACGAGCTTATCGTGTTGGCGGTCAGCCCAATTGTCTCTACTACCCTGATAGTCATGGCCTTCCTTATTGGAGCATTCCGTGGATTCAATGAAGAGAAGGAATCTTCAATTCCAATAAGCATGATTAGAAAAATTCTTGAGGGAGGTTCAGCAGAGTGAAAGAAATATGGGGAATTCTTATGGGCAACAATTGCGACAATTATTTATGAATTCCTGATTGTTTTTATTTATAGCATATTTTTTTCTCCTTGTTTATCGATTGAACGAGAATCCGGGTAGAGTACCAAACGCTGCATGTCTTCCAATGCAGGGATACCACTTGCTGTGATACCACACTCTGATCCGGTTCGGTGGCTGACCCGCAAGCCAGCTCCGTGACCCCAATCCCACATGCGTGGTCCAGCACTCCGGGAAGCCACACCCATCGATAATTACGGTTCCATTGCTGGCGAACCCATTCCCCAAGCGGGTGGCTCCCGGTTTCCTCCACAACCGCGTCCCGTTGATAGTGGAAACTCTTCGTCGCATGAGTGTCAAGAAACCATCGCTCCTTCTGGTATCAGACCCTTGGTCGCCAACTGCCACAGGGCCACCAACAACTTACGAGCCAGAGCGGCTATCATCCGGCGGCGATTCCGACCATGCCCATCCATGGTTCTCGCATAATACCAGAGGGTCAATTGACTCGCGGGCTGGAAATGAAGCCAGCACCACGCCATCTGAATCAGATGTTTGCGGACGCGGGATGGCTCTGCCTTAGTAATTCCCTGATCGTGGTCAACTGTTCCACTGCTCCAGGGTTCTGAGATGAGACCGGCCCAGCTGCCAAGTTGGCGTCGGTTCTTAAAATCGTGACTGAACACATATTAACTGCTAGACAGAAATCAACCGTCAGGCCTTAGTGGGTGCAGCACTATTAGACATGCCCCACTCAATGCTACTATTATCACTGAGGTTATTAGCTTTTAGTCCAGCACAAGCCTATCACAGGGCATTCGTTCCTATAGAAGTTTGGAATTTAAAATCCGCTGGAATGCTAAATTTACCTTTATTGAGTTGCAAGGAACCCAAACTGCTTTGAAATCCCTCAACTTGACTTGCAATACAGACTGAATTCCGACGAGATGAGCTGTTTAAGCAAGATTAATAACGAATAAAGCACCGAAATACGGAATTTTGATAGGGGCAATTTTATTGAAAAGAATTTAAGTGCCTGATTAAATTCACCCAAGCGTAAAAATAATCTTGAAAACCATCACGTTATGGTTTATGGTTTAAGATATGAATTTTGATAAATTGATCGCTAAAAAAAAGCGCTTGGACGAGTGCAGTCCATTACCAGAATCACTTATCCGCAATCTGGATGATTGGTTTCGAGTAGAGCTCACATATACAAGCAACGCGATTGAGGGCAATAGCCTCACGCGAAGAGAAACCGCATTGGTTGTTGAAAAAGGTCTGACTGTCGGTGGTAAATTCCTTACCGAGCATCTAGAAGCCGTTAACCATGCGCACGCACTTGATTGGGTAAAAAACCAAGTTAAGCGCAAGCCAACCACCTTGACAGAAAAAGACATACTTCATATCCATGGTGTTATTTTAAAGGGTATTGATGAATACAATGCTGGATATTACCGCTCTGTGCCTGGAAGAATCTCAGGCTCGGCAGTTGTTTTACCTAATCCAGCTAAAGTACCCCGTCTGATGCAGGATTTTGAACGGTGGCTCTCATGCGACCAAGGTCTCCATCCGGTCGAATTGGCAGCAGAGGCACATTATCGTCTTGTGACCATACACCCATTTGTTGATGGAAATGGCCGTTGCGCACGGTTACTTATGAATATGATTTTGCTTATGAGCGGATATCCAGCGGCAATTATCAGAAAGCGTGACCGCCTGGCCTATATTGGTTCATTAGAAAAAGCTCAGCTTGGTGGTCCTAAAGATGATTATTTAAAAATAATCACCAAAGCCGTTGATAGATCTCTCAATATCTATTTGAAAGCGGCCAAGAGTGAAGATACTGAGCCTATTGATGGAGATAAACTGCTTAAAATTGGCGCGCTTGCCAAACAAGTTGGTGAAAGCAACTCCACTATTCGTCACTGGACAAAAGAAGGGCTTTTAAGTGTTGCCGAGTTCACCGAATCTGGTTATCAGCTTTATGCACATGAAATGGTGGAACGCATTAAGCAAATTCATGCATTCAAGAAGCAACGGTTGACACTGCAGGAAATCAAAGAAAAGCTCCCTTAATCGAATCCGAAATGCTTAAATTGCTCATTCAAAATTTTGAGTAAAGGGAGGGGGCTGTATTTTTCAAAGGCTTAGTTTGAGCGGTCGCCAATAGCGTTTGCCCGGACCTAGTGGTCTTGACCCGTTCTTTGCCGTAGTAAGGTTGAATGACCAAGTTATAACTTTCTAGGGTCTTCAGTGGCATCAGTATGTATGTTTGTAATGCGCCAAACCGTCGAATTTAATTTGCTGAAGCCATCCGATACATTGGAAACACTTAAGTACTGGGCAAGCAAGGAGGGGACCCACAACGACTATAGTCTGAAGCCCAAATCGCGGCAATCATACTTGAGAAGTACCCTATCAAGTTTATTGACGCTCAATCGCTAAGGTGTTTAGAACGCTCTTTTATGACGCCGATGATATCATCAAATACATCCGAGGAGAGTCCATCTACGTTTAGTTTTTCTTTCAATTTTGGCGCTGCCTCTAGCATTTTGTCTGCCATCTTTTTAATCTGCCGGTTCAAAGCTGATTGTGCAACCTTAGTGTCAGCAACAAGTTTATGGAAGTGTCGTAGATATACATCATTAGGTTTGTATTTTTTGCCAATTTTCATGGCCATTTTCTCTGACAGGTCAGGATAAACCGCTGTACTCAACAAATCATAAGCCGGTGCCAGTTCTGGCTTCTTGACCTTATAGAGCAATGAAAAATTCTTCCCGTGGGCATCCGCATTGCCTACCAAAAAATTAAACAGCACAATATTCAGCAGTTTAATCTGGTCTACCGCAGGTCGTGCAGTGTGTTGGGCAATCAAATCCTGACATGCGGTAATACTCGGACCTCCCTCACGTTCATATTTAATCTCAGGTGCAATACCTAAAGCCTGACAAAAATCTTCCTGATGGATGCGCGTTATCGTTCCATCATCGGCAATGCGACGGTCATATCGCTCAACCAGATAATAAGGCATATCATTCACAAAATGTAGCGAAGCATTCGGCACATCAAGGCCCACCATGCGCGCCAATTTCATACAAAAAAGCTCATTATGAGCGCTGCCTTTATAACGCTCAATAATTGGCTTTATGATATGCGTCGTTGGGGCACCGCCTTTGATAAGCAACACTTGGCCGTTGCGAAACCCGACCGCCAGCTTATCCTGTGCTCCTGCCAATGAAAGGCGATAACCATCATCTCCAGCCAACATTGGTTGGCGCTTGATCAAGTCTAAAATCTCTCTCAAGCGGTCATTATCCAATACTTCAACATTATCTGAATCTTTGTGTGGTTTTTGTTCATTCGCGTATAATGCCAAAGCGCCTGCACAATCCCCGCCAACCGCTTCCAACAAAGCGAAGGGATTCTCTTGAGAGAGACCCAAACACTTCGCCAAGCGATCACGTACACTTTCTTCAGGCAACAGACCAGAGAAGAATGCTTTGACTTGGTTGCCCTTGAAGGTCTCACTTTGTAGTGGCATTGATAGCGAGATACCGTATGATTCCGAATTCAAATAATCAGCGTCATAGGTAAAGGCTAGATCACCCCTGTTTGTTTGCTCAAGGATTCCAACCTGATTGTCTTGTAAATAAACATTAAGTACTCGACTCATAGCACTTCATCACCAATAGTCACATCAATTCCAAGCATTGATACCACCGTCAATGCTTTGCCGATATGGCAAGACTCTTTACCTTGCTCCAGCTCACGAATAAAGCGTACACCCACACCTGTAGTGGCAGCCAGTTGTTCTTGCGTCAATCCTTGCTCTTTACGAGTTTGCCTGACTATTCTGCTCAGTTTTACAATTTTGCTATTCATTATATATCACCCCGTACGGGATGAAAATAGCATAAAAATTGATAAATTCAACCAAATAAACCCGTACGGGTTTATTTTAATTATATGGAAAGGATTATTTTCAGTATCATCCCGATCGGGATGATTTGATTTCCAATGCTTCTAAGTGTTTGAGTTTAATATTTTGACACAACGGTGTTTTCATCTCTTCACTAGAAACCAACCACTCCTTACTTTGCCGGTAATCAATCCTTTAAAATCAACCTGTCAACTTGATTGACGTACAATAATAATAGGCAGTCGACCAAGTGTTAGTGGACAGAAAATGGGAGAACCTAGCGGAAAAGGCTATTTTGGAGCAATAGCTATTCTGAGTGGTTAGGATTGCTTTGTTAAATTTATAGTTTCATGTACGCTGATAATCTCTTGATAAAGATTTTGTGCTTATAATGAAAAAAATTGCTTTTTTACTTTGCTTGATAATGCTCGCAGCATGTAATTCCACTACGAATCTGAGTGGCTTTGTTGACCCAAACTATAGAGGTAATTACCAAACCAAAAATATTCTTGTAATGGGTTTTGGGATTCCCATTGATGAACAAAAAGCACTTGAAAGCACCTTAAAACAATCACTCGTGAATTATGATGTCCAAGTAATTCAGGGATTAGAAGTTTTTCCTCCAACTCGAGATTTTTCAGAAAAGGACATTTATCAAATTGCAAATAGTAAAGGTGCGGACAGCCTTTTAATCGTTAGTACAGATGTTCGTGATGTAACTGAGACATACTCTAACCCAGTATATATACCGGGAAACAGTACAAGTTATGTTTCAGGATTTGGCAATTCTTCTTAGAGTCAAAACATACACTAGCCCTGGTTATACGGTTGGTGGAGGCACTATCCGTAAACCTCGCATGAGTATTAGCGTTTACCTCATTAATACTAAAAATCGTAACTACTCAGATAGTCTAAATACCCCTTGATTATTTTTTTTCTAGTTTTTCGTTGACAATATGGCGGTATCTTTCTAAATTCTATGACCAATCGGCCAATATATGTCGAGCAGTCTAATCATATAAATAATTCATGTCCCGTCTCTCCTACGCATCTTTGCTGTCCGCAGTTTCCAAGTTAAAGGCACTAGTTGTTGACCTAACGGAAAAGTGCAATCAGGTCGTCGCCAAGTACAACCAGTTATTTGCCAAGTACAATCAGTTATTAGCCGAGAATGCTGCTTTACAGGCTCGCTTGGCGAAGTCTAAGCAGCGCCTCAAAAAGACCAGTCGCAACAGTAACAAACCCCCGTCCACCGATGGTTTGGCCAAAC